>OIES01000818.1_pt1 | contig 13349 bp, 9 predicted proteins | sample 1581811 | NCBI WGS metagenome assembly OIES01 (sample SAMN03281021, study PRJEB24777) | human gut metagenome | isolation source: fecal sample PR177 from 1 month old male Malay infant, vaginal delivered... | reverse complement strand
CCATCGCTGACGAACGGGTTTAATATGATCGTAAATATGGTTGAATTTAAGTACCTTTGGCTGCACTTCCAGCGGATTCACATAGAAGAAATGCTTACCGTCCAGCGCCATGCCGCCCAGCACGGTGTTGTAGAGCGCGCGCTCCATTACGTCGGCATACTGGCTGTCGGCTTCCATTTCCAGCATCCGGCGTGCGAACATCATCAGGCCAATGGAGGCGCAGCTTTCGGCATATACCGTGTCATTTGGCAGATCGTAGTCACAACTGAACGCTTCACCACGCGCCTGCGAACCAATACCACCGGTGATGTACAACTGGCGCTGCGCCATGTTTTTCCACAGACGCAGGCAGGTCTGACGTTTTTCTTCATCCTGGCTCAAGCGCGCCAGATGTGCCACGCCGGTCATCAGATAGACAAAACGCACCGCGTGACCGATGGCCGTCTGTTGCTCTGATAAAGGCAAATGCGCCTGGCTGTAATCCTTGTCGTGTGTCATCCAGCCCGCGCCATAAATCAGCCAGTGCGAAGTGCCGCCACGTTTTTTAAACTCGATATCGTAATAGTGCGGCAGTGTGCCTCGCTCTTCGACAAAATAGCGCGACAGATTCAAATAGCGCGGCTCCAGCGTTACCTCATAAAGCCGCATTAGCGCCAGCTCCACCTCCGGGTGACCGGGATAGCCGTGCAGCTTGTGCGCTTCTTTGCCGAAGACACTGTCGATGTAGTCGGCAAAACGACACACCACGTTCAACAGGCTGCGCTTACCGGTCGCCTGAAAGAAGGCGACACCCGCTTCAATCATGTGTCCGGCGCAATACAGCTCGTGGCATTCGGCGAGATTGCTCCAGCGCTTATCCGGCTCTTTGACGGAAAAATACGTATTCAGATATCCGTCTTCGCACTGGGCGGCGGCAATCAGCTCAATCACCTCGTCGGCCGTTTTCTCAAGTTCCGCATCAGGCTTCTGGCACAGCGACCACGCCACAGCCTCCAGCCATTTCGCCACATCACTGTCCTGGAACACCATGCCGTAAAATTCCCCTTGCTGCCGCCCGGCGGCAATACGGAAGTTTTCAATCGCATGGCTGGGTTCCGCTTCAGGAATACGATCGTTAAGCGCATCCCACTGATAAGGGATGACCACATCGCGCACCAGTTGCTGGTACTGCCCGAAAAACGGATCGCTGACCTTAAGCTGGTGGAGATCCACTTCCATGATTTCAGGTTTCATTTTCTGCTCCTACAGGATCCGGGCGTGACGCTGGCGTAAATCATCGGAAATACGCGCCATCATCGGGTTATTGAGTTTACAGACTCGAATGGACAGCGCCAGCAGCAGGTGGAACAACGCAGGCAGCAGGCTTTCCATTGAGAAAATCCCCTGCAATGAAGCAGGCGTCTGGTTTTCCGCCCCAGCTTTGTAGGCAACGGCAATAAATACCAGGCTGATAATTCCAGCGCTGGAAGCCCATGCCAGCTTGATAAAAAACAAGTTGAAGGCAAAGTTCATACCGGAGGAACGCACGCCGGTTTTCCACTCGCCATAATCATCGGCAAAAGCCATCAGTGAAAAGTGCAGCGGTAAGGTAAAGCCAAGAATAATGCCGTTACCAAGGATCGCGATCAGCCATAACGTCTGCCAGTCAGGGCCGGCGGGCAGAAACCACATAATGACTGCAAGTAAAGCTAACACCAGGTTGGTGTAGTAGTAGAGTTTGACCGTATCAACGCGGCGCGACAGCAGGTTAATTATCACTGAACCGATAATGGAAGCGAACGTCACCATGGTGAAAAAAAGCGAGGTGTAAGCAGTGCTGCCCTGCAAAACGTAGGTGATGAAGTACATATAACCACCACCGCGAATATTGAACACATTGATTAGCAGAAATGACATCAACAGCATCAGCAATAACTGGTCGTTTTTGCCCAGACCCACCAGATGTTCGCGCAGGGAAAAGTGCCCCATCATGTTGAGCGACACCCGCTCACGTACCCAGAAGAAGCAGCACAGGAACATTACCACCGCGACGGCGCACAGTACGCCGACGCCAAGCTGGTAACCTTGCGCGGTGTTGCCATGGCCGAGCATCTCCACCAGCCACGGCAGCCCGACTGAGACCAAAAAACCCGCCACGCCGCACAGCACAAAGCGCCAGGACTGGCAGGAAATCACTTCGGTGTGACGTATGGTCATAGTATTGATCAGCGCACAGTAAGGAACGTTAATCGCGGTATAGCTCACTGAAAGCAACAAATACGTGCCAAAGGCCCAGGCGATTTTGACCCCCATTGATGCGTCCGGAACGGTAAAGGTCAGCACGCCGATAACGCCGATGGGTACGGCGACCCACAGTTGCCACGGGCGAAAACGCCCCCAGCGGCTGCGAGTTCGGTCAGCGAGCACGCCCATAATCGGATCGGAAATAGCATCAAACACGCGCAGTACTAAAAACAAGGTGCCAACCAGCGCGGGCGTCAATCCGAAGACGTCAGTGTAGAAAAAGGTCAAAAAGTTCATGATCAGGCAGGTGATCACCGTGCCACCTGCATCGCCCAGCCCGTAGCCGATCTTTTCGCGTACCGACAATTTTTCGTCGGGATGAGTTCCGGCAATATCCGTTTCCGTCAGTGGTGTAGAGGTCATAAAAAGGTTCCTCGCCTGAAGCAGATTTATCCCGATAAATTCGCAGGATCCCGGTTTTAATAAGAAAATTCAGATGTCATTTTGCCCGGAATTACCGTGCCAACAAGGCGATAAACAGGTATAAAAAGATGACGATTCCGACCTGCTGGCAAAATTGTGAAGCCGATCGGTAAATACAAAATAATTATTATTAATCATATAGAAAGGTTATTCCTTCCTGAATAAACGCGAGAAATTACATATTCATGCTCGATTTATCCATAGCGCTTCCGATTAGGGTACAAAACGGCGGTTTGTTTATCTCGCGAGGGGTAGGAAGCCATCCAGCACGTAGGCTGGAATCCTGGGAATTGATTTTTGTACAACAGGGAACGCTGACGATCAGAGAGAACGATGTCCTGTTTGAGGTTAGGGCCGGAGAAAGCTTGTTGCTATGGCCTCAGCGTCGTCACGTCGGGATAGGGGATTTCCCACCGGATCTCACATTTTATTGGGTGCATTTCGACGTGCTGCCAGCGACAACAAATCCGACTCTGCTGTTATCACTACCGCAACATATCAGCGTCAGCAGCTCACAGTATGTTGTATCACTGTTTCGTCAGTTTTTAAGTGAACAGGAAAACAGGCGTCATGGTCCAGCACTGGAGTTTATTCTGCTGCTGATTTTGCAACAAATCGCCTCTGCCGTGGGGAGTGAATCCCATGGTGATAGTGCTGGCGTGGCGCTGGCCTATAAGGCGCGCAAACATATTCGCACGCAGTACCACCTGCCAATCTCGACCTCGCAGCTTGCCCGGGAATTGCACTGCAACGCTGATTATCTGGGGCGAGTCTACCGACGGGTATTTCATATGACAATGACTGAAGCCATTCATCGCCAGCGCGTCAGTGCCGCCGAGAAACTTTTGATTAGCGATTCTCTGGCATTAAGCGAAGTGTCGGAAAAGTGCGGGTTTAATGACGTCGGATATTTTCGGCAGATTTTTCGCAAGCATACTGGCCTGACGCCAGCTGCGTGGAAACGACGGTATTGTAAGGAACATATCAATTCAGACTGAAACAAGAGATGGCCGGATAAGGCGTCCCCCCTATCCGGCAACAGGCGATTAAGCAGTGCCGCCGACGGTTAAATTATCGACCTTCAGCGTCGGCTGACCGACGCCAACCGGCAGGCTTTGACCTTCTTTGCCGCAAACGCCGACGCCGTTATCGAGTTTCAGATCGTTACCCACCATCGAAATCTGCTGCATCGCTTCGATACCCGAGCCAATCAGCGTGGCGCCTTTTACCGGTTTCGTCACTTTGCCGTTTTCAATCAGATAGGCTTCTGAGGTTGAGAACACAAACTTACCGGAAGTGATATCCACCTGACCACCGCCAAAGTTTGGCGCATAGATCCCGTACTCGACGGACTCAATAATCTCCTGCGGCGTGGATTTACCCGGCAACATATAGGTGTTGGTCATGCGCGGCATTGGCAGGTGCGCGTAAGACTCGCGACGACCGTTTCCGGTCGGCGCAACGCCCATTAGACGGGCATTGAGTTTGTCCTGCATGTACCCTTTGAGAATGCCGTTTTCGATAAGCACATTGTACTGACCCGGCGTCCCTTCATCGTCAATCGCGACAGAACCCCGGCGATCTACCATCGTCCCGTCATCCACGACAGTACACAATTCTGAGGCCACCAGCTCACCCATATGACCGCTGAACACTGAGGTGCCGCGACGGTTGAAGTCGCCTTCCAGACCATGTCCTACCGCTTCATGCAGAAGAACGCCAGGCCAGCCAGCGCCTAGCACCACAGGGAGCGTTCCGGCAGGCGCTGCAACGGCGGAAAGATTCACCAGCGCCATGCGCACCGCCTCTTTCGCCCACGCGTCGGCGCGGACATCGCCATCCAGATCGGCGAGGAAATAATCGTAACCAAAACGACCGCCGCCGCCGCTGGCGCCGCGCTCGCGTTTACCGTCTTCTTCCACCTGCACGCTAACCGACAGACGCACCAGGGGGCGAACATCGGCAGCCAGCGTCCCATCCGTCGCGGCCACAAGAATTAATTCATACACCCCGGTCAGACTGGCTGAGACTTCCTGCACTCGTTTGTCCGCTTCGCGGGCAACTTTATCGACGCGACGCAGGATGTCGAGTTTCTCTTCACGACTCATGCTTTGTAGCGGATCAACGGAGGTATACAACGCAGGGTACTCTACCGCACCGAGGGTTTTCACTTTTCCGTCGCCGCTGTCACGCACAATAGTCCGCGCCGCGTGCGCACTCTGTTCCAGCGCCAGCAGGCTTATTTGGTCGGCGTAGGCAAAACCGGTTTTTTCACCACTGATGGCACGAACGCCAACGCCCTGATCGATATTGTAAGAACCATCTTTAATAATGCGGTCTTCTAAAACCCAGGATTCGTGATAGCTCGACTGAAAATAGAGATCGCCGTAATCAAGACGACGTTCGGCCAGTTGGCCCAGAATGGCAAACAGATCCTGATGTTTCAGGCCGTTTGCCGCCAGCAATTGTTCACTTACCAGGTTCAGACTCATCGTTATTGCTACTCGTTAGTTACTGCGACAAATGGCGTTATACCTAAGGCGCGTTGCTTATCCGCCAGGACTATGTACTGAGAGTGGGGCAATTCCGCGCCCCCGTCAAATCATTGCGCGTTTTCTTTCCGCGGCTGGCGAAGGACTTCGTTGATCTGTGGTTTATCAAGTGGCCCCGTGATGCGATAGCGCAGTATCGACACTTTACTCCACAACGGTCCAAGCACTTTGCTGGCGGCAAACACCGCCGCACCGACAATGGGGTTCACCGCAAACGCAGCAGCCACACCGACCGTTGTGGAGATTTCCGGTGCCACTACCGCTTCCACATCCAGCTCACGACGCACCAGGTTGACCGACCCCTTCATGGCGATATCCGCTTCAAGCCCGTCCACCAGCGTGTCGTCTGTATGCAGGATGCCATCTTTGATCCAGGCAGTACTGCGTATGGAATCGAAGTAAAAACCCTCATTGAACGTATCGCTAAAATCGAAGCGCAATTTACGCAGCAGTGCGTCAAAGCTCAGCAAGCGTAACAGTTGCCCCGCATGCCCGGTGCTCAATTCTGTCATTTCGCCTTTACCCAGCCGGGTACGGATAATGCCGTTCAGCGAGGCTTCATCCGGCTGCCATGGCGGATTGCGCCAGTGCAGGTCATAATCAATGTTAAAAGAGGCATTGCGCATTGGCGTGGAAACACCAAAAAATCCTGCCGCGGCATCAATCTTGTTACCACGCAGTTTGCCTTTTAAGGAGGTGCGTTCGCTGCCTGGCGTGTTAACCCACTGGCCGTCTGCCGTTAATCGGGCGAATCCCGTGTCCAGCAGACCGTTTCTCAGGTTCAGGGTATCGCCCTGAATGGCGACATCTACATCAATACGTCCGTATTTCTGTCCCCACAGCCAGCATTCTTCACAGCGTAACTGAACGTCAGGCCAGCCACGGAAACTTACGCGCTCTACGGAAGCAAACGGCGAAACGCTCTCGCCCCGTTTATCCTTTTTGGCAACGGTGGGGTTGTAATAGAGGTATTTGATCGCTGCCAGCCAGGGCGCGTTGTTGCGCATTGCCAACGTCGCGTTGATCTCACGCCCCTGAGCCTCAACTTTCGTGCCATTCGATACGGGTTCAGACACGAGGCTCAGGTTGTTCCATTGTTGCCCCCCCAGCGTTAACGCCGGGGTGCGCAGCGTAATATGTTGCGGGAAATTCGCATTGGCACCGACATTATCCGCCGCCCCTTTCTGGAACAGCGCCAGCCATTGCGCGCCATCGATCGCCGGGAGATTCAGCTCGATCCCTTCCTTTTCAGGTAAAGGCGGCGCTGTCCGGCTTTCTGCCATCCAGATAGCCCTGTCCAGCGTCAGTTTCTGGTTGAGCAGCCAGCGACTCGTAAAATGGTTTTCCTGACCGGCACTACCGGTTAAGGCGAAGCTATGAAGGTCACCCTCCGCTTTGATTTTAACCGGCAACGTCTCACCCGCGTCTTTATCCAACGGTGAAGGTAAGTGACTGCTTACATTCTTGAGATCGCCATTCAGCTCAATGTCATACGTCGCCTCTGAACGATAAGGAAGGTTGATACCCACTTTTCCGTTCCACGCTACGCTACCGCTAAGCGCGTCATTGACCGCTGACGGCAAAACGCCCGTGCGGGCTGGCTGCCAGTTACCGTTGAGATTGACGGCTACCTGATAGGCCTTCGCCCCTTCCGATGTGGAGAAATCAACGTTTAACGGCTGATTAAACCAGTTTGCCGTCATTGGTTCGCTTTTCAGGTTGCCATTGTTAAAGCTGAATTTACCGCTGAGGTTTTTCAGGGTGCTGTCGAGCGGTTTAATATAGAGGCTGTTATCACGCAGCGAGACATCGCCTTTCGCCGTCACCTGTTCACCGTCCAGAGGGATATCCAGATGTAAGCGAGCATTCACATCGCCATCGATCTGCAACTGCTCAAGGGTGGCGCCAAGTGAATCTTTCAACGGTGTGTCATTAAAGTACGGTCCTACCGCATTGCCTGGCCCGTGGATATCGGCATCGATCAGTAACTTTTCTTTAGCGTAGTCCGGGATAATCGCCGTCAGGTTTGTGGCTTTCACGCCACCTAAACTAACGCCATCGGTTTTCATCCACAAACCGTCGTTAAGGAAATCCAGTTCAATATTCAGATCGGTCAGCGCAGGCCAGTCCGGCTGGAAAGCAAATTTCGCATTGCGCAGCGGAACCAGCACTTCAAACTGGCCCTCATTATGCTTGTAAGGGAACAGATGCGGATTGCCGCCGTACACCAGCGTCGCGTTATCCGCTTCACCGCCCTGAATCGCGCCGCTGAGATAATCCACCAGTTTTTTGCCCATCAGATTTTCCGGGAAATACCGCCAGGCCTGGGAGCCGTCATCCGTACTGATGCCTGCAAGAATTCCCAGCCAGGGGGCGTCGCCTGTGGGCTGTAAATAGCGGAAACCGCCGCGGGCATGAACCGCTTTCGCTTTGACATCAATATCGCGCCCGTCGAGCTGAAAGCCTTTGTCATTCTTCAACCAGCTCAGTGTGGCGATACCTTTTTCAATTTCCAATGGCGCGCGAAAGACCGTTTCATAGGGCATTTTTGCCTGTGTCATCGCGGCAGTCAGCGCCCCGTTTTCGACACTTCCGGCGAGCGTACCGGAAAAATGTTCAGCCCCCGGCAACAGCTTCCACTGCTTCCATGCCAGATCGTGCCAGGACGCCTGGAAGCGCGTCTTTTCTGTTGCCTGAAGCGGGATATCCAGCGCCAGCGTGTCGATATTTCCGCTCGGTTGCGTGGCGCGCCAGACGTCACCCAGCGACGGTGAAAGCCGGGACACCATAGGACGCAATCCCTCAAGGCCAGACAGTTCCAGATGGCTGGCGCGAATGCGCAATTCGTCGCTGCGCTTACCGTCGAGCCCCCCCACTTCCTGCTCAGGGATCCAGGCAAGCTGCAACGCGCCGCGCGGCCACGCCTTTCCATCCATGGTGATTCGGGTATCAGGGATAGAGAATTGCCAGCCGGGTTGTTCACGGCTAATGTGCGGGTCAGGTTATCGACAGAAAGTGTGTGCGTGTTGCTGACGCCTTTCCAGCTTGCCCCGCCCCGCTTCAACCAGACGTCGCCACCCGCAATTTCACCTTTGTTGATGGTCATCCAGGCTTCGAGGCTAAAGCGCGCGGTCTCCAGCGCCACATTGTCCTGCATCCATTTCCCCAGCCACGGCTTCACATCGATGTCGTCGGCCTGTAGCCAGACCCGGCCGTTGTTCAGCAGACCTTCATCATCACGCAGATCCATACGCACCTGCATCACACCATGCTGACCCGTCAGACTGGAGAGGCTCACTTGTCCTTCCGCACGATGGCGGTTTTTACCGTTAAGCCAGGTGAGTTGCGGGATCGCCAGTTCGGCGCGCTGGCCGGAGAGCGTCAGAAAGCTGATTTGGCTGTCGCGCAGATCGAAGTGATCGAACTGGCGCAGAAAAAGATCGCTGATTCGGCTGGCTTCCAGTCCGTCGCCACTTTCGCTGCGGTCAATGGGCGTGTTAGTGCGAAAATTGAGTTGCCAGAAGGTGAGATCGCGAAACTGCCAGCGCATGTGCAGCAAGCTTTGCCAGACATCCAGCGCCAGGGTTACGCGTTTAACTGAAAATTCGCCGCCGTCTTTCAGTTCGGCGCGAACATCACGTGCTTCGAGGGTGGGACCAAAATTTTGCCAGTTAGCAGAAAGCTGACTGGCCTGAACCGGCAGTCCCGTCGCGGCCTCAATTTTACTGAGGATCGTCGGACGCCAGTTATCAAGATGCGGTAATGCCAGGCGCAAGCCACTGACCAGCAGCGCTACGATAACGACGAGCGCGGCTCCAGTGAGCAATAATATCCCCGGCAATCGCCTCACGCATCTCTCCTTGTCTGCCAAAAGTATGAAACCGTTTTTCCGGATGGCGGCGTGAACGCCTTATCCAGCCTGCATCGGACACTGTTGTTTTACATCATGACCACGTCGAACTGCTCCTGGTTATAGAGCGGTTCAATTTGGACTTTGACCTGTTTGCCGACAAAAATTTCCACTTCCGCCAGCGCGTGCGACTCTTCCCCTTTCAGGGTTTCTGCCACTGCAGGAGAAGCATAGACCAGGAAGCGATCAGAGTCGTAAGCGTGATGCACCCGCACAATTTCACGCATGATCTCATAACAGACGGTTTCCACCGTCTTCACCGTACCTCGCCCATGACAGGTAGGACACTCGTTACACAGGACATGTTCCACGCTCTCACGAGTACGTTTACGCGTCATCTCCACCAGCCCCAACTGCGAAAAGCCGTTAATACTGGTTTTCACCCGGTCTTTACTCAGCGCCTGCTCAAGCGAATGTAATACCCGGCGGCGGTGATCTTCATTATTCATGTCAATGAAATCAATAATGATAATGCCACCGAGGTTACGCAGCCGCAGTTGGCGGGCAATCGCCTGAGTCGCTTCAATATTGGTATTGAAAATGGTGTCATCGAGATTACGATGACCGACAAACGCACCGGTGTTGATATCAACAGTGGTCATCGCTTCCGTCTGATCGATAATCAGATAACCGCCGGATTTCAGTTCAACTTTACGCTCCAGCGCACGCTGGATCTCATTTTCCACATCAAAGAGATCGAAAATAGGCTGGCGTCCGCTGTAATGCTCCAGCTTGCTGGTCATTTCCGGGATGTACTCTGCGGTAAACTCCAGCAACGCCTCATACGTCAGGCGTGAATCCACGCGAATGCGGTCTAACTGCGCATCGGCAAAATCACGCAGCACACGCTGCGCCAGCGCCAGCTCCCCGTACATCTGATAACGCGTTTGCGGGCGCTTTTTACGCTCCATCACTTTCGTCCAGACGCGCTTCAGGTACGCAGCATCTGATGCCAGATCGTCTTCGCATACGCCTTCTGCGGCAGTTCGGATGATGAATCCACCCTGTTCGTCACAGTACTCGGCGACCACTTTTTTCAGGCGTTCACGTTCCGCTTCGCTTTCGATACGCTGAGACACACCGACGTGTGAGGCGCCGGGCATAAAAACGAGGTAGCGGGACGGTAAAGTGATGTCGGTTGTCAGGCGTGCGCCTTTGGTGCCAAGCGGATCTTTCACCACCTGCACCATCAGGTCTTGTCCCTGACGCACCAGTTCCGAAATATCGCGAACGGTAAATTGCTTTTGTTCTTCGCCCGCAACACATTCGGTATGCGGCATGATGTCAGAAGCGTGAAGAAATGCGGCTTTATCCAGCCCAATATCTACAAAAGCCGCCTGCATACCCGGAAGTACCCGACTGACCCGACCTTTGTAGATATTGCCTACGATTCCGCGTCGCGCCTCACGCTCAATATGAATCTCTTGCAGAATACCGCCATCAATATACGCCACGCGTGTCTCCGATGGCGTTACGTTTACCAACAATTCAGCCGTCATCTTTATCCCTTTTCTCACGCAGTGAGTTAAAATTACTTAGCAACTCATACGTTTCAACCAGCGGTAAGCCGACCACGGCGTGATAGCTGCCATTTATCTTCCTGACAAAACAGCCGCCCTGCCCCTGAATACCGTATGCACCTGCTTTATCCATCGGTTCACCGCTGGCGATATAGTCAGCGATATCCGCATCCGTTAACGCTCTGAACGTCACGTCGGTCATGACCAGACAGTCGAGAACATACTGGCTATCCGCCAGCGCAACGGCCGTCATCACCTGGTGCGTTTGCCCGGACAATTTGCGCAACATCTGCGCCGCATGCTCTGCGTTATGCGGTTTCTCTAACACTTCACCGTTAAGAATCACAATAGTATCCGCCCCCAACACGGGCAGATCCCGTGGGGCCAACGTCACGCCCGCCTGCGCTTTTTCTCGCGCCAGACGCGAAACGTATTGCTGCGCGCTTTCACCTTCACCGCGCATTTCTTCTATTCCCGGCACAATGCGTTCGAAAGAGACGCCTAACTGCGCGAGCAATTCCTGACGGCGCGGCGAACCGGAAGCTAAGTATAGAGACGTCATAGAAACCTTTATTGCACTGCAAACTGCTGACGGATTTTTCGCATCAGCAAGAAAAGCCATGGCCAGAGCACACCGTTGACTACACTACTCCAGAACACTTCCGGTCTGAAAGAGACGTTAATCACTAAAAACTCGGACCAAAAAACAATAATATCCACAACCAGCGAAAGCAACATCACCACCAGCGCCTGTTGCCAGAGCGCCAGATTACGGAATAACTGGAATTTCAGTGCGACCAGATAAGCGATAATACTCATCGACAACGCCCGCACGCCAAGCGTGGAGCCGCTAATAAGATCCAGTATGGCACCCATCACAAAACCGGTTCCCACATTTACGCGATGCGGCAGCGCGAGGATCCAGTACAGTAAAATGAGCAGCACCCAGTTAGGCCGAAAGACAATAATGTCATCCGGCCAGGGCATGATTTGCAGTAACAAGGCGATTAAGAACGAGAGCCAGATAACCCAGCGCCCCTGGCTACGGTAGCTTGCCACTACTGGCCTCCTGGCGCACGCTGTGAAGGCGGCGTCACACCTGCTGGCGATGGCTGTGGTACGGCAGGCGATGTGGTAATACCCGTTGCCGGTGCTGGCACAGGTGCCGGAGGTCCCATCACGTCTGGCGACGGCAACACTTGCGGCATCATCTGCAGCAAACGTTCATTGGCGACACGATGTACGTCTTCTGGCGTCATCGGGTTTGCGCCGTTACGGTCAGCACCCCACAGGAGAAGCAGATAGCGCAGACGCTGCAGGCCCGCGGTTGGGCGCGCCTGAATGACGGTATAGGCGCGTTGGGTATCCAGTTTCACGGAAGAGACAACCCCCACTGGATAACCTTCCGGGAAACGGCCACCCAGCCCCGACGTCACCAGCACATCGCCCACGCGAATGTCGGTATTGGCCGGAAGATGTTCGAGTTGCAGATCGTCGCTGCAACCGTTACCGGCGGCAATCACACGAATATCGTTACGTAACACCTGAATAGGCAGGGCATGGGTGGCATCGCAAATCAGCAGGACACGACTGGTCAGTTTCGCGACTGCAACAACCTGACCGACAACGCCTTTATCGCTGATCACCGGCTGGCCTTCATAAACGCCGTTTACACTGCCTTTATCGATAACCACCTGGTCGCTGTAGGGATCGTTAACCGTCGAGATGACCTGTGTCACCATCTTCTGCTCATCCTGACGCAGCGGCGAACCTAACAGTTCACGCAGGCGCGCATTCTCCTGCTTGTACTGCCCCAGCATCAGTAAATCACTGTTTTTCAGCAGCAGTTCCTGACGCAACGCCCGGTTTTCAAGCTCAAGCTGGTCACGTGACGCGAGCGTTTGCGAAACGCCATCAAGCAATTCACGGGGACCATTGGAAATAAAGTAGAAAGGACTGACGGCGGTATCCATGTACGTGCGGATCTGACTGAACGTACCCAAGCGGCTGTCGGCAATAATAACGCCGAGCGCCACCAGCACCGCCAGAATAAGGCGAATCTGTAGCGACGGGCCACGGCTAAAAATTGGCTTCATAAGTTTGCGTATTCTCGTATCAGAGCTGGCAGGACAGCCTTTCGCTCTCCTGCCTGCAACCGATTACTCTTCGCTGAACAGGTCGCCGCCGTGCATGTCGATCATTTCCAGCGCTTTGCCGCCGCCACGCGCCACACAGGTCAGCGGGTCTTCAGCAACAACAACTGGAATACCGGTTTCTTCCATTAACAAACGGTCAAGGTTACGCAGCAACGCGCCACCACCGGTGAGCACCATACCGCGCTCGGAGATATCGGACGCCAGTTCTGGCGGACACTGTTCAAGTGCAACCATTACCGCGCTCACGATACCGGTCAGCGGTTCCTGCAACGCTTCCAGAATCTCGTTAGAGTTCAGGGTAAAGCCGCGAGGCACACCTTCCGCCAGGTTACGACCGCGCACTTCGATTTCGCGCACTTCGTCACCCGGATAGGCAGAACCGATTTCATGCTTGATACGTTCAGCGGTCGCTTCACCGATAAGAGAACCGTAGTTACGGCGCACATAATTAATGATCGCTTCATCGAAACGGTCACCACCGATACGCACAGAAGAAGAATAGACC
>OIES01000810.1_pt1 | contig 13429 bp, 8 predicted proteins | sample 1581811 | NCBI WGS metagenome assembly OIES01 (sample SAMN03281021, study PRJEB24777) | human gut metagenome | isolation source: fecal sample PR177 from 1 month old male Malay infant, vaginal delivered... | reverse complement strand
TCATCTTATCCATGATCGTGGTAACACATACCGCAGTCGTACAGGTTTTAATACATATGGAATGGATTGCCGATCCGTCAATCTGGGCAGGTCTCGTCACGCTGGTGGTTATCGAACTGGTGTTGGGTATCGATAACCTGGTCTTTATCGCTATCCTCGCCGAGAAGCTCCCTCCCGCCCAGCGCGACCGCGCGCGGATCACTGGCCTGATGCTGGCGATGGTCATGCGTCTCCTGCTGCTGGCCTCTATCTCCTGGCTGGTCACTCTGACCAAACCGCTGATTGTTTTTCACGACTTCAGCTTTAGCGCCCGCGATTTGATTATGCTGTTTGGCGGCCTGTTTCTGCTGTTTAAAGCGACCGTCGAGCTTAATGAGCGGCTGGAAGGGAAAGACAGCGATAACCCCACCCAGCGCAAAGGGGCGAAATTCTGGGCCGTCGTGGCGCAGATCGTGGTGCTCGACGCCATCTTCTCGCTCGACTCGGTGATCACCGCCGTCGGCATGGTTGATCACCTGGCTGTGATGATGGCCGCCGTGGTTATCGCCATCAGCCTGATGCTGATGGCCAGCAAGGCGCTGACGCGCTTCGTTAACAGCCACCCGACCATCGTGATCCTCTGTCTGAGCTTCCTGCTGATGATCGGCTTCAGCCTGATTGCTGAAGGCTTCAGCTTTATCATTCCGAAAGGCTATTTATATGCGGCCATTGGCTTCTCGGTCATGATTGAAGCGCTTAATCAGCTGGCGCAGTTTAACCGCCGTCGCTTCCTCTCCGCCAATATGACGCTGCGTCAGCGCACTACCGAAGCGGTGATGAATCTGCTGAGCGGGCAGAAAGAAAAAGCTGAACTGGATGCTGACACGGCGTCGCTGGTCGCCGATCAGGATCAACATCCTCTGTTTAATCCGCAGGAACGACTGATGATTGAGCGGGTGCTGAACCTTAATCAGCGCAGCGTCAGCAGTATTATGACGTCGCGCCATGATATCGAGCGCATCAACCTCAGCGCGCCGGAGGAAGAGATCCGCAGCCTGGTGGAGAAAAATCAGCATACCCGGCTGGTGATCACCGGCGGGAAAGATAATGAAGATCTGCTGGGCGTGGTGCATGTTATTGACCTGCTCCAGCAGTCCCTGCGCCAGGAGCCGCTGGATCTACAGGCGCTGGTGCGTCAACCGCTGGTCTTCCCGGAGGGCCTGCCGCTCCTCTCGGCGCTCGAGCAGTTCCGCCAGGCCCGCACCCATTTTGCCTTTGTGGTCGATGAGTTTGGTTCCGTCGAGGGGATTGTGACCCTCAGCGACGTGATGGAGACCATCGCCGGCAATCTGCCCAATGAGGTGGAGGAGATCGATGCCCGGCACGATATTCAGCATCATCAGGACGGCTCATGGACGGTTAACGGCCATATGCCGCTGGAGGATCTGGTGCAGTACGTTCCGCTGCCGCTGGATGATAAACGGGAGTACCACACCGTCGCCGGTCTGCTGATGGAGTATCTGCAGCATGTGCCGCAGGTGGGGGAGATCATTGAGATTGACGGTTATACGCTGCGCACGCTGCAGGTCGACAGCCATCGGGTGCAGAAGGTGCAGATCGTCCCGCCGGTAAAGCAGGATGAGCTGGATTATGAGGTGTAATTCTCAGGCATAAATAACGGCTCGGGGTATCCAGGGTAGTAAAATTGATAGCCAGATATCCTGTTTAATGCCTGATGGCGCTTCGCTTATCAGGCCTACGGGATGGCGAACTAATCGGGGTATGGCACCCACCGTATAATCCAGGCCGGGTCAGGCGTAGCCGCCACACTGCCCGATGGCGCTTCGCTTATCAGGCCTACGGGATGGCGAACTAATCGGGGTATGGCACCCACCGTATAATCCAGGCCGGGTCAGGCGTAGCTGCCACACTGCCCGATGGCGCTTCGCTTATCAGGCCTACGAGATGGCGAACTAATCGGGGTATGACACCCACCGTATAATCCAGGCCGGGTCAGGCGTAGCTGCCACACTGCCTGATGGCGCTGCGCTTATCAGGCCTACATTAAGTGGCGACGCAAACGGATGATATTGCGCACATCCCAGGCCGGGTCAGGCGCAGCCGCCACCCGGCATCATTGTGACATTACGCTTTGACGATAAACACAGCCCGGAAACTTCCGGGCCGCGGTGGTAGGAATTACAGCTTATCGTGCAGCTTTTTGGCATCGTTGCCGTCTTTGCTGCCTTTATTACGCTCAACCCAGTCGTTGAGGCGCTGCTTCGCTTCATCCTGCAGCTGTTTGCGCAGGATCTGGTCGACCTGCAGACTGTAGCTCAGCGACTGCCACTCGCCGTAGATGCGCAGCGGGATAGCGGTCTGTTTCAGGCGGTCGATAAGCTTGCCCTCCCCTTTCCAGCCGCCGAGCACGCGCACGTTGAAGCGCATATCGCAGTTCTCTTTCTGCAGATCGAGCTGTCCTTCGCCGGTCATCGCCATCACGTCGGACTGCCCCTGCAGGCGGTTCAGCGTCACCAGCCCGTTATCCAGCGTCAGCCGGCTGCTCACGGAATCCAGGCGGGTGGCATTGTCGTAATTTTCCTGCGCCCGCACGTTGGTGCTGCGCTCCACGGCCTGCTGCACCAGCTGCTGGAAGTTCAGCCCTTCGGTGCGGGTATCGGCCATCTGGAGCTGAGCCTGTCCCTGCCAGTGGCGACGGAAATCATCGGCGTCAATGCGCGTTCCGGAAAATTCGCCGCTCAGCGACAGCTTGCCGGTCAGGTTTAAGGAATAGTTAAAGGCCTTGATCAGCGAACCGATCTCCACATTCTGCAGCGCCGGCTGGAACGTCGCCAGCGGCGTGTCGCCGCGGGCATCCAGGGTGCCTGGGAGAGAGAGCTGCCCGCCATCAAGATTGCCCTGCATTTTGCTGACCGTCAGCAGCCCCTGCTGGTTGCTGATTTCGCTCTGCACCTGGGTAAAGTTCAGACCGCGCCACTGCAGCTGGTCGGCGCTCAGGGCCATTCGGCCGTTGAAGCCGCGCAGGCTCTGGTAATCTTCGCGCTCATCGCTGTCGGCGATCACCGGGCGCAGCGGCCGTGTCTGACTCTGGCCCTGCTGACTGGCGCTACTGTCCGTCGCCGGCGACCTTTGCGCCAGCAGACTATCGAGATCGAGAGTGGTGGCGTGCAAATCCAGCGACCAGTCCGGGCGATCCCCCAGCACCACGCTGCCGCTGCCGGTAACGGTGCTGCGGTTAGCCATCAGATTCAGGTTGTCAAAACGCAGGGTCTTGTCATCTTCCTGCCAGCTGGCCTGCAGACTTCCCTGACCATTAATGCCGTCCGGTGGGAGCTCGGCGCCGCGCAGCTGCCAGCTAAGCTGGGTAAAGTCGGCTTTTAAGGAGTGCGGATAATCGCCGCCCTGCACGGTGGCGGAGAAGTTCAGCGCCAGGTCGCGCTGGTCGCGGTTCACCCGGCCGGAGAAATCCACGGTGGCCCGGTGATTCTCATCCTGCTCCATCTGCAGACGGATATCGCGCACGGTCACCTGCTCGCCGTTCTCATGCTGGAAGAAGAGCACGCTGTCGGCCACCTGCAGCTGACGCACATCGTAGGACCATCCGCGATCCTCCTGGGCCAGCGGCAGGGTGTTGTCATGCGGCACCACCGGCGCTGAGCTGTCGCGAACCGCCTCGGTTTTCGGGGTCAGCTGGATCACCGCGCCCTTGAGCATCACCTGCTTCACCTGCAGCTGATGCGAGAGCAGCGGCAGCAGCGCCACGTCGAGGCGCATATTGTCGGCGCGGATCACCGGCTCTTCGGCGCCTCTGGCGGTCAGCGTCATCCGTCCGCTGAGAATGCTGAGCTGCGGCCAGACGTGCCAGCGCAGCGGGCCATCAAGGTCAAGCTGATAACCGCTGCGCTCTGCCACCTCATGCACCATATAGGCGCGAAAATCGTTGGGATTGACCAGCAATACCAACGAGGTAAGCCCGGCGACAATGACCGCCAGCAGGATCATCAGCGTTGTCAGTATTCGTCTCATGGCACCCTCAGCAACACCCCGTTGACGTTATCAATCCTTGTCGATTCGGCTCGCCACCGCGCCTTGTTGGTCGCGATATTTGGCGTCTTCACGGCGATTATATGGCCGCGCCGCCGGGCCCGATAAGGGTTCAAAGCTCAGCGCGCCGATGGGCATCCCCGGGCGCAGCGCCAGCGGCAGTTTGCCGGAGTTGTAGAACTCAAGCACGATGCAGCCGGACCAGCCCGGGTCGATGCGGTGCGCAGTCACGTGCACCATCAGCCCCAGGCGCGCCAGCGAGGAGCGTCCGTCAAGCCAGCCCACCAGGTCGGCAGGCAGGGTGACCGACTCGTAGGTCACCGCCAGCGCCAGTTCGCCCGGATGCAGGAAAAAGGCCTCCCCTTCCGGCAGAACGATCTCTTCGCTCATCACGCGGTCCAGCGCGGCGCTGACCTCGGCCTTCGGGCCGCTTAAATCGATAAACGGCGCCGTGTGGCCGCGGAAGGTGCGGAATTTATTACCCAGCCGTACATCAACCGTCGCGCCATTAATACGCTCAACGGGCGGGCGCGGATTGATGGCCAGTCGCCCTTCATCCAACCAGGCTTCAATATCTCGGTCACACAGACGCATGGGCTTTCTCCTTATAAGGCTGCTTCCCGCACGCTTCGCGGCGGAGAGGGCAACAGGGCTACTCTTTGCACGTTACACAATTCGGCCAGGTTATTCAAAGAACTGACTGATTTTGGCCTTCAGAATATCAATCGCGATGCGATTTTTGCCGCCGCGCGGCACGATGATGTCGGCATACTGCTTCGACGGCTCAATAAACTGCAGGAACATCGGGCGCACGGTTTTCTGATACTGGGCCATCACCGAGTCCATGGAGCGGCCGCGCTCGTTTACGTCGCGCTTAATGCGGCGCATAAGGCAAATATCGAGCGGGGTGTCGACGAAAATAGAGAAGTTGAGCTCGTTACGCAGACGCGCGTCGGTCAGCAGCAGGATCCCTTCAAGAATAATCACCTTCTTCGGCTCGACGTGAATGGTGTTCGGCGTGCGGGTATGCTCGACGTAGCTGTAGACCGGCAGTTCAATCGGCTGGCCGCTTTTCAGCATCTGCAGGTGCTGGAACAACAGACTGTGGTCCATTGAGCTCGGGTGGTCATAGTTGGTTTTGACGCGCTCTTCCATCGACAGATGACTTTGATCTTTGTAATAGCTGTCTTCCGGAATGACGCCAATATGTTCGTCGCCAACTTGTTCACGCAATTCGCGATAGAGAGTACTGGCAATAAGACTTTTGCCAGAAGCCGATGCGCCGGCGATACCTACAATGACGCACTGATGGGACATATCAGTCATAAATTTTTGCGACCTGATTAACCTGGATAGAGATGGAGGGTGGCGGCGGACCGCCAAACGCGGCAATTATAGGGATTTCAGCGTCCCGATACCAGTGGTATGCGCCCCGGACGGCTATTCCGCCGCCGGCGCCCAGTCATCGGTATACCAGATATGCAACAGCGCATAAGATCGCATCGGCTGCCAGCGGCGGGCATAGCGGGCGATGGCGGCTGGCGTCATTCCCGGAAAGCGCTGTTTAATCAGGTAGTCGTCCGGCAAAAAGATATCCTTCGCCTGCCAGCCGCGCAGGGCAAAGTAGTTTGCCGTCCAGCGGCCAATCCCGGGCAGAGTCTGCAGCTGACGCAGCCCGGCGTCGATGTCCGCTGGCGCCGTCAGGGGCAGCTCGCCGCTGAGCGCCGCCCGGGCGAGGTGGATCAGCGCCTCCGCGCGGCGAAGCGGCATCCCCAGCGCCTTCAGCCCCTGCGGATCGGCCCGGGAGAGCGCCTCCGGCGTCGGAAATAAGACATAGCCGGGGGCGTCCGCCAGCGGTTCGCCCCAGCCGGCCGCCACTTTGCCGGTGAGCCGGGCGGCCATCGCCACGCTCACCAGCTGGCCGAGCACCGCGCGCACCGCCTGTTCGAAAGCGTCCAGCGCCCCGGGCAGGCGCAGCCCCGGTCGCGCCTGTGCCAGGTCGCCCAGCGTGCGAGCGACCTGCTGCGGGTCGCAGGCCAGATCGAACAGCTGGCCAATTCGCGCATAGCAGATCTCAGCCACCGGCTGCAGCCCCGGGGAGAGCGTCACCCGCAGGCCTTGCGCCTCCTCGTCCGGCGCCAGATGAATCAGCCCGCCGTGGCCTGCTACGCGAAAGCTGCGGCTGTAGCCGCCGTCATGAAAACGCTCGACGCCAGCGACCGCACGCGCCTGCAGAAAACCAACCATCCACGCCCAGTCGTAAGGCGGGGTCCAGGGTAACAGCACCATAAGCTCTCCTTTATATAGCGTTTCAATGATAGTCGCCCTTCACCGTCAGCGCCTTGCTTTTAAATTCCGGTTGTCGGCATGACGGCGATCCGCTAAAGTCGCCCCCCTTCTTCACCGGCATGGGGATTTTGCAGACGATGTTTATTGGTTTTGACTACGGCACCGCCAACTGTTCGGTGGCCGTGATGCGGGAAAACAAGCCCCAGCTGTTGACGCTGGAAAACGGCAGCGCCCTGTTGCCCTCCATGCTCTGCGCGCCGACGCGCGAAGCGGTCAGCGAGTGGCTCTATCGCCATCACGATGTGCCCACCCACAGCGACGAAAACCAGGCGCTGCTGCGCCGGGCGATTGCCGCCAACCGCGACGAAGACATCGAGGTGCTGCGCAACAGCGTGCAGTTCGGCCTCGCCTCACTGCATCAATATGTTGAAGATCCGCAAGAGGTCTACTTCGTTAAATCGCCAAAGTCCTTCCTCGGCGCCAGCGGCCTCAAGCCGCAGCAGGTGGCCCTGTTTGAAGACCTGGTCTGCGCCATGATGCTGCACATCAAACTGCAGGCGGAAAGCCAGCTGCCCGAGCAGATTGACCAGGCGGTGATTGGCCGACCGATTAACTTCCAGGGCCTCGGCGGCGACGACGCCAACGCCCAGGCGCAGGGGATCCTTGAGCGGGCCGCCCTCCGCGCCGGTTTTCGCGACGTGGTCTTCCAGTTTGAACCGGTGGCCGCCGGCCTGGATTTCGAAGCTACCCTCAATGAAGAGAAGCGGGTGCTGGTCGTCGATATCGGCGGCGGCACCACCGACTGTTCCCTGCTGCTGATGGGCCCGCAGTGGCGGGAGCGCGCCGACCGCCAGCAGAGCCTGCTCGGCCACAGCGGCTGCCGCATCGGCGGTAACGACCTCGACATTGCCCTGGCCTTTAAATGCCTGATGCCCCTCCTCGGCATGGGCGGCGAAACGGAGAAAGGCACCGCGCTGCCGATCCTCCCGTGGTGGAATGCGGTGGCGATCAACGACGTCCCGGCGCAGAGCGATTTCTACAGTACCGCCAATGGCCGACTGCTGAACGATCTGCTGCGTAGCGCCCGGGATGCCGATAAGGTGGCCCTGCTGCTGAAGGTCTGGCGTCAGCGTCTGAGCTATCGCCTGGTGCGCAGCGCCGAAGAGAGCAAAATCGCCCTCTCCAGCGCCGCCCGCGTTGAGACCGCGCTGCCGTTTATTCAGGACGAGCTGGCTACCGATATCGCTCAGCAGGGTCTGGAAGCGGCGCTGGATCAGCCTCTGGCCCGCATTATGGAGCAGGTGCAGCTCGCCCTCGACAGCAGCCAGACCACCCCGGATGTGATCTATCTTACCGGCGGTAGCGCCCGCTCGCCGCTGATCAAAAAGGCGCTGGCGGCCCGGCTGCCCGGTATTCCGCTGGCCGGTGGCGATGATTTTGGCTCGGTAACCGCCGGGCTGGCCCGCTGGGCGCAGGTGGTTTTCCGCTAGTCCCCCCCGGCGCTGCCGCGCAGCAGGTCTGTCCTGATCGTGGCGCTGCAGATTACGCTGGAATATTCCTGGTCTCCCACGCAAAATGGCCTGTTCTTCCGGACAGGCCTGTCCACTTTCCTCCGCTTCCGGGGGCGTATTATCCATACCGTAGCCAGTCGTCTGCGGTCAGTAATCTTTGCATGCCGCAAGGGGGCGTGATTGAAAAGGGTGTCTGCGATTTTCGCGGCGGTCCGGCGTTGCCGGCCGCAGTTCCTGGCAGGCTGGCTGGTCAGCTGCGGATTGCTCTTGCTGCTGATCGCTCCGCAGGCGCAGTCGGCGCCCCGACAACTGGGGACGGATATCCCCGTCGAATGGTACGCGGACGACAGCGGCCAGATGACCATCGATCGCTTTGCCGACCTGCCCGTGGACCGGCTCGCCACCACCCGGCAGATCCCCTCTTTTGGCTATTCGCGCAAAACCCTGTGGCTGCGCAGCGAACTGCCTGGCAGCTGGTTTGCCGACGAGTCGCGCTGGCTGCAGATTGGCCCCTCTTTTGTCGATCACCTGACCCTCTATTACCGGCCGTTGGGTAGCGATGCCCCGTGGACAGCGCGTACCTTTGGCGACCGCGACCCGGCCCGCGAGAGCGATCTTCACTATCGGGAAAGCGTGCTGATCCTCCCTCCGCCGCCGACCGCCGCCGGCTATGAGATAGTCTTTCGTCTGCAGAGCACCAGCACTCTGATCCTGCTGGCCTCGCTCTCCTCGCCGCAGACCTATGTGCAACGGGCCGCCGCCGACACCGCCTTCTGGAGCTTCTATTTTGGTCTCGCGGCGGTCGCCAGCGGCGTGGCGCTGTGGCTGGCCCTGGCCCTGCGCCGGCGTCTGCTATGGGGCATCTGCTTCTTCTCGCTCAATTATCCGCTGGTGGCTGCCCTGCACGGCTTCCCGGAGTGGTTCTTCGGCCACGCCGCGCTGCCCTTCCAGGATTTTATGATCAGTAGCCTCTCCCTGTTCAGCTATGCCACCGCCCTCTGGCTGCACAGTGAGATATTCGATTTAAAGAAAAATATGCCGCGGCTTTACCGGCTGCTGATCGCCGCCGTGGTGCTCAACCTGCTGCTGCAGGTCAGTATTCCGCTGGGTTTTTACGGCCTCGCGATGCAGATTGAAGGAGTGATCTTTATCATTATCACTCCGGTGTTGCTGTTCACCTCCTGGTGGCTGTGGCGCAAAAAAGCTATCGACCGCAACACCCTCCTGCTGGGGCTCCTGCCGCCGTTCTATGTCGCCGCCGCGGTGCTGGTGCAGCTGTCGATCCACGGTATTATCCCGTTTCATATGGCGATCTATTCCCTCTGGCAGTATGCGCTGATCGTCCACATCATTACGGTGCTGATCATTGCCATCCTGCGGGTGCGGGCTGAAAACCGCCAGCTGGAGCAGAAGCAGCGCCTGGCGCGCGAGCTGCAGATTGAGCGCGAGGCCAGCTTCCACCAGCGGCAGTTTATGGGCATGGTGGCGCACGAATTCCGCACCCCGCTGGCGGTGATCCAGGCGGCGCTGGAGAATCTCCGCCTCTCGGCAGCTTCCGCCAGCCAGGAGGCGCGCTTCGATCGCATCGGCCGCGCCGCCACCCGTCTGGTACAGCTCACCGATAACTGCCTCGCCGACGCGCGCCTCGCCTCCCACGATCTGCACGTCGACCGCCAGCAGACCGCCCTGCTGGCGGTGATCAACATGGCCGCCTCGGTGGTGGCCATCTCCCATGATCACTACCTGAACATCCGCCATCACGGCGCGGTGGAAAGCCCCCAGCTGCAGGCCGATGCCGGCCTGCTGTGCATCGCCATCGCTAACCTGCTGGATAACGCGGTCAAGTATTCGCCGCCGGGCGAAATCACCATCGATATTCACGCTGATGCCGGGCAAACAGAGCTGCGCATTCGCGACTACGGTCCTGGGCTCCCCGCCGGACAGGCGGAACTGATCTTTGAGCGCTATCGCCGCGGGGAACATACGTCGCCGGTGCCGGGCGGCACCGGTCTCGGACTGTATGTTGCGCGTCAGATCGTGCAGGCTCATGATGGCAAACTGTGGCTGGCCGAGCATGGCCCGGACGGCTGCACCTTTATTCTCACCCTCCCCACGGTTGCTTAAGAGGAGAACGACGCATGGCTTTACGGCTGGCGATAATTGAAGATAACCCCGATCTGCTGGATGAACTGCTGGCCTGGTTGGGCTATCGCGGCTTCGAGGTATGGGGGACGCGGAGCGCTGAGGCCTTCTGGCGGCAACTGCACAGCCATCCGGTGGACATCGTGCTGATTGATATCGGTCTGCCCGGCGAGGATGGCTTCAGCGTGCTGAGCTACCTGCACGAGCTGGGGCACTACGGTCTGGTGGTGGTCAGCGCCCGCGGCCAACAGCAGGATAAACTGCAGGCGCTGAGCCTCGGGGCCGATGCCTATCTGATCAAGCCGGTTAACTTCGCCCATCTCGCGGAGACCCTGACCGCCCTCGGCGCCCGCCTGCAGCAGGATCGGCCGGCCCCTCAGCAGCCAGAGATGGCCAGCGCCGCCCCCGCTCCCGCTACCGGACTTTGGCGTCTGCATGAGGATAAACTGATCTCCCCAGACGCCCGGACGCTGGAATTAACCCAGCAGGAATATCGCCTGGTGGAACTCTTAATGCGCAATCGCAACGAAGTGTGTAGCAAACTGGAGCTTCATGCTTGCCTGTTTGCCCATGAAAGCGAGCCTGACCTGCACCGTATCGACGTGGTGGTTAGCCGCCTGCGCCACAAGGCTCGCCAGCAGGGGATCCACCTGCCCGTACGCGCAATCTTTGGTAAGGGGCTGGCCTTTATCTCCTGAACGACGGGGCATGTCGGCGGCCGCGCGGGATATGAATGACTCGCAAGTGTTAATTTTTCTCATTTTCTGAGAGAAATGAGAGGAATGAGACTGACGATGACCTTAAGAACTTTCTTATAGTGCTACTACATCAGGATGATGTCGTATGATTTTCATCGGACAGAAAAGCATATAACAAAACGTATTAGCCGTTCGCGGCAAATTCTGACACCATGCAACACAAACAAGGTATAAACAATGGCCATGCAAACGTGGTTAGTTTTATTGCTATGCATTTTTTCTTCAGCATCTCTGTATACAGTTTTATTTCCTATCTGAAAGACAGGAGACGGCAGAAATTTACCTTTAACGATAAGCGTTCAATGCGTCGTAAATAATTCACTGTAGAATAATAAAAACATATTGTAGGTACTTTAATACAGTCAACACACCGCATACGCCCGGAGGATGTGTCACAGCATGGCGTTATGTTTTTGCGTAAGGAAATAACGCCATGAGAAACATTAATGTCACCATCAACACCCGCAATACCTTTGTCCGTGAATCGCTGATGGCTATGGTCAATGACCTCACGCAGGGCGAAATACGGGCGCGTTTTTCCTGGCGTAATAATGACCTGTCAGGGGAAGACATCATCATTTGCGAAGTGATCCCCGGCGAAATCTACCTGTGCAATACGCTGATTAAAAACAGGAAAAAAGGCAGTTCGCTGATTATCCTCCACAGCTACGACCAGTTGCCGGAAGATGATTTCATGATTAACTGCCTGAAAGGGGTTATTTTTGTTTCGCTAAAAACCGCCAGTATTCCGCAACTGCTGACGATCATTAAAAGCGAGCTCCAGCATTGTATGAGCCCGTCAGCCACCGACGCCGCGGGTCGGGAACTCAGCTGCGCCAGCTGCCCGCACCGCGTGCTGTCGCGCTCGCAGACCGCCGTGGTGCACGGTATTCTCGAAGGGATGGATATGAGTAAAATCGCCGCCCTGCAGCGCGTCAGTCCCCGTACCGCCGCCTATCATAAAAATAAGATTATGGAAAAATACAGTCTGAATAATAACCATGACTTTTTCCAGTTTATGAATCTGTTACGAGAGCGCTGGTAGGTAAATAGCGAGCAGAAGAGAATAAGATATTCGCCTGGCGATATTGTCGTAAATCCGAAAATAGCCACAGGATGCTAAAAAAGCGCCAGCGCTGCCAGACATAACGTTAAACTCTGACGCTTCCTCGGTATAAAGACGTTACCGCGCGCCTTTATATAAGAAAAAAGACTATTTACGAGGAAAACTGATACTTCGTCACATTGCCCCTGACGTGCCTGTCAGGGGTCTTTTTTTCGGTGTGGAATGGCGCCCTCTGCGCGAGGGCGCGGCAGGATCAGGCTTCCACTTTCTCCACTTGCCAGTCCGGCTGCGCTTCCTCGTCGGTCAGCAGACCTTCGTTTTTCGACAGCATAGCGGTGGCGATGCCGTTACCCAGTACGTTGATGGCGGAGCGCCCCATATCGAGGAAATGATCGATGCCCATCAGCAGCAGGATCCCGGCAACCGGGATATGGAAGCTGGGGATAGTGGCCGCCAGCACCACCAGCGCCGAGCGCGGTACCCCGGCGATGCCTTTCGAGGCCAGCATCAGGGTCAACATCATGACCGTAATCTCGCTAAAGCTCAGCGGGACGTTGTAGGCCTGGGCGATAAACATCGCAGCGAAGGAGCAGTAGACCATCGAGCCGACGAGGTTAAACGAGTAGCCAATCGGCAGAACGAACGAGACGATATTGCGCGAACAGCCAAACTTCACCAGCCGTTCGAGGGTCTTCGGATAGGCCGCTTCCGAGCTGCTGGTGGTAAAGGCTACCAGCACCGGATCTTTCAGCATGTTCAGCAGACGGAAGACCTCTTTCTTCAGCACCATATAGCCGACGGCAATCAGCACCGCGCTGGTCAACAGCACCGCCAGGTAATAACCGCCGATGAACGAAGCGTAGTTGAGCAAAATCCCCAACCCCTGCGAGGCAATCACCGACGAGATGGCGGCGAAGATGGCCAGCGGCGCAACGTACATCACATAGCCGGTCACCTTCAGCATAATGTGCGACACCACGTTTAGGGCCGCCACCAGCGGAGCATTAAACTTCTCGCCCAGCGACGCGCCAGCGATGCCAAAGAACATCGAGAACACCACGATCTGCAGGATCTCGTTGTTGGCCATCGCCTCAGTGATGCTGGTAGGGATGGTATGCGACAGGAACCCTTTCAGGGTCATGCCGCTGACCGCCAGGCCGGTATCCACCGCCTCTTTCGGTACCGTCAGGTTCAGCCCGGCGCCCGGGTGCTGGAAGGTGACAATCACCAGCCCGACGAGAATGGATAATACCGATGAAGTGATAAACCACACCATCGCCTTACCGCCCACCCGGCCGATGGTCGCCGTCTCGCCGAGGCGCATGATCCCGACCGTCAGGGTGCTGAACACCAAGGGCGCGATAACCATTTTGATTAAGCGCAGAAACAGATCGGTCAGCAGCGTGATGTTGTCTGCCCAAGCGGAGATAGTAGTCGGCGTCGCGTAGGCATGGATAGCCGCGCCGGAGAGGATCCCCATCAGCATAAAAACGACGATGAAGAGCGTGAGTTTGTTTGCGTTTGCCACAGCAATGACCCCTGATTATTTAACACGTTGATTTTTAAGTGCATATTTTATTATTATGAGAATGCACTGATTTATTCACCGCATAAATCTA
>OIES01000798.1_pt1 | contig 13558 bp, 2 predicted proteins | sample 1581811 | NCBI WGS metagenome assembly OIES01 (sample SAMN03281021, study PRJEB24777) | human gut metagenome | isolation source: fecal sample PR177 from 1 month old male Malay infant, vaginal delivered... | reverse complement strand
TTATTAAGTTATCCAATATGAAGTGTGTGTGAATGAGAGAAAAACCACTCTTCATGAAGTGAACTAAAGTGTAAAAGTTACATTTTTCATGTACTTATGAGAAAGGGGTTCAAAGGTTTTATGAATAAGGTCTTTAAAGTCGTTTATAGCAAATCTAAAGGCTGCTACGTTGTAGTACCTGAAACTGCGAAAAATAATAACGGCAAAAAGAAAGTCCTAGCTAGCGTATTGGCTGGTTTAGCTGTAGCTGGCGTTGTTGGCGGTATTGCTCCTCAACAAGCAATGGCTGGTTATGATACTGGCAATAGTCATGTTAATATCTGGGCAGATACAAATCCAAAGAGCAATGGTCAAAACTATAATGTTGGTCAAAACTCGATCGTTGTAGGTTATCAAAATACTACTGATAACGTAGCTGGCCATGATGGAAAAGTAGCAATTGGTGCTAAAAATACATCCACAAATAACGCTTCTACAGCTGTAGGTAATGAAAATAAAGCTACAGGTGGTGCGGCAACAGCCGTTGGTGCCGGTAATACTGCTTCTGGTAAAGCTTCTGTTGCTCTTGGTAATGTAAATAATGCCGATGCTAAGGCTGCTATTGCTATTGGTACCTACAATAATGTTAATTACACCAAAGGCTCTTGGCAAACAACACCAAAACCTGCAGGTGAATATTCTACTGTAGTAGGTAATTACTCCAGTGCAACTGGTACAAGTGCATCCGCTATGGGTGTATATACTAATGCTACTGGTGCAGGTTCCTTTGCTGCTGGTTACAACAATAATGCAAATGGCCAAAACTCTGTTGCCATTGGTTCTGAAAATACATCCCATGTAGCAGACACTGTAACTTTGGGTCAATTTAATAATGCAAAAACAATGGGTGGTATCTCCATTGGTAAAAATAACTTGACTGATTCTTCTAATGATGGTCGAAATGCTGCGAATACTAGAGATGAAAACTCTCAAATCGCTATCGGTCGTGACAACGTTGCAACTCACCTAGATACGATTGCTATCGGTCGTGAAACAACTGCATCTGGTTCTGGATCTACTGTAGTCGGTGCTCGTGCAGAGGCTTCTGGTGACAATTCTATTGCTATCGGTCAAAGTGGTAAAGGTTCTCCTAAAGTAATTGCATCTGGTGTAAACTCCATTGCTATCGGTATGCAATCTCAAGCTACTGGGGAAGCTGCCATCGCTGAAGGTGCTGGCTCTCGTGCAGGTGGTAAATATGGCGTCGCATTAGGTCGTACAACTAAAGCGAATGCAGAAGCTGCTACTGCATTAGGTAATGCAGCAGAAGCTAATATTGCCAATGGTGTAGCACTAGGTTCTAGCTCTGTTACAACAACAGATAAAGGCGTTAAAGGTTACAATCCTTCCGATGTCCATACACGTCATTACACAAACTTAGCTAACAATGTTCGCACAGCTACTACTGCTGCTGTATCCATCGGTAATGGTAGTACATTGACTCGTCAATTGACAGGTCTTGCTGCTGGTACTGCTGATACAGATGCTGTTAACGTAGCTCAATTGAAAAACGTTGGCGTTGCATTGACTGGTAATACTGGTTCTAGCGACTTCTTGGCTGACGGCGGTAAATTGAATGTTCGTGGCGAAGGCCGTGTATCCGCAGCTGTTGCTGATGAAAATACTAAAGACTCCAGATTGACTTTGACATTTGATGACAAAGGCATGGTGAAAGCTGGTAAAAACGTTACTGTTGATGAAAAAACAGTTGATGGTCGTACTACATACACAATCAACGCTGCAGACGCTGCTGCAAAATATGATTTCTTAACAAATGCTAAGGCTAACGGTGGTAAATTAGATGGTACTGCTACAGCAACTAAAGTTGAAAGCGGTCAAACTGTTACCTATGCAGCTGGTAAAAACTTAACAGTAAAACAAGATATCAACCAATCTGCAGGCGAACAAACATATACATACTCTTTAAATAGTGATCTTGGTGGTATTACTTCCATTACTAACAATGGCGGTCCTACAATGCACTTTGGTGGTGACAACATCAGCATCACTGGTGGTAACCTAGATCTTGGTGATAATAATATCACTAACCTAAAATCTGGTGGCAATGTAATCAATAACGCTGCTAACATCGGTGATGTTATCCGTATCTCCAAAGCTAATGACTTGCATGTAGCTCCTACAGCAGGCACTAATAACAATGTGGCTGAATACACTGTAGATGCTAACAAAAAGGTTACATTAACATACCAAGATGGTAATGGCAACACTGTTAACGGTCCTAAAGCTGTTATCGACTTGAGCGGTTTGAAAACTGGCGATATGAGCTCCTTCAACGTGAAATCTTCTGCTACAGAAGGTAAGGTTGCACAAGGTTCTGCTGGTGTTCAAGAAATCCGTGACGGCAAAACTGTGGAAATGCAAGCCGGCAAAAACATGACCATTAAACAAACTAATAAAAATGGTAATGCAGCTGTTGAATTTGCATTGAATAAAGACATCGATTTGACTCCAGATGGGTCTATCAAAATCGGTGACACTAATATTACTGATAATGGTTTGACTATCAACGATGGTCCATCCATTACTAAAACTGGTATCAATGCTGGTGGTTTGAACATTACTAATGTGAAAGCTGGCGTAAATGATAACGATGCAGTTAATGTTAGCCAATTGAAACAAGTTCGTGCTGATGAACGTCACATCAAACCTGGTGAATACGCAGTTGATAACAACGGCAAAGTAACGATGACATACCTTGATGGTAACAACAATGACGTTGCTAACGAAAAGGCTGTTATTACAGGTATTGCTAAGCAAGATCTTTCCAACATCAACAAGGGTGGCGAAACAGTCATCCAAAATCTTGCTAAAAAATCCATCGATATGGAAAATGGTAAGAATACAAAGGTGAGTAACCGTGAAATCAATGGCGTTAAAACTTTCAAAGTAGACGTTGAAGGTGATTTAAACGACATTACATCCATCACAAACAAAGCTGGCGATGGCAAGGTTGTATTCGGTGGTAACCAAACTGTTAACGTAGCAGGTGATCACAACATTAACTTGAATGCTAAAGTTGGTGACATCACTGGTTTAACTAACGTAACGTTGGATGCTCCTGACTTCGCTAAAAAAGGTCGCGCCGCTACTGAAGAACAATTAAGCATCGTTAATAACGGTTTCAATAACACAGTTGGCTTGACTGGTAACACAGGCGCTACTGATCTTCAAAAATTGAACCAAGCTGGTGGCTTGAGCTTTGGCGTAATTGGTGCTAACAATGGCCAATACATCAAAACAACTGCATCTGGTAGCAACGTAGCTGTTGACTTGTCCGATGAAGCTAAAGGTAAATTGAACAATACTGTAGAGGTTCGTGGTAAAAATGCTGCGAAGGTTACATCTGTAACAGAAAATACTGTTGACGGTGGTAAGAAAACAATTTACACAGTAGACGTTGATAATGTAACACCTACAGCTGCTTCTACTGAAAAGGTAAAAGCGAAAGCTGATTCCAGTAGTTCTACAGATAAAAACATTGCTAAGGTTACTCCTCAAGCAGGTGACCAATATGGCGACGCTGGCGCAACTTACGAAGTAAACGTATCCCGTAACGACGTAAAAGACGCAGCTCGTGAAGCGGTAACTGTAAATACTACAAACACAACTAACAACCCTATCACTGTTACACCTGTACAAGATGAAACAAACCATAACACAACTTACACAGTAACATTCGATGGTAACAAAGCAGCTACTCAAATTCCTTTGACATACAAAGCGAATGGCCAAAATGCTCAAACAGTTACATTGGATAAAGGTTTAAACTTCACAAACGGCAGAAACACAACAGCTTCTGTAGATGCTGAAGGCGTTGTTAAATACGATGTGAATAAAGATTTAGTTAACATCAATTCCATTTCCAATACTACAAATGGTCCAAAAATGGAATTCGGTCCTAACTCCATTAACATCACTAATGCCCCTATCAACATGGGTGACCAAAACATCACTAACCTTAAATCTGGTGGCGATGTTATCAATAACGCAGCTAATATTGGCGACGTAAAACGTATTTCTAAAGCTAACGACTTGCACATTGCTCCAACATCTTCTGACCGTCAAGGTGAAACTACTACATCTTACGCTTACGATGCAGCAAGCAAATCTGTAACATTGAAATATAACGATGGTAACGGTGTTAACCAATCTGGTACAGTGGCGAAAATCGACTTATCCGGTTTGGCTGATCAAATCAAAGATGGTTACTCCTTCTCTACTGACGCTAAAGGTAATGTAGTTGGTAACCATGCTGTTACACCTGTAGCAAATGGTAAAACTGTTTCTTATGCAGCAGGTAAAAACTTAACTGTTGCTCAAAATATTGATAATGCAACTGGTGAACATACTTACACATATGCATTGTCCAATGATGTTGATTTAACACCAAATGGTTCCTTGAAAATTGGTGACACAATTCTCAACAATGGTGGTTTAACAATTACAGGCGGCCCATCCGTTACTAAGACTGGCATCAATGCTGGTAACTTGAACATTACTAATGTAAAAGCTGGCGTAAACGATACTGATGCAGTTAACGTAAAACAATTGAAAGATGCTCGTACAGTAGTAACTTCTAACGATAACTCCGTAACGATTAACAAAACTGAAAACGGTAACCAAGTGACTTACGACTTGCACGTGGCTCCTGGTGCTGCACAATCCGTATGGAATGTGAAATCCACAGGTAACACAACTGCTGATTCTGAAACAGCTGCCAAAACTATCTCTGATGGTAAAACAGTTGAAATGGCAGCAGGCAAGAACTTGACTGTAAAACAAACTAGCAACAACGACGGCGCTAAGGTTGAATTCGACTTAGCTAACGATATCAAGATTGGTAACGACGGCAAAGACGGTAGAGACGGCGTTGACGGTAAAATCGGTGTAAACGGTAAAGATGGTTCTTCCGTTGTGATCAACGGTAAAGACGGCTCCATCGGCTTAAATGGTAAGGACGGCAAAGACGGCCTTACTATGAAGGGCGAAAAAGGCCAACCTGGCTTAAACGGCAAAGATGGCATCACTCGCATCGTTTATGAAGATAACAACCATGATAAACATGAAGTGGCTACGTTAGATGATGGTTTGAACTTCACTGGTAACAACACTGATACAGTGAACAAACAAAAATTGAACAGCTTAGTAAAAGTACAAGGCGAAGGTGTAGATAAAAATACATCTGCTACATTCAAGAGCGCAGCTGGTAACATCAACGTAAAAGCTGATGGTACAGATACTTTAGAAGTTCAATTGAACAAAGACTTGAAAAATATCAACACGATTAAGAACGGTGGCAATGCTACTTTCACAATTGGTGGCGATAACTTTGCATTCAATGGTGGCAACGTAAGCATCGGTGGTAACAATATTACTAACCTTAAATCTGGCATTGTAAATAACAATGATACAGATAACACAAATGCTGCTAACATCGGCGACGTTAAGAATATTTCCAAAGCTAACGACTTGCACATTGCTCCTACTACATCTAATCGTACTGGTGAAACAACTACATCTTACGCTTACGATACAGCAAGCAAATCCGTAACCTTGAAATACAACGATGGCAACGGCGCTAACCAAGCTGGTACAATCGCAAAAATCGACTTGTCCGGTTTGGCTGATCAAATCAAAGACGGTTATTCTTTCTCCACTGACGCTAAAGGCAATGTAGTTGGTAACCATGCTGTAACAGCTGTTGGCAATGGTAAAACTGTTTCCTATGCAGCAGGCGATAACTTGACTGTAAAACAAGATATCGACGCTACAACTGGTGAACACACTTATACATACGCATTGTCCAATGACATCAAGGTCGGCAAAGACGGTAAAGATGGCATCGATGGTAAAATTGGCGTAAACGGTAAAGATGGTTCCTCCGTTGTGATCAACGGTAAAGATGGTTCTATCGGCCTCAATGGTAAGGACGGCAAAGATGGTCTTACTATCCGTGGCGAAAAAGGTCAAGATGGCGTAGACGGTAAAAATGGTACTAACGGTATCACTCGTATCGTATACGAAGACCACAACAACGATAAACACGAAGTGGCTACATTGGATGACGGCATGAAATATGCTGGCGACGATGCACAAGGCGCTGACAAATCCAAAGTAATCGCTAAGAAATTGAACGAAACTATGGACGTTGTTGGTGGTGCAGATAAGTCCAAATTGACTGACAACAACATTGGCGTGAACAACGTAGATGGCAAGTTGAAGGTTCAATTGTCCAAAGAAGTGAACTTGACTCCATCTGGTTCCTTAACAATTGGCGATACTGTAGTTAACAACAATGGTTTAACTATCTCTGGTGGTCCATCCATCATTAAAACTGGTATCAACGCTGGTAACTTGAACATTACTAATGTAAAAGCTGGCGTAAACGACACTGATGCAGTTAATGTAAAACAATTAAAAGATGCTCGTACAGTTGTTACATCTAACGATAATTCCGTAACAGTTAATAAAACTGAAAACGGTAACCAAGTGACTTACGACTTGCATGTAGCTCCTGGTGCTGCACAATCCGTATGGAATGTGAAATCCACAGGTAACACAACTGCTGATTCTGAAACAGCTCCGAAAACTATCTCTGATGGTAAAACAGTTGAAATGGCAGCAGGCAAGAACTTGACTGTAAAACAAACTAGCAACAACGATGGCGCTAAGGTTGAATTCGACTTGGCTAACGATATCAAGATTGGTAAAGATGGCAAAGACGGCGTTGACGGTAAAATCGGCGTAAACGGTAAAGATGGTTCCTCTGTTGTCATCAACGGTAAAGATGGCTCCATCGGCTTAAATGGTAAGGACGGCAAAGACGGTCTTACTATGAAGGGCGAAAAAGGCGCTGACGGCGTAACTCGCATCGTTTACGAAGATCATGACAACAATAAACACGAAGTAGCTACATTGGATGATGGTTTACGTTTTGACGCTAACTCCGGTGGCGAAAAGAAAAATAAACTTGGCTCCAAAGTTACTGTAAAAGGTACAGGTGCTAAAGCTGATTCCGAATACGATTCCTCTAACATCAAAACAAGCATCACGCAAGGTGCTGATGGTAACAGCGAAATCAACATCGGTTTGGCTAAAGACTTGAACAACATCAACACAATTAAAAACGGTGGTCCTGCTACTTTCACAATCGGCGGCAACGAATTCAAATTCGACGGCGGCAATGTGAACATGGGTGGCAACAACATTACGAACCTTAAATCTGGTATCGTAAACAACAACTCCACTGATGATACAAATGGTGCTAACATCGGCGACGTTAAGACAATTTCCAAAGCTAACGACTTGCACATTGCTCCTACTACATCTAATCGTCAAGGTGAAACAACTACATCTTACGCTTACGATACAGCAAGCAAATCCGTAACATTGAAATACAACGATGGCAACGGTGCTAACCAAGCTGGTACAATCGCAAAAATCGACTTGTCCGGTTTGGCTGATCAAATCAAAGACGGTTATTCCTTCTCTACTGATGCGAAAGGCAATGTAGTTGGTAACCATGCAGTTACAGCTGTAGGCAACGGCAAGACTGTTTCCTATGCAGCAGGCGATAACTTGACAATTGCTCAACATATCGATAATGCAACTGGTGAACAAACATATACATATGCATTGTCCAACGATATTAAGATTGGTAAAGATGGTAAAGATGGCATCGATGGTAAAATCGGCGTAAACGGTAAAGATGGTTCCTCCGTTGTGATCAATGGTAAAGACGGTTCTATCGGCCTCAATGGTAAGGACGGCAAAGACGGTCTTACTATGAAAGCAAAAGACGGTCAACCTGGTGTAAACGGTAAAGATGGTATCACTCGTATCGTATACGAAGATAACAGCAAGAATACACATGAAGTGGCTACATTGGATGACGGCATGAAATATGCTGGCGACGATGCACAAGGTGCTGACAAATCCAAAGTGATCGCTAAGAAATTGAACGAAACTATGGACGTTGTTGGTGGTGCAGATAAGTCCAAATTGACTGACAACAACATCGGCGTGAACAACGTAGATGGCAAGTTGAAGGTTCAATTGTCCAAAGAAGTGAACTTGACTCCATCCGGTTCCTTAACAATCGGCGATACTGTAGTTAACAACAATGGTTTGACTATCTCTGGTGGCCCATCCATTACTAAGACTGGTATCAATGCTGGTAATAAAACAATTGTTAACGTAGATGCTGGTGTAAATGATACTGATGCAGTTAACGTAAAACAATTGAAGACAGCTAAAACAGAAGTTAAGGCTGGTAATAACGTAACTGTAGACACAACTTACGGTAATGATGGTCATACAATTTACACTGTTAATGCGAACGACGTAGCTCTTGGCGATGCAGTATTGAAATACTCCGCTAACGGCACTAATACGCAATCCGTTAAATTGTCTCAAGGCTTGAACTTCGTTGACGGCAACTACACATCTGCTTCCGTTGATGCAAATGGTCAAGTTAAATATGACGTAACAATCGGTAAGGTGAAAGACGGCGTTGACGGTAAACCAGGCGTAGATGGTAACGATGGTATCGCAACAGTTAAAACTGTAGTTGATACAATCAACAACTCTGGCTGGAAAGGTGATGTTACTGGTAACACAGTCAATAACCATACTGCAACAATTGTTAAACCTGGCACAACTGTAAACTTCGGTGCTGGTAAAAACTTAACTGTTGAACAAATCGTTAATGCTGTAACAGGCGATCATACTTACAACTATGCATTGTCCGATGACATCAAAGTTGGTAAAGATGGCAAAGACGGTGTTGACGGTAAGATTGGTGTAAACGGTAAAGATGGTTCCTCCGTTGTCATCAACGGTAAAGACGGCTCCATCGGCCTCAATGGTAAAGACGGTAAAGACGGTAAAGATGGTCTTACTATGAAAGCTAAAGATGGCCAACCAGGTGTAAACGGTAAAGACGGTATCACTCGTATCGTATACGAAGACAACAGCAAGAATACACACGAAGTGGCTACTTTGGATGACGGCATGAAATATGCTGGCGACGATGCTCAAGGCACAGATAAATCCAAGGTTATCGCTAAGAAATTGAACCAAACAATGGATATCGTTGGTGGTGCAAACAGCACTAAATTGACTGACAACAACATCGGCGTGAACAACGTAGATGGTAAATTGAAAGTTCAATTGGCTCAAAACATCGACTTGACTCCAGCAGGTTCCTTAACTATCGGTGGTACTAGCATTACTGATAATGGTTTGGTAATCAACCAAGGTCCATCCATTACTAAAGGCGGTATCAATGCTGGTAATAAAACAATCGTTAACGTAGCTCCTGGCGTAAACGGTACTGATGCAGTAAACGTTAACCAATTGAACTCTGCTAGAACAGAAGTTGAAGAAGGTGACAATGTAACTGTAACATCCCGTACAGGTGCTAACGGTCAAACAATCTACAAGGTAAGTGCTACTGGCGTTAACCTTGGCGATGCAGAATTGAAATACTCTGCTAACGGCACTAACACTCAATCCGTTAAATTGTCTAAAGGTTTGAACTTCGTTGATGGTAACTACACATCTGCTTCCGTTGATGCAAATGGTCAAGTTAAATATGACGTTAACCTTGGCAACATCAAACAAGGTACAGACGGAAAACCAGGCGTAGATGGTAAAGATGGTATCGCAACAGTTAAAACTGTAGTTGATACAATCAACAACTCCGGTTGGAAAGCTAATGCAACAGGTAATGTGGTAGGTACATCCACTGCAACAATCGTTAAACCTGGTAGCACAGTAAATTACGGCGCAGGCAAAAACTTGAACGTAAAACAAACTGTAAACGGCGAAGAACAAACTTACGAATTCGCATTGGATAAAGATTTGAAAGAGCTTAACAGCGTTCAAACTAACACAATCCACTTAGGTAGCCCAACATCTCATACAACTATTAACTACAATGCAGGTAATGATCGTATCGAGTACACAACTAAGAACGGCACTAAACAAGTAGCTAACTTAGATGATATTTGGACTATCCAAGCTAACGGCACAGACGTTAAACCTGTAGGCGGCAAAGTTAATGTTGTAGGCGGCGACCACATCAAAGTTTCTACTGATGCAGCTGGTAAGATGACAATTAGTGCTGACGGCGTTGGTACTATGAACGGCTTCAATGTTAAATCTACTGGTAATACTACTAACGATTCCGATAAAACAGCTAAAAACATCACTGATGGTAAAACTGTGGAATTCTCTGGTGGTAAGAACCTCACTGTTAAACAAACTAACACTGCTGACGGTGCAAAAGTAGAATTCGCATTGAACAACAACATCGACTTGACTCCAAATGGTTCCGTAACAATTGGTGATACAGTAGTTAACAACGATGGTTTGACTATCACTGGTGGTCCTACTATCACTAAGAACAATGTTGATATGGGTGGCCAACAAATTCACAACGTGAAATCTGGTGGTGATGTAGATTCCAATGGCGCTAACATTGGCGATATTAAACGTATCTCCAAAGCTAACGATACTCGTATCAAAGACGGTAACTACGAAGTTAGTCAAAACGGTACTGTTGAAATGACATATGTTGATGGTTCTGGTAAACAATTAGTTGACGAACACGGCAACCCTGTGAAAGCAACTATTTCCGGTATCGCTCGTCAAGACTTGTCCAACATTACTAACGAAGGTAAAAAGGTTATCACTGGCCTTGGCACAATCGTGAAAGCTGGTCAAAACGTATCCGTTGATGAAGCAACTGATAATGCAACTGGTCAAAAAACATACACTGTAAACGCTGATCTTTCTGGCGCGAAAGTTTATGCTGGCGTTGGTACAGATGGTTCTGGTGTGGCTAAAGGCCTTAAGAACCCTGCAAAAGTTGAAAAAGGTACTCAATATATCGCTGGCGATAACATGGTTGTTGAACGTAAACATGTTGAAGGCGACGATAAACTTGATAACTCCATCACTTACAGCTTGTCTCACGACTTGACTGAAATCAACTCTATCAGCAACGGTGGTGCAACTCTTCGCATCAACTCTAACCCAGGCGGTAATAAATACGACCGTGATGCAGCTGTAACTCCAGCTCTTGAAGTTCATGGTGGTAACCTCAGCATGACTGGTAATCGCATCGTTAACCTTGCACCTGGTATCGATGGTACTGATGGCGTAAACGTTAACCAATTGCGTGACTCCTTAACAACTGTTAAATCTACAGATGGCACTGTACGAGTGACAGATCTAAGCACAGATCCTAACAAACATGAATACGATTTACATGTTAATCCTGCAGCTGACCCTCGCGTAGATCAATTAGGTGAAGAAATCGGTCATGTAGGTGCACAATCTGCTGCATTGTCCGCATTGAAACCTATCCAATACGATCCAATGGAACCAACTCAAATCATGGCTGGTTATGGTAACTATCGTGGCAACTCCGCATTGGCATTGGGCGTAGCTCACTACAAGAACGAATCCACAATGTTCCATGCAGGCGTGTCCTGGGCTGGCGGCAACGGCCATATGATGGCTAATGCTGGTGTAACTTGGAAGGTCGGCAACCGCGATAGCGAAGCTGCTGTAGCAGATCGTTACCGTAAGGGTCCTATCAGCTCTACATATGCAATGCAAACTGAAGTGGCTTCTATGAAAGCACAAAATGCCGGATTAAAAGGCGAAGTATCTGATTTGAAAGCTGAAAATGAACAAATTAAGGCTCAAAATGCAGGCTTACAAAGCGAAGTAGACCAATTGAAAGCTCAAATGGCTGCTATGATGGCTAAATTAGGTATGTAATAAGATACACATGGATGGGGATTCTCCTTGAATCCCCTACCATCGCTAATATTCGACAATGAAAAGAGGAATAGATATGAAAAAATCTACAATGCTTGCTTTCACAGCAGCAGCACTTATGAGCGCTGCATCCATTACAGGATATGCTGCTGGCTCACCAACATATGATGACAATTTGATTTTGCCTAACCCTGCTTCTACACCAACTACAGGTCCTGTTGTACTCGTTCCTGTGGCTAGTCCACAAACGGTACAAGCTTTGCATACATTTGTACAAGCATGGCAAAATGCAGAAGTGAACTATACTAAAGCTAAGATTAAACATGACAATCATGAACAATTGACTAAGGCTGAAAGTAAATGGTTACATTCTAAGGATAAACATAACTATGCGGACTACTTCCGTACACATTCCTTGGGACGTGTTCATGGCTTTGAAGTCGCATTCAACTGGAACGGCGAAAATCGTAACAAAAATGAATACGAATTCTTTGATATGCCAAAATACAATGAAAAAGATGGTTTCGTAAATAGCTACGGATTCAATGTATTACGCGGCATGGTAGACCAAATCAATGCAGTCGTTCAAAGACAAAAAGAAATCGGCGGTCCTATGACTAACGATGAAGCAAGTGCTTTGGAAGACGCAATCTTGGATATCATGGCTCAAGATCAAGAACATGTGAACAACGAAGACCTTCGTCACATGATGAACGAAACAATTTGGTACGCAGCTAAAGAAACTGTAAAAAACAAAGCAAGTGAAGAGCCTACTGCTACTGAAGAACACGTAGTAGACCTTCGTAAAGCAATCAATGAGCCAGTGGAACCTTCCGCTCCTCACACAATTGATTTGCGTAAAGCAATTCAACAATAAGATTGCTGACCGTATATCTTTAAAAAAACAATATGGCCCCTCATATGCTGATATAGGGGCCGTATATACCCTAGAACCCCTAACTAGGGCACAAATAATCCTTATACGAATGACGCCACCCTTGTGGGTGGCGTCATTTGTTTTATAAAAGAATGTAAATGGTATATCAGATAAGACGTTAAGGTGGATCAGTGGGTTATATAAATATAATGATGTTACATAAGCATATTATAGTATTATATAGTGTTAATTAATTACTACAGGCCTGTACTAAATGTAGAATGGCAGTTGTAAGGTTTCCCAAGAAATAGAACAGGCCTGTACTAAATGTAGGATGACAGCTGTAAGGCCTCTTAATAAATAGAACAGGCCTGTACTAATTGTAGAATGACAGTTGCAAGACCTCCTAAAAAATAGAACAGGCCTGTACTAATTGTAGGATGGCAGTTGCAAGGTCTCCCAAGAAATAGAACAGGCCTGTACTAATTGTAGGATGGCAGTTGCAAGGTCTCTTAAGAAATAGAACAGGCCTGTACTAATTGTAGGATGGCAGTTGCAAGGTCTCTTAAGAAATAGAACAGGCCTGTACTAAATGTAGGATGGCAGTTGCAAGGTCTCCCAAGAAATAGAACAGGCCTGTACTAATTGTAAGAAGGGTGTTGCATGGCCTCCCAAGAAATAGAACAGGCCTGTACTAATTAATAGATATAACTGAAACTAATTAGTGGAATAGCATATATTGTATTTATAGTCTATAGAAATATAAAAAGGGGGCTATCAAATACAATATATAGTAGTGCCAAAATAAATAAATACATTATACAGAAA
>OIES01000779.1_pt1 | contig 13829 bp, 9 predicted proteins | sample 1581811 | NCBI WGS metagenome assembly OIES01 (sample SAMN03281021, study PRJEB24777) | human gut metagenome | isolation source: fecal sample PR177 from 1 month old male Malay infant, vaginal delivered... | reverse complement strand
GTATAATAATAAGGATGATAAAAAACATGCCCATTGGAGGAGTATTATGAAACAATGTATGGATTCAGAAAATCTACATCGTCGATTGCGTAAAATCCTTGGTCAAGTGCAAGCTATTGATCGAATGATTGAAGAAGACATTCCATGCGAAGATGTGTTGAGCCAAATTAATGCAGCTAAGTCTGCACTACATAAAGTAGGTCAAGTAGTCCTTGAAGGGCATATCAACCACTGCGTACGAGATGGTATCGAACACGGTGACGTAGAAAAAACCATTAGCGACTTTACAAAGGCTGTAGAGCGCTTTGCAAACATGGGAAAATAAAGAAGAGGCTAAACCGCCTCTTCTTTTTTTACTTGAAACTACACGCTAATAGTTTTGTAAATTCGCCATATTAAAAATCAAATCAACCAAAACATAAAACATATACAAAAATCATATACATAAAACATATAGATCAACAAAAAAGGACTCTACATTCGTAGAGTCCTTTGTATTACCACATTGTATTAGTCGTGGTTAGTTGTTAAGAATTCGCTTAATGCAGCAAGTGCATCGTCTTCGTCAGCACCGTCAGCTGTCAATGTAACGGATGTACCTTTTGTAGCGCCCAAAGTCAATACAGTTAAGATGGATTTAGCATCAGCTGTTTTGCCGTTAGCAGCGATTGTCAATTTGGAAGCATATTTAGCAGCCAATTGTGTGAAAGCTGTAGCAGGACGAGCATGTAAACCAGATTCGTTAGTAATTTCTACTGTTAATTCTTTCATGATAACCTCTTTCTATCTTGATAGGCTGTGCCTATCCCATACGTTCTAATAGATATATTGTATCAATTTCAAGCCTTTCAATTCAAGTATATTGAAAGTTATTTGCTATACAACAGAATTATAGTAAGCCTTTTTCAGCTAGTACAGATTTAGCATAGTCTGTAATTTCTTCTGCTGTATCCATGGAAAGTGCTTTATTAGCCACATCTTCACATTCTGCTTTAGAAACAGAGCGCAAAATTTTCTTAATAAGTGGTATAGAGGATGCTGTCATGGAGAATTCATCAAGGCCAAGACCCAATAAAATCATTGTAGCTACAGGGTCACTAGCAAGTTCACCGCACATGCCAGTAAACTTACCTTGTTCATGGCTCGCATCGATAACATGCTTAATAAGACGTAATACGCCTGGATGCAATGGTTGATATAGAGAACCAATGGATTCATTCATACGGTCTACAGCCAAAGTATATTGGCATAAATCGTTTGTACCGATACTGAAGAAGTCTACATACTTAGCAAGGATTGGAGAAATAACAGCTGCCGCTGGTACTTCAATCATGATACCAACCTTAATATCCTTATTGAACTCTTTGCCTTCTGCAGTAAGCTCTTCCTTGCATTCATCAAGCATAGCATTCGCTTGTTTTACTTCTTCTACAGAAGCAATCATAGGATACATGATGTGAATATCACCAAAGGCACTAGCACGCAACAAGGCACGCAATTGCACTTTGAAGATATCAGGACGATTTAAGGAAATACGAATAGCACGATAGCCCAGGAATGGATTCATTTCGCTAGGCAAATCAAGGCATTTTAATTCTTTGTCACCACCAATATCCATGGTACGGATGATAACTGGTTTGCCCTTCATATCTTGGGCAACCTTTTTATATTCTTCAAATTGTACATCTTCTGCTGGTAATTCGTCATTTTCCATGTACAAGAACTCTGTACGGTATAAGCCGATACCTTGTGCCCCCATTGTAAGAGCATGTTTAGCATCTTTCGACTTACCGATGTTACCAAATAATTCGACATGATGACCGTCAGTTGTTTTGGCTTCAAGATTAGCAGATTCACGCAAGCGTTTTAATTCCTCTTGATATGCAGTAGCTTGATTTGTATATTCAGCCCAATCCGCATCAGATGGATTTGTTTCCACAATACCATCTGTACCAAGTACAACAGCTTTCTCGCCATCTACGAAGCCTTCAATATCACCAACGCCCATAACGGCAGGGATTTCTAAGGTACGTGCCATGATAGCCGCATGAGATGTAGGACCACCAGCAGCTGTTACAATGCCTTTTACAACATTTTTATCTAGAGAAGCCGTATCGGATGGTGCTAAATCATGAGCTACTAAGATAACCTCCCCAGAAATATGGGATAAGCCACGAGGGTTCATACCTAACATGTTGCGCATCAAACGATCACCGATATCTTTGATATCTGCGCCGCGTTCGCGCATGTATGGATCTTCCATACCGAGGAAGATATTGGCAAAGGTTTCAATGGTTTGAGCTGTAGCCGCTACAACATTAGTATGGCTAGACTCAACGAGGGATTTAATACCATCAGATAAAGATGGATCTTGAGCAATTTGCATATGTGCTTCAAAAATAGCCGCCTCTTCAGGGCCCATTTCTTTCAAAGCCTTTTGACGGATTGTATCCAATTGTTTTAAGGTAGATGCCATAGCAGCAGCAAACTTACCAATTTCCGCTTCGACCTGACCCTCTGCTACAGTGTAATCAGGAATGACAATTTCCTCTTGAATATATCTATATACATTGCCTACTGCAACGCCACGAGATCCAGAAATCCCTTGAATTCGCATATGTGTTCCTCTTTCTATTACGATAAACTACATTACTCTTTATTTTATCATTTCTACGGTAAACAATAAAGTAATAGAGCCCTATATATCCGCCTTTCAGGTTGTCCCACGTGGGTTAATTTTTAACTCATGTTCATATTTCTCAACCGTCTTAATACGTACTATAACAAGTACTTTAAAAGGAGGTCATTTTTTGCTTGTTTTTACTTTAATTTTATAAAGTTACACCCCATAATTGAAAGCCATTTATGATATAATAATATAGAATATATAATATTATACATATGAGACTTTCACGGGCTTCATGGTGAAAGTCTTACTTATTGATAGGAGACTTTATGAAATTAACTAAAATGCATGGTCTTGGCAATGATTTTATCCTCTTTGCCGACCCTCAAGGTGCCAACAAAGACTATACTGATTTAGCCATTCGCCTTTGTGATCGCCGTACCGGTATTGGTGCTGATGGTTTAGTCATTGTTGTACCATCTGACACATGTGATGTGCGCATGCGCATCATCAACTCCGATGGTAGTGAAGCTGAAATGTGTGGCAATGGTATTCGATGCTTTGCCAAATACGCTTACGAACACGGAGAAATTACAAAAGAAACTTTCACCATCGAAACATTAGCAGGTGTTATGAAGCCAACCTTAACCATCGAAAATGGTGTGGTTACACTCGTCACAGTAGATATGGGCAAGCCATTCTTTAACAGTAAAGATGTGCCTATGAATGTAGACATGGATAAGGTCATCGACGTAGACATCGATGTAAATGGCGAAACTGTAACAGTGAGCTCCGTATTGCTCGGTGTACCGCACACAGAGGTTTACGTAGAAGATATTACAAGCGCCCCTGTTACGACACAAGGCCCAATCCTTGAAAAACACGATGCATTCCCATCCAATACAAATGTTAACTATATTGAGGTAGTGAACGACAAACACATTAAGGTTCGCACATGGGAACGCGGTGCTGGTGCTACACTAGCATGTGGTACAGGCTCTTGTGCCTCTGCGGTTATGTCCTTTGAAAAAGGCTTAACAGGTCGCGAAGTAGATGTAGAACTTTACTTAGGAACATTGCATATTTCATACTTGGAGGATGGCACGGTGCTCATGACAGGCCCGGCTGAGGAAGTCTTCGAAACAGAACTTCCTATCGATTAAGATGAAGTGGTTACAACTCATATTAAATGCATTTCTAAAGTATCAACAAGGCCGTTCACTGATGCCGAAAAATACAGAGCCACTCATAGGCTTACTCCTATCCATACTCGTCATCATCATCGCCGTAGCTAATAGCATTGCCATCGGTTATGCCTTGATTGTAGTATGGTGCATTATGGCTTATGTATTCTACCGCAAAGGGTACCAACCAAAGGAACTACTAAACCTATCATGGACAGGTGCTAAAACATCTATTGTGGTGATGCAAATATTCCTGCTCATCGGTTGGCTCATCGCCATGTGGCAAGCGGCAGGTATTATACCTATGATTATCGCCACAGGCATCGACTTGATTGATCCTTCTATATTTATCGCTTGTGCCTTTCTATTAACCGCACTGGTGAGCATGCTGTTAGGAACTGCCCTTGGTACTGTGGGTACCATAGGTATTGTACTCATTACGATGGCAAAAGCCGGTAATATTCCTGAAAATATCGTAGCAGGTGCCATCATTGCCGGTGCGTACTTTGGTGATCGGAACGGGCCTTTATCGTCTAGTGCCTCTCTTGTAGCGGCCTTAACGCATACAAAGGTATCGACCAACATCCCTATTATGTTTAAGGACGGTCTACCAGCACTTGTTATTTCCACGGTGCTCTACCTAATACTATCGCAGTGGTTCCCTCTCAACTATGCAAATAGTTTACTGTCTGATACGATTCACTTTGTGTTCAATATCGATTGGACCTTATGGATTCCTGTGATCATCGTCATTGGTTTATTACCTTTGAAAGTATCTATCCGTTGGCCTATCGGCCTTAGTGCATTAGTAGCGGCAATTTTGGCTTATACCAATCAGGGAGCTACCCTTTCTGATTTAGGCTGGTATACCTTAACAGGCTTTGAACTACCACATTATAATCCACTAGCAGATATCATTCACGGTGGCGGCTTACAAACGATGTTCATCCCTACCCTTTCCATTTTTATGGCAACTGCCATTTCTGGCATGCTCGAAGGAGTTGGTTTCTGGAACGATGTGAGACAGCTATTAGAACGAGCGAAAACACGAAGCGATGTATTTGCGGCAAACGTAGGTCTCGCACTCTTAACAGGCGCTGTAGGCTGTAGCCAAGCTATTGCGGTGGTGATGACCCATTCTATTATGCGCATTACCTACGCACAGCGAGGCATTCAGGACGAAGATGTGATGCTCGACTTTGAAAACAGCGGCATTCTCATTGCTCCATTACAACCATGGAACATCGCTGCTTATGTACCTGTAGTTATGATGGGTACTAGTACAGCTGGCTATGTACCATTCGCCTTCTTCCTATACCTCGTACCGCTCCTTTACTGGTTACGACTACGGAAGCAAGATCAACCAATCATACGTTAATTACAAAATCAATCAAATTTACACTAATTACAAGATTAACCAATCATAGGCTAATTAATTTATCTTATAAGGGGAATTTGTATGATTTACACCATTACCTTTAACCCAGCCCTCGATTATATCGTTCGTCTTGATCAACTCAAGACGGGCACCATTAATCGCACCACCCAAGAGTACGTTCTTGGTGGCGGCAAGGGTATCAACGTATCCATCGTACTCAACAATCTAGGTATGGATACAACGGCACTCGGATTCATCGCCGGTTTTACAGGAGAAGAAATCGTAACACAACTGAACCAATTCGGTGTGAAAGAGGATTTCATCCGTCTCCGCGAAGGTTTAACGCGCATCAATGTTAAGGTGAAAGCCTCTGACGAAGAAACAGAAATTAACGGCCGTGGCCCTATCATCGCAGACGACGAACTAGAAGCCCTCTATACACAGCTCGATGCATTAACTGAGCAGGATACATTGATCCTTGCAGGCAGTATTCCTTCTAGCTTACCAAGCGATATGTACGAACTCATTATGGAGCGCTTACAACATAAAAATATTCGCATTGTCGTAGATGCTACAAAAGATTTGCTTACACGGGTCTTACCTTATAAACCGTTCTTAATTAAACCTAACAATCACGAGCTTAGCGAAATCTTTGGTCGTACCCTTTCCACAAAGGATGACCTAGTAGAGGCAGCTAAGGCATTACAAGAGAAAGGCGCACAACATGTGCTCATCTCCATGGCTGGTGATGGAGCTATCTTAGTAGCTGCTGACGGCACTGTATATACAAGTCCTGCCCCTAAGGGTACACTCGTAAACTCCGTAGGCGCCGGCGATTCCATGGTAGCTGGCTTTATTACAGGCTTTGAAAAGACAGGCGACCTACAAGAGGCGCTCTACTGGGGTATCTCCAGTGGTTCTGCCTCCGCTTACTCTGAAAATCTCGCTACGCTGGCAGAAGTAGAAGCACTACTTTCACAAGTACGAGTTAACTAGTTTTCTATTTTATGTGCATCAAGGAGTACACATATGAAAATCACTGATTTATTAAAACCTCAATCCATTCTACTGAATGCAGATCCAGTAAGTAAGGCCGATGCCATTTACACCTTAGGTGAATTAATGGAAAAAGGCGGCAACTTATCTGATAAAGCAGAATACTTAAAAGCTGTTTTCGCTCGTGAAGAATCTGGTTCCACAGGCCTTGGTGATGGTATCGCTACACCACATGCTAAATCTACAGGTGTAAAAGAAGCCGGCCTTGCCGCTATGGTCGTACCTAATGGTGTTGATTTCGAAGCCCTCGACGGTCAGCCATCTCGCTTATTCTTCATGATTGCTGCTCCAGAAGGCGCTGCCGATACCCATGTAGAGGTATTGAGTAAATTAGCGACTATGGTCATTGACCCGGACTTCAAAAACGCTTTAATTCAAGCAGGTACTGTGGACCGCTTCTTAGAGCTCATTACGGCTAAAGAAGACGGCAACTTTGATCCATCTGTAGAAGGCTTTATAAAACAGCCTGAAACTCAAGAAGCACCAAGCATCACTGATACTATTGAAGAAAAAGCTACAGAAGCTATCGAAAAGGTAGCTCCTAAAATTTCTGTAGATAATCCTCACTATGAAGTATTAGCCGTTACAGGTTGTCCTACAGGCATCGCGCACACCTACATGGCTGCGGAGTCCTTAGAGCGCAAAGCTAAAGAAATGGGCATTTCCTTAAAAGTTGAGAAAAACGGTGCATCTGGTGTAAAAGATGCTCTTACAGCAGAAGAAATCGAACATGCAAAATGCATTATCGTCGCTTCTGACCGCCAAGTGGAAATGGCTCGCTTCGATGGCAAGCCTATGATTCAAACAAAGGTAGCTAACGGCATCAATAAAGCAGAAGAATTATTGCGTGAAGCTACAGCTGGTACAGCATCTGTATACCATGCATCAGCTGCTGATCGCGAATCTGCTGAAATCGCTGCTAGCGCATCTGACAGTGTAGGCCGTCAAATCTACAAACACTTGATGAACGGCGTATCTCATATGTTGCCATTCGTTATTGGTGGCGGTATCTTGATTGCCCTTGCATTCTTATTCGATACATTTGATCCTGCAAACCCTAAAAACTTCGGTTCCGGTACACCTTTATCTGGCTTCTTAATGCAAATTGGTGGTGCATCCTTTGGATTCATGTTGCCAGTATTAGCTGGTTACATCGCTATGAGTATTGCTGACCGCCCAGGTCTTGTAGCTGGTTTCGTTGGCGGCTTATTAGCTAACCAAGGTGGCTCTGGTTTCCTTGGTGCATTGATTGCCGGCTTTGCAGCAGGTTATTTAGTATTATTAGTTAAAAAGTTAGTATCTGGTTTGCCTCAAGCATTAGAAGGTACAAAACCAGTTCTCTTCTATCCTGTACTCGGTGTATTGTTCATTGGTCTCGCTATTACCTTCGTAATCAACCCTCCTGTATCCGCACTTAACCACTGGTTAATGGACTCCTTGCAATCCATGGGCACTACTAGCCGCGTATTGTTAGGCCTCATCTTTGGCGCTATGATGTCCGTTGATATGGGCGGTCCTGTAAACAAGGCTGCTTACGTTATCGGTACAGGTGCACTTGCGACTGGCGAATACGGTATCATGGCTGCTGTAATGGCAGGCGGTATGGTTCCTCCATTAGCAATCGCTCTTTGTACTACATTCTTCCCTAGCCGCTTCACAGAGGCTGAACGTAAATCTGGTATCACAAACTACATCATGGGTCTTTCCTTTATTACAGAAGGTGCTATCCCATTTGCAGCTGCCGATCCAGTTCGCGTATTGCCAGCTTGCATCATCGGTGCTGGTACAGCTGGTGCGTTGTCCATGTTCTTCGAATGTACACTACGCGCTCCACACGGCGGTATCTTCGTAGTACCAACAATCGGTAACCCACTTCTTTACCTTGCATCCATTGCAATCGGCTCCGTTATCGCTTGCATCATCTTGGCACTATTAAAACCAAGCTTAAAAAAATAATGGTGAAAGTTAGTATAATACTAGTACATATAGCAAAAACGTACATATACTAACAAGTACATATAGCAAAAGGACTAGAACTCTAGGAGTTTTAGTCCTTTTCTTATACAAAACACCCTATTCCATTCATGATATAGGGTGTTTTTGTTACAGCTTATAGATTTTTAGACGTAACGAATTGCAGCATCATACATTATCTAATTACATCATCATAAAATACGCCAAATACTTTCTTGAAAACTCGATTTGCAACGTGATAGCTTTCAAAATCAAAGTCTGTAGGTGTTAAGAAGGTTACATGCTCGTATCCTTTATAACCTGGTTGTGTAGGTTTACTTTCACCATTAAGAGCATAATCCTGTTGAGCCTTAACAGTACCAACAATACCAGAATCATCCATTTTAAGCTTCCATATATCACCTAAATTGAAATCAGGAAATCGTTCTTTAAACTCTGGAATTCTTGCGACTAAATTCGCAAAGGAATAATTTAGGTTATAGTCATAATGAATTGTGTATTCTCGGATCAAATTAGATGAAGGCAATACAACATAAATCTTAGCCTCTATACTTTTTGTACTACCGCTTGTAGATACATCTTTGACTGTACTCAACTCAATATATTTACCATCTCCACCACCAGTATCACCTTTAGATATAATATGTTCAAAACGACTCGTATCTTGTAATTCCACATTAGAAACGGCTTTCACCGAAGTAAAAGACACACACCATACGCATAAGATGGCCATAATAAATAATAAACGTTTCATATGGCACCTCATTTCACGACAATATCATCAAAATGCTGCTGATATGCAACGACAAACATGGCATCTGCTATAGCAAAAAGATCTTCATCGGAATGACTGCGATCTAAAGGTCGTAATTGGTGCACTAAAGGAACTGTACTACTAACCTCAGTACCATCCTCATTAAATCGCTTCACCTCTCGTAAGTCAATTTGTATGCCAGAATCATCTTGTGCTGCCTTTATAACCGCATACATAGATGGGGATGGCTGTACTATTTGACTGGCGTGTATTAAAGAACCTAGTGAATAATTAGTATTATATGTGGCCGTTACTTCATATTCAGTAATAAACGTACCACGAGTATATTTATAAACAGTATAAAAAGTACCTTTTAACTTATAATGTGGCGCTGCGTATTCAAGTGATTCTACAGAGTAGGTATTTAAATAGTTTATTAGCCGATTTTGTGAATAAGAATCCTGATAGGAATAGGTTTTCTGATACACATTTTTAAACTGTGGTGACCCATTCAACTCATTAATGGATATAGCTTGTGTCTGTATGGTGAAAGTCCCTAGCACCATACACGCTAACAAGATTTTTCTAAGCATACTCTCTCCTTTATAATTGAAAATAAATTAAATTACCAAAAGCATATCATATATTATGGAAAAATGTATATATAATAAAAACTACTTCAAATCATTAAAGGCGATAAGTAACATTCTATATACTTTAAATTTATTTATATTTTCCTAAGCTCATCTTCTTTACATTCACCCAGTATTCATCTATATTTTCATAAATTGTACAAATATATCGATTTATGTTAAACTATATAAATATAAATAAATTTTAAAATTATAAATTATTATTTGAAATCTAGTTCGGAGAGTAATTCATGAAATCATCTAGGAAACGTAAGGTTACCGCTGCATTTTTTGCAGCTGCAGCGTTGGGTGGTGTTGCCCACGCAGCCCCTACCCTCAACATGAATGATTTGGTAGGTTCGAACACTACCACTGAATCAACGACACAAGGTACTACAAATGTAGCAACCCCAGTCGTGCGACCTATGGCAACTCAGCCTCCCCCTGCAACTTCTCAACCAATAGTTGTTGCACCACAACAGGCAGCCGTAAGACCTATACAGGCACAACCAATGGCTCCGGTTCGCGTAGCACCACCTCAAATGGTTCCTACACAAGCACAACCTGTAATGCAAACACAACAAGTTATGCAACCAAATGCTACCACACAAGCGGTTCCAAAGGTAACACCTTTAATTCCCCGTGTACGTCCAGTACCGGTAAACGATATAGCAAAAGCTTTATCTGATCAACAAAGAGCCGTTTCACAGCCACAATATGTTGTTAATAAACAAACTAATGCTGTAATGGAACCAACATTGGCTATGCACAGCTTGATGAATGTACAACGTAAAACAGAACCTGTTACAGTACAAAAACAAGTTGATGGCAAACAGCAAGTACAAACGACGCAAGTGATACGTACGCCTGTAATGGTCCAACAAGAATCTACAACACCTTTAGTGATTGCTAATACAACTCAAACTAAAGCGGTTGTGGCAAAACAACGATTAACAATTCGTGATATCCAACGTGCAGAACGTGAAAGATTAGCTCAACTAGCAGCCGAAGAAGCGGCACAACAATCAGGTGCAAATCAAGTTGATCAGCAAATGGTTGCTCAAAAACAAGCTGAAGCACAACGTCAAGCGGCAATTCTAGCAGAACAACAACGTCAAATGGCTATGCAAGCAGAACAGCAACGCGTAGCACAACAACAAGCTGAAGCTCAACGTCAAGCAGCTATGCAAGCTGAACAACAACGTTTGGCTGCTCAACAAGCTGAGGCACAACGTCAAGCGGCTCTAAGAGCTGAACAAGAACGTATTGCTGCGGAGCAAGCTGAACAAGCTCGTATCGCAGAAGCTCAACGTCAAGCTGCAGAACAAGAACGTCTTCGTATCCAAGAAGAACAACGCCGTATTGCAGCGCAACAACAAGCTGAACAACAACGTTTAGCAGCTGAGCAAGCTGAGGCTCAACGACAAGCTGCTATGCAAGCGGAACAACAACGTTTGGCGGCTCAACAAGCTGAGGCTCAACGCCAAGCGGCTTTAAAAGCTGAACAAGATCGTATTGCGGCTGAGCAAGCTGAAGCTCTACGCCAAGCGGCTTTAAAAGCTGAGCAAGATCGTATTGCTGCGGAGCAAGCCGAAGCTCAACATCAAGCTGCTTTAAAAGCTGAGCAAGAGCGTATCGCTGCTGAGCAAGCCGAAGCTCAACGCCAAGCGGCTCTAAAAGCTGAGCAAGAACGTATTGCGGCTGAGCAAGCTGAAGCTCTACGCCAAGCGGCTATGCAAGCTGAACAGCAACGCTTAGCGGCTCAACAAGCTGAAGCTCAACGCCAAGCTGCTTTAAAAGCTGAGCAAGATCGTATCGCTGCTGAGCAAGCTGAAGCTCAACGCCAAGCGGCTATGCAAGCGGAACAACAACGTTTGGCTGCTCAACAAGCTGAAGCTCAACGCCAAGCTGCTTTAAAAGCTGAACAAGAGCGTATCGCGGCGGAAGAAGCTGCTCGTCAACGTGCAGAAGCTGCTGCTAAAGCTGAAGCTGAGCGCCAAGCGGCTCTAAAGGCTGAGCAAGAACGTATTGCTGCTGAGCAAGCTGAAGCTCAACGTCAAGCGGCTTTAAAGGCTGAACAAGATCGTATTGCTGCTCAACAAGCTGAACTAGCAAGACAAGCTGCTATCAAAGAAGAGCAAGAACGTTTAGCTGCTGAGCAATTAGCAAAAGAAGAAGCTGAAGCTGCTGCTAAGGCACAAGCTGAGGCTGAAGCAAAAGCTAAAGCCGAGGCAGAAGCTAAGGCTAAAGCACAAGCTGAGGCTGAGGCAAAAGCTAAAGCCGAGGCAGAAGCTAAGGCTAAGGCTAAAGCACAAGCTGAGGCTGAGGCAAAAGCTAAAGCCGAAGCTGAAGCTGCTGCTAAAGCTCAAGCTGAGGCAGAAGCAAAAGCTAAGGCTAAAGCTGAAGCTGCTGCTAAAGCTCAAGAAAACAAGTTGCCTCAATCCTATATAGATGCTCGTAATGAAGCTTCCACAAAGGGTTCTGCTGTAACAGAAGAGAAAAATATTCTATCTCAACCAATGGAACCACCATTACAAGCTGATTCTTCTGCAAAAATTAGCCTTGCCTTCGATGCGAAAAATTATGAGTCCATGTCTACTACAGTAGATAATAAGGAAATCAAATATCGTGCCTTTGAATATATCCCTTACGTGGCTAATCCTATCGATATCGATCAACAGTACATGAATATCTATGTACCAGAAGAATACTTTAATAATGGCACTGTAAATGGTTATAATACGCAAACAGCCCCTATCTTCATGCCAAATGCGGTAGGTGGATACATGCCTAGCCAAGCTATGACGCCTAAAGTTGAGAATGGCAAACCTAACAGTGTTCTTTACGCATTATCTCGTGGTTATGTCGTAGCATCCCCAGCTACACGTGGTCGTACAAATAAAGCATCCGATGGCAATTTCATCGGTAAAGCTCCCGCTGTAATCGTTGACTTGCAAGCTGCCACAGCATACTTACATGCTAACGACTCCACAATGCCAGGTAATGCAAACCGTATTATCACAAATGGTACAAGTGCTGGTGGTGCCGTATCCTTGTTACAAGGTGCTGCTGGTAATAACTCCGACTTCCAACCATATTTACAAGCATTAGGTGCTGCTACAGCAGCTACCAATGTATATGCAGTTTCTGCCTATGCACCTATTACAAATCTTGATGCGGCTGATATGGCATATGAATGGAGCTATAAAGGTATCACTTCTTTCAATAAAGTAACAATGGGCCAAGGCGAATTGCCTCAAGCCAACGTAGGTGGTAATACAGCTCCTCCGCAACGTACTATACAACGTGTAAACTTGAATGCTGATGATGTGGCATACTCCAACTTATTAAGTGAACACTTCCCTGAATACGTAAACAATTTACAATTGCGTGATGCCATGGGTCGTGTGTTGAAACTCGATAAGAATGGCAATGGCACTTTCAAAAATTATGTGAAAGCGTTCATCATTGATGCAGCTAATAAAGCACAAGCTAAAGGTACTGATTTATCTAAACATACATACCTTGTACGCGATAATAAAACAGGCGCGATCAAAGACATTAACTGGGAAGCTTACAACCAATTTGTAAGTCGTTCTAAAGCACCAGGTGCATTCGACTCCCGTTCTAATGACTCTGGCGAAAATAGTCTGTTCGGTACAAGTACTACAGATAATAATCACTTTACAATTACTGCTGCATTACACGATACAACACCAAACCAAGATGTATACGTAGAAAATGCGAAAATCGTTACTATGATGAACCCAATGAACTATCTCGGTTCTCCAGCAGCGACAAATGCACGCTACTATCGTATCCGCTATGGTACAGCCGACAGTAATACATCCGTTGCTATTCCATTGATTGTAGGTGCACGTGCTCAAAACCTTGGGTACAACGTAGATATGGCAACACCATTTGGTGTAGATCATTCTGGCGATTACGATTTAGATGAATTATTCAACTGGATGGACAATATCGTTAAAAACGGTAGATAATCACAATTAAATACATACCATAACAAGAAAGGAGCTACCTAGTAGCTCCTTTTTCTTATAAAAAATGATTAGTAAACAAGAAAAAGCCCCTCGTTAGTGATATGTACCCATTTTCCTGGACACATATTATTTATTAGCCTAAACACATGGATGCTTCCCTGTATTTTACGGGGGGCATCCATTTTGTTTTTTTCTGGATCCTTCTGTTGTTGTAATAGTTAATA
>OIES01000771.1_pt1 | contig 13906 bp, 10 predicted proteins | sample 1581811 | NCBI WGS metagenome assembly OIES01 (sample SAMN03281021, study PRJEB24777) | human gut metagenome | isolation source: fecal sample PR177 from 1 month old male Malay infant, vaginal delivered... | reverse complement strand
ACATTTTCGCATAGTGAAAGTGAGCATAAATTTAGAATGATATTCTGTAATGATACCGTGATAACAGACGGAGATTACAGAGATAAATTGCAGGCAACCTTAATGGGGATCATGGAAGACACAGATACCGTATGCAAAAACAGAGACAGGCTATTTTACGGTGGCAAAGGCAAAACGGTACTATATTCGGCCTATGAAAGCCGGATAAATGCAGAAACAGTAATTGAGAAGTATTGGAAGGACGAATTTATCCAGTTTATACCTACAAAAAAGATAAAAGGGGGCAAAGCTATTACGGTTAATAAAGAAAAATGTGCGGTAGTAAAAGAAAGCAAGCCTATAGTTGATAATCGTAACGTCAAAGCGATTAAGGAGCACGACGCTGATTATCTGAGGGAGATTTTAGCGCATGAGCCGATAGAGTTTGAAACAAAAAATGAATTCTGGGATTATATCTATTCGGATCTGGATATTGGGGAACTGATAGACATTGATGATCCACGGTCATTCTGTTGCGTACTGCATGATGACCATAATCCATCGGCTAATATTTTTACAACGCAGAATGGAATACAGAAATACCATTGTTGTTCTGAAAACCTTACTCTTAACATAAAGCAGTTGATCGAAATGTTAGGAAATTTCAAATCTGAATATAAAGCAATTCAATTCATAATGGATATCTACAATCTTTCCATAAAAGAATCCCAATGGAGCATTGAGCAAAGAGAAAATATCGACATGATGATTAGCAATATCACTTTGAATAAGTTTAAAGAGTTGTGTCCACAGGCAGACAAAAATATTAAATATGCAAAGATACGTTTCTTATGATGCTTTCGATTGCCAGGAATAATATTTACAGTGAAAAGTTCGCCAATAATGATGGAGAAATTGTATTCTTTGTTTCCTATAAGAGACTGGCTGAATATCTGGGAAAAGGGAATAGCCAAAAGAAGATTGATAAGGTAAATAAATATGTAAAAATGCTTATTTATTTCCTTCATGGGTTATCCAACAGTTAAAAACAATTGAGGATAACGGCAACCGTTGGAAGGATAAGGGGTATCGAATTGACGGAGTTTCATATGATATGTTTTATCGTACTGAAGGTTTTGAGGTAGCGGCAACTATGTATCCGCAATATAAGAAAAAGAAAAATGATAATGATGAGATTGTTGATCGAACGACTACACAGGCCAGCAATGAACGGACTATGAAAATTGCAGAAGTAATTCTGGAATGTATTCTAAATAAGGGATATTGCACTGAGAAAGAAGTGATACATATACTTGGAAACCAATATAGATATGAGATTACAGAAATGCAGATTAAACGATGTCTGAATGAGATTATGGATATATATGGATTGAAGAAAGTTAAAGCCAATAAGGTACTAAAGGAAAAGTACAATATTCAATCAGATGGATATCCCAATCTTATACTTGAAAATGCCATATGATTATCAGTGAGGAGGTAAAAGGGGAGGGGTATTAACTCTTATATCAATGTTATTACCCCTACCCTATTACCCCCTTGAGTGCAAATAAACCTAAATTTCGAGACAGTGTGATTCATTCATACTGTCTTATTTTAATGTCAATTTATCTATTCGATAATAATAATGCTCCTGTATCTAGGAGCGAGTCTATGAGATCGAAAGGAAATACAAAGATATAAATGAACGATAGTAATATTGAAATAAGAGTATGCAAAACATGCGGAAAAGAAATTCCGTTACATAGAATAAAGATAAAGTATCGCAACGGGAAAAGGTATTTTTCTCACACCTGTAAAGACTGCTATAATTCCAGCGTTAGGCAAGCACGAAGAAATAAAAACATACAGAAATTTATAGCAGATGAGTCCATGAAAATTCAAAGGCACTATAAACAAATTCGGCCAGAAAGGGTGTTCCCCATGGAACAGTATGGAATAACACCTGCTGCCACAGATGAAGTTTTTGTAAAGCTGTTAGATTATAAGGAGGCCTGGATCTCCAATTATGGAAGAGTTCTGACACGTTATGGCGATAATTATTGCCTGAAGCGTAGAAAATACAGCGAAAACGGCGAAGTAGCATACCAATTGAACCGGAATGTATTCGACGGGAAAAGATGGATATACGAAAAAGTGTTGGTAGAAGCATGGGCGTTAGTTGTGCAGGAATTTATCGTCAATTATGATATTGCTAATAATACATACTGCTGGCATAGAGATAATAATAAAGAGGACAACTATTACAAGAATATTTATCCGCTGAACAGATATCAGTTCAATGCCGTGTTGGATACATATTTAGAGAGCAAAGGTGATTCAGAGGAACAGATTTTAGAAATCATGAATAGTGCTGATTATCGGCCTGATGGCTGGAATCCGGTAAATATGAAAAGATCTGCATTGGGGATCGGCTATCTAGGTTGCGATGATGTGGACGTGCAAAGTACCATCTATCGTAAATGGCATAATATGCTTGCGAGATGCTACAATAGTAAAATACATGAATACAAACCATATTATAGGCCATGTACAGTTAGTGAAGAGTGGCACAATTATTCCAATTTCAGAGAGTGGTTCCGGCAGAACAATATTGAAGGGAGAAAATTTGATTTAGATAAAGATCTGTTAATCCAGGGGAATACTGTTTATGGAGCAGATACGTGTGCGCTGATAACGCATTATGCAAATACAATCTTTGAAGATCGAGGGATAAATACAAATATTGTTCAGAATCTACATACGGGGCTATTTGATACGTCGATGTCTATTTTGGGGAAGAGAAAAGAAATTGGATCTTTTGTAACAGAAGAAGTTGCTCAGAGGGAGTTATTGGCGTTTAAAAAGCAATTTATTATTAAGTATGCGAAGAAGAATAGGAATAAGGTACCGAATAAAGTATATAGGGCTATGATGAAGTGGGAATTTGAGTTTGCGGATTAATGAGAAAAGGCATATCAGATTTAATTTTCTAGTATGTCTTTTTCTTTTGGTGGATCGTCAGTAAACTCGACTACCTCATTAATTGGGCAGTTGAGAATCTTACACAGTTTTTCAGCGGTAAGCATAGTTATATTGGCATTATTTTTAAGGTGCAAAGTGGTGTGAATTATGCCCCAAAGAGGGAGAAAAACCGAGCGAGAAGTGCACCGATCAATGGATATTACTGGGGAAGATTGATGAGATAAAGAATCGAGTAGCAGAACCTTTGGATTAAGTGTGAGGAAAGAATTATGAGGATACTCAGATTGTTCTGTTGTCGCTTAGAAAGCATGGGACTATCCTTCAGATTGTCAATATAGCTGCAAAAGAGCGTGCGGATAGCTGGTTGGATAGACAAAATTACCCAGTTATGGTAAAATTGGAGCAACACAGAAACAAGTATTAGAACTTTGTGAACTGAGATGAAATATCCTTGACGGAGAAAACATAGGCTCCGCAAGCGTTATTTAAAAGAAATCTACCCAAAGAGTAAAAATATGTATGTTGAAATTATGAGATAGACATAATCTGTCATAGTAAAGAGATATAATGTTATCATAAGTGGAGGCATCTATGGAAAATATCAAAAGCGATAAAATTGAGCGAGTGTTGGGGATATACACAAGACTTATGAATGGATATCTTGTCAACAAAACCGAGGAATCAGCAAACTATGGCGTAAATGAACGCAGTATTCAGAGGGATATTGATGATATTCGCAATTATCTTGAAGCCGATGGTGAAAGAGTAGGATGCATCAATTCTGTTATCTATGACCGCATTGGAAAGGGGTATCGCCTGGAGCAAATCTATAAGATGAAGTTCTCCAACAGTGAAGTTCTGGCATTATGTAAGATTCTGTTAGATAGCCGTGCTTTCACAAAAAAGGAGATGACAGGAATGCTGGATAAGCTGATATCCTGTTGTGTGCCAAAAGCTAATCAGCAATTGGTTAATGACTTAATAAGCAATGAATCATTCCATTATGTAGAGCCAAAGCATAAAACAAAATTTATAGATACAATGTGGGACATTGGACAGGCAATCCGTGGGTGTAATTATATAGAGGTTGATTATACCAGGATGAAAGACAAAGCGGTTGTAAAGAGAAAACTGAAGCCAGTGGCTATCATGTTTTCGGAATACTACTTCTATCTTACGGCCTTTATTGATGATGAAAATGTACGGAAGGATTTTGAGGTAATTAATGACTCCTTTCCCACTATATATCGCATTGATCGTATCAAAAAGCTGCGTGTGTTGGATGAAAAGTTCCACATTCCCTATAGTAGTAGATTTGAAGAAGGAGAATTCCGTAAGCGAATACAGTTTATGTATGGTGGTAAGTTGCAGAAAGTCAAATTTCAGTATTCCGGTACTGATATAGATGCTGTATTAGACCGCTTACCAACGGCACAGGTTTTGTCTGAAAATGCTGGTACTTATACAGTATCAGCAGAGGTATTTGGTAAAGGTATTGAAATGTGGCTGAGAAGCCAAGATAATATAATCGAAATCATTTGAGGAGAGACAAAAAATAAATATGAATACACAAGACGGATATGCGATTTGCTATCCACAAATAAAACATCCATTGGCGTCTGAGAAAGATGATTTAAAAAAGAAATACATATCTTTGCTTAAATTTTATTTAGACAAGTATTGTAACGATAAACAGCTCGCATTGTTTAGATTAAAAACTTTTTCTAAAGCATTATTTGGCACTGCGGATATGTCAAATACTTTTGCGCCAGAAGAAACTGTTAGCAAGCTCTCTGGTGCAATAACCAAAACTCGTTTTACCCCATTTAGACTATTTTCTTATAGATATCTTTTTTTGTATGATTGTATTTTTATTATGGCAGCTAACGATGAAGCTCTTGGTAAACAAATTTGCAGTGATCTAAAATCAACTGTGAACAGTCGCTACCATAATACTATGGATACAATGATTTCAAAGATGTACTTAGGTGAGTCTGGTTTTGCCAATAATAAATTGATCACGAATGAAATGGTCGATGAATGGAATCGGGCAAGAACGTTTATCAACTCACACAACAGAAATATAACTTTTACCGCAACAATGAGTGCTGGTAAATCCACACTTATAAACGCAATCATTGGCAAAGAACTTTCCTATGCTAAAATGGCTGCCTGCACATCAACTATTATGAAATTTATAACGAGTCCCTCACGAGGAACCCTTTGCATTATTTTCTATGATGATCAGATTAAACAATTTCAATCTGAAGGAGATGTTCGTGAATTTACGAAGGGGCGAAAGGAACCTTGTAAGGTAAATAGCTTTTTCCTTTCCCCCCTTTCTAGCCAGCGAGTCACATTGATTGATACCCCTGGTGTAAATTCCTCACAAAATCCAATGCACAAAAAGATTACAAGAACCGAGCTGACCAGCGATGCAACCGACATCTTGGTTTATGTAATTCCAGTCGAGAACTATGGTTCAGAAGATGATTTTGACCATTTATCTTATATTAAGAAAAAAGTCAGCTACAACCGCATCGTATTTGTGATAAACATGATGGATTCTTGTGACTTTGAAGATGATTCTATTTCCGAAATCGTTGACCATATTAAGGAGCATTTAGTTAGTATTGGTTTTGAAAAACCCATCGTATGTCCTATGTCCGCTAAAGCCGGTATGCTGATGAAGCAAGCGCTCTTTGGCACTGGATTATCTGAAAATGACAAGAAGTATTGTGCGACTTATATTGGATTATTTCTAAATACAGAACTAGCGTTAGGAACCTGGTATCCACCAGTGGAAAAAACCGTTGTAAGAAGTAATACTGGCTGGCTAAAATATGATTCTGACGAAATATGGATTGCATATATAAACACCGGCTTACCAGGATTTGAAACATTGCTTTTGAACTTAGCTAAGGAGGATAGATAAGATGTTAGAGGTAATAATTAAGTATAATCCATATAAGGTTATTTCAAACATAACTGTCAATGGAGAAGAGCCTAAGCAAAACAGTAAACTGAACCAGTTTCTGAATCAGCGTTTTCAGTTGTGGGTTGACCAAGTCCCATCGCTTCTTGCTGAAGAATACAACGATGATGAATTTGATCTCACATTCTTTGGTACAGAGCTTGATTACCAGGATTTATTAGCTGCAATTAAAGTTACTGAGAAAAATGACATTTACTTTAAGGCAAGGAAAATGCCTGCAAAGGAATTTGGTGACAAAGAGAAAGACATTCGTACACTGTTTAAGCGTGTGCGTGAACTTCCGTTTGAGGAATTACGATCGTCAGCTGTTGCCAATGCCTTTGAATTGGCTTTCAACGAGTTACTTGAAGTTAATGTAGTTGCAACTATGAGTGCTGGAAAATCAACTTTAATCAATGCTCTTTTAGCCAGAAAACTCATGCCTTCAAAAGCGGGAGCTTGTACTGCTACTATCACCAAAATACAAGATAATGATGACGATACATTCAAAGCCATCGCTGTTGATGCCAATAAAACTGAGATAGAACACTATTCTGTTTTAGACTACAAAACAATGATGTCATTGAACAAGAACCCCGATGTTAGCGAAATCCAGGTCACTGGAAACATACCTTTTGTTACATCCGAAGAAGTTTCTCTCGTACTGATTGACACTCCTGGTCCTGATAATGCACGAGATAAGAAACATGGACTGGTAACAGCAAAGGCTCTGGATCAATCTTCAAAGATGCTTGTCTTGTACGTTATGAATGGCGGTAAACTTCACGATGATGCACAAGATGCGTTTCTAAAAAAAATTGCTAAAAGCATGAGCGTTGGTGGTAAGCAGTCAAGAGAAAGATTCATGTTTGTTATCAACAAACTGGATGCTTACGATGAAGAAGATGATGATATTGCAGAAGAAACAATTCCTGACACCATCAAGTATCTTGAAGATATGGGTATTGAAAATCCGAACATTTTCCCGGCCGCTGCTGAACCAGCACTTCTAATTCGTAGGTACTTAAATACCCATGATGATGTTGAAAAGGAAAAGCTCATGGAAAAAATCAAACCAATCACACAGAAGTTGATTGAACAAGAGCAACTACATCTTGAAATATATCCTCATTTGGTGCGTAGCTGCCAGATGCAAATTGATGATGAATTGGCAACTGCAATCAGAAACAATGACGTGTTGGGACAGGCATTGATCCACAGTGGTATTCGTGGCATAGAAGAAACCATCCGAATGTATGTAACAAAATATTGCCGACCTGCAAAAATTACGAATGTTGTTAATACCTTCAAACACGGCTTGGACAGTGCTGAAGCATTTGAAATCACAAAGAAGGAAATTGCTTCTCGCCAAACCGAGCAGAAAAAATTGAAAGGGAAAATTGATAAGTTGACAAAGAAGCTGACCAGCAAAACGGAAAATGAAGCGTTTAAGAAAAAAATATCCGCACTTGAAATCACTAGCAAACTCAATGGTAATGTGGATTCCTTAATTACAGAAATCGAAGCATCCCTGACTGATTTCTTCTCCCAGTGTCCAAGAGAAATGGAAGAAGATGATGCTATGGACTACATTAGAAAATTTACCAATTTGGCGAATACAAAGCAGAGCGAATTTCAAGTATCTGTAAATCGCCTGCTTAATGAAGATATTCAAGCCAAAGGTCAGCAGCTACTTGATGAGTATGTAAAGAAGCTTTCAGCATTGAGTGAAGAGTTTAGTGTTGATGGTTTATCTATTGACCTTGCATCGTTTGTACAAGGCAAATTAGCTACTCTTAATGCAGAGAGTGCTATTGATGCTTCTATTGACTCAAGAACGGAGAAGCATACCGAGGAACGCTCAAGGACTGTTACACATAGGCGTAGAGGTTTTGATCGCCTGTTCCACCCGTCCAGTTGGTTTGACCCGACTTATAAAGCCACCGAATATTATAACGTTGAGGTTGAAGAAGAAATCAAGTTTGTCAGCCGTGAAAAGCTGAGCAACCAACTGATCGCTCCGATTCGTAAAAACTTGAAAGTAGAAAGAACTCGCATTTTGAATTTTGCGAAGGACGAAACCCAGAATATCAAAGAATATTTCTACGAGCAATTTGACGAAGTTGATGCTATCCTGATGCAGAAAACAAATGAATTAAGAGAGGCCACCACTTCAAAGAAAGCATCTGAAGAAGCTCTGAAAAATGCCAATGATGTTTTACAGCGGTTGGAAGAAGTCAAAGCTGAACTTGCAGCTATTTTAGAAATATAGGAGGTGTAAATATGATCTCAGCAGAATTTAGGCAGAATGTTGCGTCCGGTGATTTGGACACAGTAAGAAGTGCATTGATTGATTATCTGATAATCGACCGTTCGTTCACAAGTTTTAATGAAGCTCTTGATTATGCACAGAATACCTTGGATATTATTGAACCTTTTAACAACGAGCCACCTCTTTCCGAAGAACCTTGGGATAACAACTATCTAAACCAAGAGAAAGTTGCATTGATGATGAACTTTTCCGCTGAAAGGATTAACCACATCAAACAGGTGATTTCAAAGGTTCTGCCGGCTAATGGAATTGAAAAGCAGCAAGTTTCTGGTGTAACACATTCTTCCACTCCGGTTCCGAAACGAACCGGTTCTAAAACCGGAAGAACCGTTGTTTCCGAAAAAACTGTACAGAGTCGAAGCAATACTAGAACACAGACGAATGGAACTAGCATAAGAACCCAAGAGAAAACGATATCTACTCTGCACAGTTCCAACCATTCAACTGGCGGTTCCGGGAAAACAGGTACAAAAGTAATAAGAGAAACTGTTTCTTCAACGAAGCAAACCGAAGACAAGAAAAAATCCGACACAGATCTTTTAAGTACAGTTCTCATTGTCGGCGGTGTTACCGTTACGGTAGTTGGTATCGCAACGATTGAATCTGTTGTAATCGGTGCTGGTGTTGTAATCACCGGTGCTGGTGTTGGTCTAAAAGTCAAAAAGGGGAGGTGATTACTTTGAGTAATGATTTACAACCGTCATACAATCGCCCTTCCGCAATTGTTCCTAAAGAACAAGCTCTAAGAGATGGATTTTCATCTGCTTTTACCTTAGTGGACGATGTAGTGCTCAAAAATTACATTACCCGGTTACCAGACTTTTCCGTGTTTCCACTTGATAAAACGGCAATCGCAAATAATTTCGGGAAAATACGTTTGTTTAAGATCACGGAAATGGTGTATGAACAAGATGAATCTGCTACCTACAAATTCGCAAGTGTTTTCAACGCCGTAGCTGCTACGAATAGTGCGATTGTTACGATTATTGATAGTGATGGGGTTAAGACTGATTTCTATTTAGGTATACGTTCTTTATCTGAAAAAAACAGCACACAGACTTCGTACTCTACCCTTGTAAACGCAATGAAAGGGCAATTCCCTGGAACGCAGATAGAAAATCTGAAAAACAGCCGGATTGAAGAATTGCTTTCATCTGTTGATTCAAGTTCCATATCCGCAGTGTCATGCGTAGCCAATAATAAGAATAAGGATTTCGTTGACAATAATGAATATCTCCAAGGTCTCGAAAAGTTGGCTTTGGCGATGCAAGGAAGCCGCTATACCGCGATTATAGTTGCGAATTCCACCTCACAAGCACAACTCAATATTGTTCGACAGGGATACGAAACCATATATACGCAGCTTTCACCATATGCAAGTACTGTTGTTAGCTACGGAACGAATAATACTACTTCAAAAACTAACACTGAAACTGACGGTGAAACTCAAAGTGAAGCGCATGGCACAAATGAGTTACATACAGAGAACAGAAGTATTACCAAGAACACAGGAACTTCTACTTCTGTATCTCAACAAACAATAGGAAGTAAGGTCGGTAGCACCATCGGTGCATCACTTTCTGTTGCTGGCGCAGTCATAGGCAGTATTATTCCTGGAGCCGGGACTGTTGCTGGAGCTGCAATAGGTAGTGCTGTTGGTGGTTTAGTTGGTGCTGCAATCTCAACTGCTACAAATAAAACAGCCACATTGGCTTCTGGTGGCGGTAGCGAAAGCACCGGTACTGCAGAAGCAACCGGAACAAATGACACCACAACAACTGGTACTTCCCACAGCTTGGCTACATCTCTCGGACTGACTACTGGTGAAACTCAGAATATGCAGCTTACAATTCAGAACAAGCCGCTTATTGATATGCTGGAAAGAATAGATAAGCAATTAGAAAGACTCTTAGACTTTGAAAGCGTAGGAATGTGGGAATGTGCAACTTATTTCTTGAGTGCCGATTCTTCAGTATCAGAAGTTGCAGCTGCAACCTACAAGGCTTTAATGAGTGGTGAAAATTCCGGATTGGAAGTTTCTGCAATCAACACCTGGAACAAGCCGCAGGAACTTATTGATGAAGGTGTATCACAGAATGAATTGATTGCCCAGTATGTAAAAAACTTTATTCATCCTGTATTCGATTATCAGATTAACGGTTTTAATATTCCGATCATGCCTACTAACCTGGTCAGTGGTAACGAATTAGCAATCCACATGGGGCTACCAAGAAATTCCGTCTGCGGTTTTCCAGTAATTGAACACGCAGATTTTGGCAAAGAAGTCGTAAAATATGACAATAGTGCTTGTTCTGAAATCATTCGTCTTGGAAGTATTTTTAACATGGGACGAGCTGTTGATCAAAGCAAAGTAACACTTGATGTAGAAAGCCTGTCCATGCATACTTTCATTGTCGGTGCAACTGGTAGTGGTAAATCAAATACTGTCTATAAGATATTGGACGAATTAACATCTACACGTCGAGATACATTAAACTTCCTTGTAATTGAACCAGCAAAAGGCGAATATAAGCGTGTCTTTGGTTATAAACGAGGGGTTCATGTATTTGGCACAAACCCACAATTTACTGAACTGCTAAAAATCAATCCGTTTAAGTTTCCTAAAGGTATTCATGTCCTTGAACACGTTGATAGATTGATTGAAATTTTCAATGTTTGCTGGCCTATGTATGCAGCAATGCCTGCGGTGCTGAAGGAAGCAGTACTGGCGGCTTATAAATCATGTGGTTGGGATATGACAGCATCGGCAAATATTGTCTCTGAAACCCTATACCCTACCTTCCAGGATTTACTGGAACAGCTAATGCGTGTTATCAATGAATCTTCGTATTCCGATGAAGTAAAATCGAATTATATCGGCTCTCTTACAACACGAGTAAAATCTTTGACAAATGGACTAAATGGACAGATTTTTGCTCCCGATGAGATCGACAATACTGTTTTGTTTGATTCAAATGTAATTGTTGATTTAAGCCGTGTTGGTTCACAGGAAACGAAATCTCTCTTAATGGGCATTTTGGTTATGCGCCTTTCCGAGTATCGCATGACACACAATAACGGCTCCAATCAGAAATTGCATCATGTTACGATTCTTGAGGAAGCACACAACATTCTGAAATCAAGTTCACATGCCACCTCAGAAGATGGCGGAGATATTGCCGGCAAATCTGTTGAAATGATTTCAAATGCTATCGCTGAAATGAGAACATATGGTGAAGGCTTTATTATTGCAGACCAATCTCCTAATGCTGTTGATATATCTGCAATTAGAAACACAAACACAAAAATCATTATGCGTTTGCCTGAAGAAAGCGACCGCCGAATCTCTGGAAAGTCAGCTGCAATGAAAGATACGCAGTTAGATGAAATTGCAAGACTGCCTAAAGGCGTGGCAGTCATTTATCAAAATGACTGGATTGAGCCTGTACTCTGTAAAATTGACAAATTTGAAGGTCAAGAAAAGGAATATTGCGTCCCTGCATCCGCTCAATCGAACGATAACGGTAAAAAGGCATCTACTATTTTGATTAATTTTGTTGTAAGAAATCGACTTGATAATCCTATTGCACTTACTGACGAACAAATCATTTGGGCAATAGAGAAATGCCGGTGTACAGTTAAAGTAAAAACAAAACTCTACACTATGCTTAAAGAATATAAACAGAACCGTAAGCTGAGTTTGTGGCAACAAGAAAACTTTTCAAAGCAAGCATTTTTTGTAAAAGATATTCTATGTTTAAATAATGCAATAGAAAGTGCAAGACAAATGTCGATGGATTTTATCGGCTTTAATTGTTACTTAAATTCCCTTGTTGCTCAGAGGGTTGATAATGCCTCTGATGATTTGATTATTAGTATCAATCACTGCTTGATGAAAGCGTACAGCGAAACTAATGCTGATGGCGCAGAATATTACCAGGCTTGGTACAACGCCATTGTTGAAAGGGGGCATTTGATGTGAGCAATCCTTTTTTCTTAGAAGCAACACACGGAGAAGTTTATACTTCTGATATAAAGAAAGAAACGAAAAATGAAACCACCATTATAGAAAAACTTGATGCCAAAATCAAAATTGAGAGGTGCGGACTGCTTCCTCGAAATGGTGGTGAATGGTCTGGCGAACCTGGAGATTCAGAATGGAAACCAGATCCTAATGTTGAGCCAGGTGATAGGCATGGAACCAATCCAGAGCATAAGACCTGGGAACAAATAATGAAGGAATACGGTTTTGAATCTATTCCTTTCAAAGATGGAGAGCCAGACTTTTCCGAAGTTGCAAAGGGCGAAGTCGAGATTGACGATTTTTCTGATGATAGAGATTCCAATTTTGATCAAGCCGATGAAAAACTCGCTGAACAACGAGGATGCACACCAGAGGAAGTTGCCAAATGGCGTGAAGAACACAAATACACCTGGCATGAATGCAAGGACTGCAAGACAATGCAAAAAGTCCCTACCGAAGTTCACGGAAACATATCACACTCTGGTGGAATATCTGAAACCAAATCACAGAATAAGAGTGCTTAAATAGAGAGGAGTGTTCGAAATGGAAGCCACTTGTAAAGATAATGTCTTTGGCGAAATGTCTTATAAACACAGATGGTATAAGCAACAATCTATATCAATGTTCGGAAAAGATTGGAATATCACGGTTGCAGCAAAGGCGTATTCGGGGAAACCAATTACTGAAGAACAGCAAAAAGCATATACGTCTTTCTACGAAAACGAAAAAGATATGGTAAACACTATTGGCGAACAGCTCAAAAGCTATGTAAATGAAAACCTAAGCTCATTGGCTGAATATTGGATGGGAGCCAGAGCAATTGTTAATGTAAACGAACTTGCACAAATGGTCACACCCAAAACCCTTCTTTTCAAGCAAGATGGAACCACGCTGATTTTGCTGGATTGTGTGTGGGATATAGAAAATGGAATGGCCGTTAAATTAAATCCCAATGTTGCTGTTGGAAGCCAAGATTTATTCTTATAAGAAGTATCAAGTAACACAATTTACAATTAATAAGTAAGCGTAGATATATTCCGACATACGGACGAGAGGGCATGGCATATACTCTGTCCTCTCGCTCCACAGTGTAGGGGATAGCGGTACATAGAGGATCGGTAATGGATACTTTCCAGATATTATTTACACCGAAGATATGTAACTCCATTCGGCGCGTTGAGATTTGCAAGGGCATATCCGCGGTATGAGATCCTTGTGGGGTGCTCCAGTGATCCAGAAGTCTCATCGTCCTGCTGCCATGTAATACACAGTACTTATAAGATGTATAGTATCCCCTCTCCCAGACATCCCTTTATCTATTCTGTAGGAAATTCATTCGGTACATTGCTGCAACCACATATATAATCCATGCTGACATTGTAGTACTTTGCAAGGATAATAACGGAATCCAAAGGAATTCTCGTTTTGCCAAGTTCATAGTCAGCATAGGTTCTCTGGCCTATATGCAGGAGATTAGCAATATCTGTTTGTGTCAAATCATGGTCTTCTCTTAAATCTCTAATTCGTTCTGTATAATGCATAGTAGATAATCCCTCCATTAAATAATGCAATTGTATCTTAGAGTTATATCCACTATTGACTTTTAGAGTCATAA
>OIES01000768.1_pt1 | contig 13979 bp, 10 predicted proteins | sample 1581811 | NCBI WGS metagenome assembly OIES01 (sample SAMN03281021, study PRJEB24777) | human gut metagenome | isolation source: fecal sample PR177 from 1 month old male Malay infant, vaginal delivered... | reverse complement strand
TGGGGTGATCGGGTCTGTAGCGGGGGAGGGGGTAGCGGCTGGGGGTCTTGGTGGTGGGATGGGTCGGGGCTGGGTGTCTGGTGTTGGGCGCTTTGGAGGTGGAGGTGAAGGTGGTTGCATCGCGCAAATTCGCTAGTTGTTAGGGTTGTTGGGGTGTGGTGGTGTGGGGGGAACCGACACGCCGTCTTTGGCGGGGGGGGGTGTTTGCACGGGCGTGGGGGGGCAGCGGTGTGGTCACAGAAAGGGGCGCGGGAGGCCCACAAGACCCCCGCCGCTAAACTTGGCGATCTCAGCGCGGTCATCAAAAAATAACCCCCCCCCCGGCATCAGGCCGGGGAAACCCGCCGCGCTGCGGCGGGTCCCGCTTTACTCATCGATACCGCATTCGCACGGCAGATGGCGGCCGATAAGCTTGCGATACAAAAACGCCCCGATAATCGCCCCCACCACCGGCGCCAGCAGCGGCACCAGAAAGTAAGGGATCGCTAGGCCACCGGTAAAAGCGATCGAGCCCCACCCGGCCAGACTGGTAAACAGTTTTGGGCCGAAGTCGCGCGCCGGATTCAGCGCAAAGCCGGTTAGCGGCCCCATCGACGCGCCGATCACGGCGATCAGCAAGCCAATCAGCAACGGCGCCAGCGGCCCGCGCGGAATTCCGTTGCCGTCGTCGGTCAGGGCCATGATCATCGCCATCAGGATTGCCGTGATGGTGGTCTCCACGGCAAACGCTTGTATAAAAGTGATATGTGGATGCGGGTACGTGGAAAAGACCCCGGCCAGGTTAAGACTGGCGGCAGTGCCGCGCACGATATGCTGACTCTGTTCAAGATCGAGAAACAGCTGGCGATAGAGCCCATACACCAGCGCGGCGGCGCAGAAGGCCCCGGCCGTCTGGGCAACAATAAACGGCAGCACCTTGCGGCGTTCAAAACAGGCGAACAGCCACAGGGCAATGGTCACCGCCGGATTAAGGTGCGCGCCGGAGACACCGGCCGTCAGGTAGATGGCCATGGCGACGCCAAGGCCCCAGATAATACTGATCTCCCACTGACCAAAGCTGGCCCCGGCGACCCGCAGCGCAGCGACGCAGCCCGCGCCGAAGAAAATGAGCAATCCGGTGCCAAGAAACTCGGCCACGCACTGCCCGGTTAAGGTAGAAGTCTGGTTCATTATCGGCATCCTGAAATAGCACGTTAAAGAGAGAGGCTGGCGCGAGCGCCCGTTTAATTCGCCTGACCGGCAAGTAGCAGCCCGGTGGCGACCGCATTGCGCGGCCCTTCTGTTCCCCGAATATTGCCCTGCCCGGCGACCACGCCATAGTGCGACAAGGCTTCCGTGATAAGCTGCGGGATCTCAAAGTCCAGCGATGAGCCGCCCACCAGCACCACAAAGGCGATATCGCGAATGGAACCGCCGGGTGAGACCTGGCGCAGCGCGCGCAGGCAGTTGGTGACAAACACTTTCTCTTTCGCCTGCCGGCGCACGAGACGAATTTTTTCCAGCGGGCTGGCGTTATCGATCGGCACCAGTTCGCCCTCCTTGATGTACACCACTTTGGCGAACACCGCCGGGCTGAGGGCTTCCCGAAAGAACTCCACCGCGCCATTCTCGTGACGAATACTGAACAGGCTTTCCACTTTGGCCAGCGGGTATTTTTTTATCGCTTCCGCCAGCGAAAGATCCTCGAGGCCCAGCTCGGTTTTAATCAACAGGCTGACCATATTCCCAGCCCCGGCGAGATGGACCGCCGTTATCTGCCCCTCCGCGTTGACGATCGCCGCATCCGTCGAGCCGGCGCCGAGGTCGAGGATCGCCAGCGGCGCTGCACAGCCGGGAGTGGTTAACGCCCCGGCGATGGCCATGTTGGCCTCCACGCCGCCCACCACCACCTTGGTCTGCAGTCGGGCGCTCAGTTCGCGGGCGATAACCTGCATTTGCAGACGATCCGCTTTCACCATCGCCGCCATCCCGACGGCATTCTCCATGGCGCACTCGCCGGCCATCCCGCCCTGCACCTTGCGCGGAATAAACGTATCCACCGCCAGCAGATCCTGGATGTATATCGCGCTCATCTCATGGCCGGTCAGGGACGCCATTACCTTGCGCACCCGCTCAAGCATGCCGCCGGCGTGGGTGCCCGGTTCGCCGCGGATGTCGCGTACCGGAGCGCAGGCGCTCATCGCCTGCATGATGGCTTCCGCGCCCTCGGCGACATCGGCCTCTCCGCGGCGCTTTTCGCCGCTAATGTAGAGGTTGCCCGCCGGGATCACCCGCGACTGCACGTCCCCCTGCGGGGTCTTGAGCACCACCGCGGAACGGTTGCCAATCAGGGCGCGGGCGATGGGGACGATGGCCTGGGTCTCTTCCGGGCTTAGCCCGAAGAAGGTGGCGATCCCGTAGGGATTCGACAGGATCCGCACCACCTGGCCCGGCGCGGCCACTTCCACCGCCGCCATCACCCCCTCGGGGACCTGCTCCAGCAGCGTCACTTCATCTACCACCGGCAGGGTTTTACGCAGGCGGTTGTTCACCAGCACGCCGTCGTCCTTTTTGAGGATCGCCGCCACCACGTTGATCCCCCGGTCGAGCGCCTCATTGAGCCACCACACGGCGTCAAGGAAATCGACGGCGTCGTCAATCAGTACGATCCACCCCTCGGCATACTGCGCCGCCGGCAGCGTCGCCAGCCGCCCGAGGGCGATAGTCGTCCCCACGCCAACGCCCACCCCGCCCGGCGTCTGCGGGTTATGACCGATCATGGTCGATTCGGTGATAATGGTCTCGGTGATGGTCTCCATCGCCACATCGCCAATCACCGGCGCGGCTTCGTTAAGATAGATGCGAGAGACATCGCTCATCGACCACGGTGTTTTCGCCAGGGCCTGCTCCAGCGCGGCGAGGGTCCCGGCGATATTGTCCCGCGTCCCTTTCATGCCCGTCGTCGCGACGATCCCGCTGGCAACAAACGCCCTCGCCTGCGGGTCGTCGGACGCCAGCGCCACCTCGGTGGTGGCGTTGCCGATATCAATCCCGGCTATTAACGGCATGCTGACCTCCGCTTAGCTTCCTTTACGCAGCTTATGCCGCTGCTGATACACTTCCGCCGACTCCCGGACAAAGGCGGCATTCACTGTCGCATGCCAGGTGTGCTCCAGCTCGTCGGCGATCGCCAGCAGCTCCGCCTGCGAGGAGCGGAACGGGCGCAGCGCGTTATAGATAGCCAGAATGCGCTCGTCAGGAATGGCGATAAGCTCCGCCGCGCGGCGGAAATTGCGCGCCACCGCATGGCGCTGCATCTGCTCGGCAATCTGCGCCTGGTACTCAAGGGTCTGGCGGGAGATCCGCACATCCTGCGGGCCCACCTCGCCAGAGAGCACCTTCTCGAGGGTAATATCGGTCAATGGTTTGCCGGTAGGCGTCAGGATATGCTCCGGGCAGCGGGTGGCTAACGGATAATCCTGCACGCGCATGGTTTTCTCGCTCATGGTCACTCCCTTACTAAGTCGACGTGCAGGGTGACGGGCTCGGCGTCCTGCACCACATGTTTGGTCTCTTTGATATGAAATAGCGCGGCTTTGGCCATAAATTTCGGCCGCACCATCTGATCGTTCACCACCGGCACCGGCGAAGGTGACTCTTTGCGCGCATAGCGCGCGGCGTTTTTGCCAATCTGCCGGTAGGTCTCCAGCGTCAGCAGCGGCGCCTGGGAGAACAGCTCCAGGTTGCTGAGCGGCAGCAGATCGCGCTGATGGATGACCGTGGTCCCCTTCGACTGGATACCGATGCCGATCCCCGAGCCGCTCAGGTTGGCAGCATCCCAGGCCATAAAGGAGACGTCGGACGTGCGCAGAATGCGCACCACCCGGGCGTGAAGCCCCTCTTCTTCCACCCCGGCAATCAACTCTTTGAGGATCGCGCCATGGGGCATATCGATCAGAGTGTGATGCTGGTGTTTATCGAAGGCAGGGCCGACGCCGATCACCACTTCATCGGCACGTTCATCGGCAGAAGCTACCCCGCCCTCGCGGGTTTTCAGGGTAAAAGAGGGCTGAATTTGGGTTGTCTGTTGCACAGGAATACCGCCTTATTCAATGGTGTCAGGCTGAACCACGCCCGGAATATTTTTGATCTCCGCCCAGCGTTCGGCAGAGATGCGATAGCCGGTGCCCGGCCCCTGATAGTCATTGATGTCGTTGACCGCACTCACCACCTCGAACTGCCGATCGAGAATGGCCGAGGTCTGCAGGTAATCGCCGGTGACCCGCTGGCGCAGCATATTGAGAATATTGCTGGCGATATCCTCAAAGCCGCTGCGGCTCAGCGCGCCGACAATATCGAGGCCGGTGATGTTGCGCTTCATCATCTCTTCCACCGCACTCAGATCCTCCACCACGTTACGCGGCGGCATCTCGTTGCTGCCGTGCGCGTAGGTGGCGGCCTCCACCTCCTCGTCGGCGATTGGCGGCAGCCCCAGCTCGCGGAAAACCGCCTGGATCGCCCGCGCCGCTTTCTGGCGAATGGCAATGGTTTCCGCCTCGGTCACCGGACGCAGGCCGCCGTCAACCATCAGGTCACGCTGCAGGATGTTGTAATCATCAAAATCTTCCGCATCGAAGTTCGAGCCGGCGAACATGTTGTCGTAGTTCGGCACCGCGCTGTAGCCGGAGAAAATAAAGTCGGTGCCCGGCAGCATCTGCATCAGGGTGCGCGCGGTGCGGCGAATATCCGAGTGGGAGAAAGTCTGGTCGTTGGCGGACGCCACTTCGAGGTCGAGCATAGAGGCGATCAGGTTTTCCGCCAGCACCGCCCGAATGCCCGACGGCACAGCGCCGGTCATGCCGATACAGCTCACTGCGCCGTTTTGCAGCCCCTGAACCCCGGCGCCTTTGGTAATGAAGATGCAGCGCGATTCGAGGTAGAGCATCGACTTGCTCTCCGAATAGCCCATCAGCGCTTCGGATCCGGTGCCGGAGGTGTAGCGCATTTTCAACCCGCGGGAGGCGTAGGCCGAGGCGAGGAACGCCTTTGACCACGGAGTATCATCGCCGTCGGTAAATACCGCTTCCGTGCCGTAGACCGACACCGTCTCGGCGTAGCTGGTTAAGCCACGCATGCCCAGCTCCAGCTCGGTGGCCTCTTCCACCGAGCACTGCGTCAACACGCCGGGGCGGCCGCACTGCGAACCGACCAACAGCGCCAGGGCGTTAAACGGCGCGTAGCGCGCGATACCGACCGTGGTCTCCTGTTCTGAGAAGCCGCGGATCCCGGCCTCGGCGGCGTCAGCGGCAATCTGCACCGGATTATCTTTGAGATTGGTGACGTGGCACTGGTTGGAGGGGGTCCGGCGGGCACGCATCTTCTGCAGCGCCATCATCATCTCCACCACGTTCATCTGCGCCATCACCTCGACCGCTTTGGCCGGCGTGATGGCGGTAGTGATGGCAATGATCTCCTCCCGGCTGACGTGAATATCCACCAGCATGCGGGCTATTTCCACCGCCTCCAGGCGCATTGCCTGCTCTGTGCGCTCAACGTTGATCGCGTAATCGGCGATAAACCGGTCGATCATGTCAAACTGGTCCCGGCGTTTGCCGTCCAGCTCGACGATCAGACCGTTGTCCACTTTTACTGAAGAGACCGGGTCAAAGGGGCTGTCCATGGCGATCAGCCCCTCTTCAGGCCACTCGCCAATCAGCCCGTCCTGATTGACGGGGCGCTGGGCCAGTACTGCAAATCGTTTTGATCTTTTCATTGTTCATCGGCTCAAAAGGTGAAATCCGCAGACGGTAGCGAATACGCCGGGCCAGCGTCGTTGCCGCCCGGCCATTACCGGCAATAGCGGAACTTTAAATGAGCCAGTGGTGAAAAAAATAAATTTAATTTCGTTTCAATTTGGCACACGAAATCTACCGACAGTTTCACTATGAAACTTTACTCCGCCGGTAAAAATAAAAAATGTGATCGCCCGCAATGATATAAATCAATTAATAAAAAACGCCCTTAATTACGTTTTGCCGACGCTATTTTAACCCTATTGACTAAATCATGGCGGGCGACAAAATAACGCTGACAAAAATAAAGCAAGCCAACCGAATGGTAATAGTTTTTTACTATCGCCCCCTACTGACTATTCGCGCCAGCGTTATCCTGGTGCGGGAGAGAATGATGAACAAGAGCCAACAAGTTCAGACAATCACCCTGGCCGCCGCCCAGAAAATGGCGGCAGCGGTGCAAAAAAAAGCCACTGAGATCAACGTGGCGGTGGTGTTTTCCGTGGTTGACCGCGGAGGCAACACGCTGCTTATCCAGCGGATGGACGAGGCCTTCGTCTCCAGCTGCGATATTTCCCTGAATAAAGCCTGGAGCGCCTGCAGCCTGAAGCAAGGTACCCATGAAATTACGCCAGCGGTCCAGCCAGGACAATCTCTGTACGGTCTGCAGCTAACCAACCAACAGCGAATTATTATTTTTGGCGGCGGCCTGCCAGTTATTTTTAATGAGCAGGTAATTGGCGCCGTCGGCGTTAGCGGCGGTACGGTCGAGCAGGATCAATTATTAGCCCAGTGCGCCCTGGATTGTTTTTCCGCATTATAACCTGAAGCGAGAAGGTATATTATGAGCTATCGTATGTTTGATTATCTGGTGCCAAACGTTAACTTTTTTGGCCCCAACGCCATTTCCGTAGTCGGCGAACGCTGCCAGCTGCTGGGGGGGAAAAAAGCCCTGCTGGTCACCGACAAAGGCCTGCGGGCAATTAAAGATGGCGCGGTGGACAAAACCCTGCATTATCTGCGGGAGGCCGGGATCGAGGTGGCGATCTTTGACGGCGTCGAGCCGAACCCGAAAGACACCAACGTGCGCGACGGCCTCGCCGTGTTTCGCCGCGAACAGTGCGACATCATCGTCACCGTGGGCGGCGGCAGCCCGCACGATTGCGGCAAAGGCATCGGCATCGCCGCCACCCATGAGGGCGATCTGTACCAGTATGCCGGAATAGAGACCCTGACCAACCCGCTGCCGCCTATCGTCGCGGTCAACACCACCGCCGGCACCGCCAGCGAGGTCACCCGCCACTGCGTCCTGACCAACACCCAAACCAAAGTGAAGTTTGTGATCGTCAGCTGGCGCAACCTGCCGTCGGTCTCTATCAACGATCCGCTGCTGATGATCGGTAAACCGGCCGCCCTGACCGCGGCGACCGGGATGGATGCCCTGACCCACGCCGTAGAGGCCTATATCTCCAAAGACGCTAACCCGGTGACGGACGCCGCCGCCATGCAGGCGATCCGCCTCATCGCCCGCAACCTGCGCCAGGCCGTGGCCCTCGGCAGCAATCTGCAGGCGCGGGAAAACATGGCCTATGCTTCTCTGCTGGCCGGGATGGCTTTCAATAACGCCAACCTCGGCTACGTGCACGCCATGGCGCACCAGCTGGGCGGCCTGTACGACATGCCGCACGGCGTGGCCAACGCTGTCCTGCTGCCGCATGTGGCGCGCTACAACCTGATCGCCAACCCGGAGAAATTCGCCGATATCGCTGAACTGATGGGCGAAAATATCACCGGACTGTCCACTCTCGACGCGGCGGAAAAAGCCATCGCCGCTATCACGCGTCTGTCGATGGATATCGGTATTCCGCAGCATCTGCGCGATCTGGGGGTAAAAGAGGCCGACTTCCCCTACATGGCGGAGATGGCTCTGAAAGACGGCAATGCGTTCTCGAACCCGCGTAAAGGCAACGAGCAGGAGATTGCCGCGATTTTCCGCCAGGCATTCTGAGTGTTAACGAGGGGACCGTCATGTCGCTTTCACCGCCAGGCGTACGCCTGTTTTACGATCCGCGCGGGCACCATGCCGGCGCCATCAATGAGCTGTGCTGGGGGCTGGAGGAGCAGGGGGTCCCCTGCCAGACCATAACCTATGACGGAGGCGGTGACGCCGCTGCGCTGGGCGCCCTGGCGGCCAGAAGCTCGCCCCTGCGGGTGGGTATCGGGCTCAGCGCGTCCGGCGAGATAGCCCTCACTCATGCCCAGCTGCCGGCGGACGCGCCGCTGGCTACCGGACACGTCACCGATAGCGACGATCATCTGCGTACGCTCGGCGCCAACGCCGGGCAGCTGGTTAAAGTCCTGCCGTTAAGTGAGAGAAACTGAATGTATCGTATCTATACCCGCACCGGGGATAAAGGCACCACCGCCCTGTACGGCGGCAGCCGCATCGAGAAAGACCATATTCGCGTCGAGGCCTACGGCACCGTCGATGAACTGATATCCCAGCTGGGCGTCTGCTACGCCACGACCCGCGACGCCGGGCTGCGGGAAAGCCTGCACCATATTCAGCAGACGCTGTTCGTGCTGGGGGCTGAACTGGCCAGCGATGCGCGGGGCCTGACCCGCCTGAGCCAGACGATCGGCGAAGAGGAGATCACCGCCCTGGAGCGGCTTATCGACCGCAATATGGCCGAGAGCGGCCCGTTAAAACAGTTCGTGATCCCGGGGAGGAATCTCGCCTCTGCCCAGCTGCACGTGGCGCGCACCCAGTCCCGTCGGCTCGAACGCCTGCTGACGGCCATGGACCGCGCGCATCCGCTGCGCGACGCGCTCAAACGCTACAGCAATCGCCTGTCGGATGCCCTGTTCTCCATGGCGCGAATCGAAGAGACTAGGCCTGATGCTTGCGCTTGAACTGGCTGGCGTCAATATCGTACTGCTTCATTTTGCGCCACAGGGTGGTGCGGCCGATATTGAGCAGCTGCGACATCTCCTGCACCCGCCCGCTGGTCACCCGGGCGGCGTGAATAATAGCTTCCTTTTCGATGGCGCTAAAGGTCAGGCTGGCCGGCAGCAGCGATGACGCGCTATCCCCGCCCGGCCGCTCGGAAAAGAGATATTCCGGCAGATTACTCAGGCGAATGTGGCCGTTGTCGCTGCTGATGGCGATATTCTCAATGACGCTATTGAGCTCAAAATCATTCCCCGGCCACGAGTAGGCCACCAGCTGCGCCAGCGCGTCATCGTCCACTTTCAGTCGCGAAGAGAAACGCTTCTCCAGGCTCTTCAACCGGTTATGCACCAGCGACGGAATACTGTTGCGTCGGGCGCGCAGCGGCGGGATGACGATCTCAAAGGAGTGCAGCGCATAGTACAGCTGGCGGCTAAAGCGGTTCTGTTCCACCAGATTGGCCAGATCGACGGTGGTGGTGGCAATCACCTTCACATCCACCGGGATCAGGCGCCGGGCGTCGAGGCGGGTGAGCACGCCCTGCTTAATCACCTGCAGCAGAGCCGACTGCAGCTCCGGCGCCAGATACTCGATCTTTTCCAGAAACAGGGTGCCGCCGTTGGCCAGCTCAAGGCGGCTCAGGCGACCATTTTCATCGTCGGTAGGGGCGCTGCCCATAAAGTCCTGGCCCAGCACGCTGTCGGCATATAGCTGGCAGTTGACGGCGATGTAGGGGCCGCCCGCCCGTTCGCTTTCATTGTGAATAGCCTGGCTCAGCAGCTCTTTCCCGACCCCCTCTTCGCCGCACAGTAGCACCGGGAAGCCGCCGCGCGCCGCCTGGCGGCCAAAGTGGATCAGGCGTCGGGTTTCCGGATCGTCGGGAGACATCTGCTCAAAGGTGTGGCTGACTTTACCGAGCTGGCTGGTCATCAGCTGCCGCATCTGCTCCACCGGATGCAGCAGCAGAATAAAACTGTTGCCTTGCGCCTCGACAATCGGTTTTAAGGTGATCACCGCATCGACAAACTGATGCTGACTTTCAAAGGTGACTTCGACGTGATTCAGGCCGCGGGCGTGTTTGATGGCGCGGCGCAGCAGCGCCGGGAGGGTCACCAGATCGGCGATATTTTTCCCCTGGCTGGCCTGAGCATCAAGATGCAGCAGTCTCGCCGCCTGAACATTGAGAAACTGCAGCACGCCCTGTTCGTTCCACGCCATCACCCCATCGTCCATGCTCTCCAGCAGGCCGTACATCTGATTGAGGTGACGGTTGGATTCCGCCAGCAGGCTGTCGGTAAGCAGGGAGTTACCCACCTCGCGGGCGATGGCCAGCGTCAGGGAGAGGTCGGCGCTGGACTGGTGCTCGACCAGACAGCAAAGCGAGATAGAGCCGAACAGCCGCCCGTGGTTATCAAACACCGGCGTCGAGCAAAAACTCCATGGCTGTAGCGCCTGCTTAAAATGCCGATCGCCGGCGGTGTTGATCGGCTGGCCCTGCATCGCGGCCAGCGACAGCGCGCAGGTGCCGATAATGCTCTCCGCACAATAGCTGCCGTCGCGAAATCCCAGGGCAGCCAGCTGGGCCAGGGTTTGCGGCTCGCCGCAACGGCTCAGGATGCAGGCGGACTCATCAAGAATAAACAGCGCGCAGGGGCGGCCGTCCATAAACTCCCAGGCGTCTTCCAGCGCCGCCTGGCCGATGGTGAGCAGCGCGGTTTTACGCCGACAGATGGAGTCGAAGGTCAGGCCCTGGGCCTGGTGCGGCGTTTGCCAGGTTTCGCGCTGCATAAACTTGCTGCAGCGGTGCCATGACTGGGCGATGACGGAAGAGACCGCCTTCCCGGTATCCTGAGTCTGAACAGTCATATCCTTTTCCGCGTTGTACCATAGAGAACCCCTCCGGCAGCGACTGCCGGAGGGGAGAAAGAAAAACCGCTGACCTGGGCCAGCGGTTTAGCCACCGCGAATTAACGCGCCAGCCACTGCTGGCCTAACAGATCGGCGGTGAGGATAGCGGCATGGACGCTCTCCGGGGTCACCGCAAACGGCATATTATGGATGGTTTCCCCTTCCGCGCAGGTGGCTTTCGCCACCGCGGCGATTTTCTCGTCGATCCCCTCTTTGACGCCCATCTGCGCGAGCGTCACCGGCAGGCCGACGCGCTGGCAGAAGCCCAGCACCGTTTCAATCTCGTCCATCGGGCTGTTCTGCAGCACCAGCTGCGCCAGGGTACCGAAGGCCACTTTCTCACCGTGATACAGGTGATGGCACTCTTCAAGAATGGTGAAACCGTTGTGGATTGCATGGGCAGCGGCCAGGCCACTGCTTTCAAAGCCAATGCCGCTGAGGTAAGTGTTCGCCTCGATGATGCGCTCCAGCGCTTCGGTCACTACCCCGGCCTGCGCCGCCAGACGGGCCTTTTCGCCCTCCGCCAGCAGCGTATCATAGCACAGGCGGGCGAGGCTCAACGCCGCCTCGGTGGACTGTCCTCCGGCCATGCTGGTGGCGCGCGCATCGTAGCAAGCTTTGGCCTCGAACCAGGTGGAGAGCGCATCGCCCATGCCGGAGACCAGCAGGCGTACCGGCGCTTTGGCGATAATCGCCGTGTCCATCACCACCATATCCGGGTTTTTCGGATAGATCAGATACTCTTCAAACTCGCCCGCTTCGGTGTAGATCACCGACAGCGCGCTGGTCGGCGCATCGGTCGAGGCGATGGTCGGGATCACCACCACCGGCAGCTTCTGGTAGTAACCGATCGCCTTCGCGGTATCGAGGGTTTTACCACCGCCGATCCCGACCACGCCGCGGCAGCCCTGTTTTTGCAAAATCGCCATCAGACGGTTGATTTCCGCATGGCTGCATTCGCCGTTAAACCGTTCCGCATGGCAGCGAATATCGTGGCTCTGCAGGCCATTCACCACTTTCTCTCCCGCCAGCTTCATTACGAAATCGTCGGCGATGACGAAGAAGCTCTCCGCCAGGTTTTTGGCATATTGACCGAACAGAACAGCAGCATCAGGACCCTGAAGATATTTGGCTGGAGATTGAATAACTTTTAGCATTCCTTTCACCCTCAAATAAGTGCGCATGTAGACATGATGAGCCCTGGCGTTATCCGCGCCGGCCAGTGAAGCGCGGCCTGAACGGAGCGTACCGGAGCAGTGCGATCACTGTAGGGCCGGCAGGGAACAAAAAAATCTTTCGCCTTTTTGTTCTGATATGAAACACAGGTTAATTTTTTACGTTCCATATTGGAACAAAAAACCCTAGTCTCTGTCAGGATTGCGATCCCGATCCGCTCCTTTGCCGCATAATGCCCTTACAATCCTCCGTGTTTGACCGCCTTTTCTCCCGCAGTCGGCAGAAAATCAGCAAAAAATTTTTTCCCACCCGCTTCGCCGGCTATCCTGACCGCCGCTTATGGCAGAAGAAAAAAAGCGCGCCAGCTCGCATTTTCACCATATCCTCAGCAAAAACGTTCCATAAAGAAACAAAATCAGGAAGCAATGTTTCGTAATGAAACCCGATCGTCGGGGCATTCTTTTTTTCGTCCGCTCAGCCAGAATCATCATATCGCCAGGCACGCTCCACCGTCAGACGATACCCCTACGCGATGACCGCCTCCGCCAGCAGAGAGGCGGCATCGAACCTTCTCCAACGGAGCACTGAATAATGAAAAAGCTGATTAACCGTGTTGAAGATGTACTGAATGAACAATTACAGGGGCTGGCTAAAGCCCATCCGCAGCTGACCCTGCATCAGGACCCGCTGTATGTGACCCGCACCGACGCGCCGGTGGCTGGCAAGGTGGCCCTGCTCTCCGGCGGCGGCAGCGGACATGAACCGATGCACTGCGGCTATATCGGCCAGGGCATGCTCTCCGGCGCCTGTCCGGGGGAAATCTTCACCTCGCCGACGCCGGACAAAATGTTTGAATGCGCGATGCAAATTGACGGCGGCGAAGGCGTCTTGCTAATTATCAAAAACTATACCGGCGACATCCTGAATTTTGAGACCGCCACCGAGCTGCTGCATGAGAGCGGCATTAAAGTCACCACCGTGGTGGTCGACGACGACGTGGCGGTGAAAGACAGCCTCTATACCGCCGGTCGTCGCGGCGTTGCCAACACCGTACTGATCGAAAAACTGGTCGGCGCCGCCGCCGAGCGCGGCGACTCGCTGGAAGCCTGCGCTGAACTGGGCCGCCGCCTGAACAATCTCGGCCACTCGATTGGTATCGCCCTTGGCGCCTGCACCGTACCGGCTGCCGGGCAGCCATCCTTTACGCTGAAAGATGACGAGATGGAGTTCGGCGTCGGCATTCACGGCGAGCCGGGCATCGACCGCCGCCGCTTCAGCTCGCTGGACCAAACCGTCGATGAGATGTTCGATACCCTGCTGGAAAACGGCGCTTACAGCCGCACGCTGCGCCAGTGGGATACCGTCAAGGGCGCGTGGCAGGAAGTGCAGCAGAGCAAAACCGCGTTGCAAAACGGCGACCGGGTTATCGCGCTGGTTAATAACCTCGGCGCCACTCCGCTTTCCGAACTGTATGGCGTGTATAACCGCCTCGCCCAGCGCTGCGAAGCGTCCGGCATCATCATCGAACGCAACCTCATCGGCAGCTACTGTACTTCGCTGGATATGGCGGGCTTCTCCATCACTCTGCTGAAAGTGGATGACGAGACGCTGACGCTATGGGACGCCCCGGTTCACACCCCGGCGCTGAACTGGGGAAACTAAGGAGCACGACATGTCACTGAACAGAACGCAAATCGTCGACTGGCTGTACCGCTGCGGCGATATTTTCACCAAAGAGAGCGATTTTCTCACCGGCCTCGATAAAGAGATTGGCGACGCCGACCACGGTCTCAATATGCACCGCGGTTTCAGTAAAGTGGTCGAAAAGCTGCCGTCGATTGCCGATAAAGATATTGGCTTTATCCTCAAAAACACCGGCATGACGCTGCTCTCCAACGTCGGCGGCGCCAGCGGCCCGCTGTTCGGCACCTTCTTCATTCGCGCCGCGCAGGTGACCCAGGCCCACCAGAGCCTGACGCTCGACGAGCTGTACCTGATGATCCGCGAAGGTGCGGACGGTGTCGTCAACCGCGGCAAAGCGGAGCCAGGGGATAAAACCATGTGCGACGTCTGGCTGCCGGTGGTGGACTCCCTGCGCCAGTCCAGCGAGCAGCACCTGTCGATCGCCGCCGCGCTGGATGCCGCCTGCGAAGTGGCCGAGCGTGCGGCCCACG
>OIES01000761.1_pt1 | contig 14010 bp, 13 predicted proteins | sample 1581811 | NCBI WGS metagenome assembly OIES01 (sample SAMN03281021, study PRJEB24777) | human gut metagenome | isolation source: fecal sample PR177 from 1 month old male Malay infant, vaginal delivered... | reverse complement strand
GGGGTGTTTTCCCCGGGGGCGCCCCCCCCCCGTGCTGGGGGGCTTTCGGGCTGATGGGCCGCTAAACCTTTTTATCCCCACCTCTCCCCAGCGAAAACACCCCTTGCCTGACAAAAACCCGGGACCCCCCGCGGCGCGGGGGGGACCCGCCTGGTACATCTCCCCGCTCTATGACTGAAAAACCGCCGATATCTGGACCTGGTTTGGCCAAACCCATCTCCCCTGTAATCCGCTTTATAACCTGATGTTTCAGGCAGGCGTACCTGCTCGCTATATGCGTATCTGTGAGCCTTTTGGCCCGGAACAACGTCAGGGTCTTTGGCTTTACCACGTGATTGAGCCTGAAAGGTGGGCGGCGATGTGCGCACGCGTTAGCGGCGTCAGAAGCGGCGGGATTTACGCCGGACAGGATAATCACTTTTATGGTCATCGAAAAATCCTCAAGCCCGAGCACCTGAGCTGGGAGGATTACGCCATGCTGTTACTGCGCAGCATGCCGGAAAAAACCGCAGAGCATTACCGCAACAAAATCGCCGTCTATTTGCAGTGGTACAAGAAAAACGGCATGGAAACCATCCCGCAAACCCAAGCTGGCGATATTGGTTCGAAGGATATTCCGTCCTGGCGGCGGATCTGCAAAGTGTTACTTAACAATGATTACTGGTGTCGGGCACTCTCTTTTAGCCCTACAAAGCCAAAGAATTACCAGCGTTACACCGAACGTATGAAAACAAAACGCAAGGAATGGGGGATTTTATGCAACAACGATTAACACAGGAACTCACAAACTTTCTCTCAGGCCTGTCAGAGGAGGAAAGAATTGAAGCCATTAATGAATTCAGAATGGCGATTCACAGTATCAGCCCGTTTCGTGACGAGCCGGTTGACTGTGTGCTGTGGATCAAAAATGAGCAGATAGCGCCTAACGATTACAACCCTAACAACGTCGCGCCGCCGGAAAAAAAGCTGCTGTTGAAGTCCATTGAAACTGATGGCTTCACACAACCCGTCGTTGTGACGCAGTCCGGTCCGCAAGAGTATGAGATTGTTGATGGTTTTCACCGTCATGAGTTAGGGAAAGGCAAATCGCAGCTCAAGTCTCGTCTTAAAGGCTATCTGCCCATCACCTGTCTTGAGCGCACACGACACGATCGCATGGCGGCCACCATTCGCCACAACCGGGCCCGCGGCCGACATCAAATCCATGCTATGTCCGATATCGTTCGTGAACTGGCGTTACTGGGATGGGATGACAAAAAAATCGGTACAGAACTGGGAATGGATGAGGATGAAGTCTTACGTCTGAAACAGATTAACGGCCTTCAGGAGCTGTTTGCTGGTCGTCGATTCTCTAAAGCGTGGACGGTGAAATAACCTGACTATGCCGGATAGCAGACGCTATTCCGGCGTTAAGGCGGTAAGGATTAGCAGCAGCGCGCACCTCCTTTACCGCCATACCGCGCATCCTGTCGTTCGCGAAAAAACTCTTCGTAGGTCATCGGCGTTTGATCCGGATGGGTCATTCGCATATGTTCAACGTAATTGTCATAGTCCGGCACGCCAATCATCAGTTTCGCGGCCTGTCCCAGATATTTCCCGGCTTTCGAAAGCGTCTCAAACATCGTCATCACCCGTCAGAACCACCCTCCCCCGAACGGGAGAGGGTCATCATTAAACCTTAGTGTGCGCCTTTCGCCTGCGCCACAATCTCATCGACATTTTCCGGCATAGGTTCATAAGGCGTTTCTTTCGCCGTCGGTTTGTCCTCTTTCAACGCCGCAAGCGCTGTCTTAATGGAGAACATCGCCAGTACTACCACCACGACCATAAAGAAGATGGTCAACCCGGCATCCAGACGGTTGTTAAACACCAGTTGCGTCAGTTGCGATTCGGTGTACTGAGATGGAATATTACCGCTGTCGATCATTGCCTGGAACTTGTTGGCAATCGCCAGGAAGCCCACTTTCGCATCCGGGCTAAAGGCTTTCTGCCAGCCCGCCGTCAGGGTACAAATCAGCAGCCACGCGGTGGGCACCAGTGCCACCCACGCATAACGCTGGCGTTTCATCTTGAAGAGCACCACCGCACACAGCATCAACGCCATGCCCGCCAGCATCTGGTTGGCGATACCGAACAGCGGCCACAGGGTGTTAATCCCCCCTAACGGATCCACCACTCCTTGATGCAGGAAGTAGCCCCAGGCCAGCACACACAAGGCGGTCGCCAGTAGGTTGGCAGGCAACGAGTCAGTACGCTTGAGGTCAGGAGAAACCACGCCCAGCAGATCCTGCAGCATAAAACGTGCCGCGCGCGTACCGGCATCAACCGCCGTCAGAATAAACAGCGCTTCAAACAGAATGGCAAAGTGGTACCAGAAGGCCACATCCATCATGCCTCCCAGCGCACCGTGCAGGATATAGGCCATTCCCACTGCCAGTGTGGGTGCGCCACCGGCACGAGAAATAATGGACTGTTCCCCGACTTCATTGGCAATCTGATGCAGCGTATCCGGCGTGATGGTAAAGCCCCAACTGCTGACGACCTGCGCGGCAGACGCCACGACGTCAGTGGTGCCTGCTGGCGCCAGTACAGCCATTGGGCTGTTCATGGCAAAATAGACACCCGGATCGATGATACAGGCGGAAACCAGCGCCATGATGGCGACGAAAGATTCCATCAGCATCCCGCCGTAACCAATGAAGCAGGCCTGGCCTTCGTTCGCCAGCATCTTCGGCGTTGTACCGGAAGAGATCAGCGCGTGGAATCCAGACACCGCGCCACAGGCGATGGTGATAAACAGGAACGGGAAGAGATTACCCGTCCACACCGGCCCGGTGCCATCAACGAATTTGGTCAGTGCCGGCATAGTCAGCGTCGGACGCATAATCAGAATACCGACCGCCAGGCCAACGATGGTGCCGATTTTCAGGAAAGTAGAAAGGTAGTCACGCGGGGCTAACAGCAGCCACACCGGCAGCACCGCCGCCACGAAGCCGTAACCCACCAGCATCCAGGTCAACTGCACGCCCGTAAAGTCAAAGTACGGCGCCCAGGTCGGACTCTCGGCAACCCAACCGCCGGATATAATTGCAAACACCAGGAACACCAGGCCAATTACAGAGACTTCGCCGATCCGCCCCGGACGCAGATAGCGCAGATAGATCCCCATAAAGATCGCCAGCGGAATGGTAAACGCGACGGTGTACGTCCCCCACGGGCTGTGGGTTAGCGCTTTCACCACGATCATCGCCAGCACGGCGAGGATAATCACCATGATCATGAAACAGGCCACCAGCGCAATCACCCCTGCGGTTGGGCCCATCTCCTCTTTGACCAGTTCACCCAGCGAACGTCCATCGCGGCGGGTTGACACAAAAAGCACCATAAAATCCTGGACCGCCCCGGCTAAAACCACGCCCGCCAGCAGCCAGATCATGCCAGGCAGGTAGCCCATTTGCGCTGCAAGAACTGGCCCCACCAACGGACCCGCACCGGCTATCGCCGCAAAATGGTGACCGAACAGCACTTTTTTATCGGTCGGGACATAGTCCAGACCGTCGTTATGTCGCACCGCCGGCGTCATCCGCGTCGGGTCAACTGCCAGCACATTTTTGGCGATATAGAGACCATAGAAACGATAAGCAATGAGATAGACGCAGACCGACGCCACAACAATCCACAGCGCGTTGATCTGTTCCCCACGGTTTAGCGCAATATAGCCCAGCGCAAATGCCCCCATGACGGAGAGCACTGTCCAGATGAGGTATTTCCCTGATTTATTCATGGTTGTTATCCGTTTGCGTGTTCCAGAGAAGGTAGATGTTACATTTTGTTTCTATAACATCTTTTCTGGTTTTAACAACCTGACAACCCAATAAACCTGAAGTATCACTGATATTTTACATTGCATTGCTAACTGGATCACTTCGTTCACCAGTTAACGCAGCAATCTCATGAAATTACGCGAGCTTAGCCCAGGACCGCCGTTCCCAGCCGACAGGTGCAGCAACGTCGTCCTTGCGCGTCGAATACCACGATTTCCCAGCTCTGGCTCTGGCGACCAAGATGCAGCGGCTGACATACACCGCGCACGTTGCCCTGCGATACCGCGCGGTGATGGGTGGCGTTCAGTTCCGTTCCCACCACACACTCTCCGTCACGCGTCATCAGATACCCCGCCATCGACCCTAATGTTTCTGCCAGTGCGGCTGATGCGCCCCCATGCAGCAGGCCAAACGGTTGATATGTGCGGGTATCTACCGGCATTTCCGCTTCCAGCACGTCGTCACCGAGTCGCGTGTAGATAATGCCGAGATGCGCGACCATCGTGTTCTGGCTGGTTGCGTTCAGTTCGTCGAGCGTTAAATGACGTCTCCAGATCATCGTTATGCTCCCAGCGTGGAGCCACCGTCCACCACGATATCCTGCAGCGTGATGTGACTTGCCAGATCGGAGGCCAGGAACAGAATGGTGTTGGCAACCTCCTGCGGTCTGGCAATTTTGCCCAGCGGAATCCCCAGTTTGAACTGCTCAGCAAAGCCACGAATGCGCAGTTGCTCGGCATCCTCGCTGACCCATAGCGTTCGCTGCATGTCCGTGTCCGTTGAACCCGGCGACACCACGTTACAACGCACGCCGCTTCCCGCCAGTTCCAGTCCCACGGTCAGCGCCAGACTTTTCAGTGCGGCTTTCGATGCGCCATAAGCACTCATACCAATGCGTGGCGTATGCGCGGCGTCAGACGCGACGGTGACTATCGCCCCACCGCGCTGATGGCGAAACTGCGCCATGGTCTGCTGAAACAGATTGAACGCACCGCCTGCGTTGACGGCAAACGTCTGCTGCCAGTCGTTCAGAGTGAGCACATCCGTTGCGCCCATGCGCAAAATCCCGGCAGCGTTCACCAGCACATCCAGCCGCTCGGTCCGGGCCAGTAAACGCTGACACACGGCGGCTACCTGCCCGACGTCCGCCACATCCATCACTTCCGTAGTAAACGGATAATTCGGCTGCGCAAACTCGCAATCGAATCCGATGACCTGCGCACCGGCCTCAACAAACGCCAGCGCCGTTGTGTAACCAATTCCTTTACCCGCACCGGTCACCCACACCGTTTTCCCGCGAAAATCGAATCCGGTCATTCGCGCACCTCACGGGAGAGCAGCGCCCACCAGGCATCTATCGTCGGGTTTTTCGCCAGCATCACAAAATCAATGTCGCCGTGGACTTTTCGCCAACGCGCCGCCAGCGCCATCATCCGCACCGAATCCAGACCGTAGTCGATCAGATTCTCGCCATCCATCGGCTCATCAGACTCATCGAGCAGCGGTAAAATCACTGCACGCAATTCCTCTTTACTTACAGGTATCGGCGCGGGCAGGAGTTCCCGGGTCATCACTACGCGGCCCGCTCGTCCTGCAACGTATTTCAGCGACATGAGGTGTTCTTCACGGCTGAAATCCGCCAGCGCATCCGCCACCATAAACGGTTTAATATCCCGCATGAAAGCGTCCGTTGCCGTGGTCATACAACCGATGTGGGCATATACCCCCGTGATAATCAGTTGATTACGTCCCGCTTGTTTCAACATTTGTTCCAGCGGTGAGCGATGAAAGGCACTGTAGCGCCACTTCACCAGCACGTTATCGGCTTCATCCGGCGTCAGCGCCGCAACCACTTTTTGCTGCTCTGGTGAGCGCGTCAGCCCAGGGCCCCACATGTCGTTAAGCAGGGCGCGATCTTCGTCACTCTGATCCTTCGGTTGCGCGGTGTAATAGACCGGAATGTTGTGCGCTTTGCAGTAACGGCGCAGCGCGGCGATGTTGGCGATCACCTGTTCCATCATTGGGCAGTTTTCGCCCCAGAAGCTGACAAAATAGTCCTGCATGTCGTGGATCAACAGCGCAGCACGCTCCGGATCGAAAGTCCAGTTCACCTTGTTGACCGGAATATCGAGCGCGGTTGGCAGTGCGTAAGCCTGCAGTTTAGGAATTGCCATTGCGTATTCTCCTTCAGGCCGGACGTGTTGCCAGCCACTGACGTAATTGTTTTTTATCAACTTTCCCGACCGGCGTCAGAGGCAATGCCTCAACGTTTTCAACACGGTCAGGTAATTTGAATTCCGCCACGCCCTGCTCACGCAGAAAGCGGCGTACCTGTACTGCGCGCAGCGGTTCTTTCACCACCAGACAGGCGCAGCTTTTCTCCCCCATCAGCTCATCTTCTATGCTGACCAGCGCCGCATGTATTACCGCCGGATGGCGCAGTAACAGGTTTTCAATTTCTTCCGCAGCGATCTTCTCGCCACCGCGGTTGATCTGATCTTTTTCACGCCCCTGTACGGTGATATAGCCATCCGGATCGATAGAGATCAGATCGCCAGAACAGTAAAAACCGTTAGCGTCAAAAGCACTGGCGTTATGTTGAGGACTTTTGTAGTAGCCGCGAAACGTGTATGGGCCGCGCGTCATCAGACGCCCGGTTTGCCCTGGCGGTAACGGATTGCCATCGGCATCTGCCACCCACACTTCGTCATCCGGGCACATCGGACGCCCCTGGGTATTGATGATGCGCTCCGGCGTGTCGTCGAGACGGGTGTAGTTCACTAACCCTTCGGCCATACCGAAAACCTGCTGTAACTGACAGCCGATTTCTGCCGGAATACGTGCAGCCAGCGAAGCGGACAGGCGCGCTCCACCAACCTGCAACAATCTGAGCGACGCCAGCTGCGCGTTGCTCCCCCACTCGCTTATCGCCTGTAGCCACAGGCTGACCGCAGGCGGCACCAGCGCCGTTACGTTAATCTGATGTTTTTCAATCAGCGGGAAGCACAGCGTGGCGCTCGGATCATCGGCCAGCACGACGGTTCCACCGGCAAGAAACACGCCCAGCGAACCGGGTGAGCTCATGGCGTAGTTATGGGCGGCAGGGATCGCGCACAAAAAACGGGTCCCGGCAGTAAAGTGACAAATTTCATTACTGCGACGCACGCTGTAGTAATAATCGTTATGGGTGCGTGGGATCAGTTTCGGCGTACCGGTGGTACCGCCGGAGAGCTGGAAGTAAGCGACTTCATCGGCAGGCGACGGGGTGGCGACAAACGCTTCTGCCGGTTGGCTAATCGCCTTTTGCAGGCCGTGTTCACCCTGGTCATTGCGTAAATGCACCACGCGAACCGAATTGTGTTGCGCGATAAAGGTGCTGAGGAAATCATCGTTGGCAAACAGCGCATGCTGGCGATCGGCAATTAACAGCGCAGGCTCGATTTGCTTCGCGTAGGCGGTCAGTTCGGTACGCTGATGACTGAACAGCGCCAGAACAGGCACGACGCCAAGCTTCAGCAGGGCAAAGAAGGTGATATATAACTCAGCCACATTGCCCAACTGTACCAGCGCGGTTTCCCCGGGTTTAATCCCCTGACGGCTGAGCGCGCAGGCAAGATTGTCTGCCGCCTGATTCAGTTCACGATAGCTCAGTTGGCGCTCCCCCTCGATCACCGCTATCCGGTCGTTTTCGGCATGGCGGGTCAGAATGTCCGTCAACGGAAGATCCTGCCAGTACCCTTTTTCTCGATAGCGACGGGCAAATTCGTCTGGCCATCGGGTGAAAGGAATGCTCATCATCGCTCCTTAATGCAGTCCAAAAACGTTCAACATGGTTGAGAATTTGACGCCGGTTTCGCGCCATTCCCCCACTGGCGAAGAGGCCGGGACAATACCTGCCCCCGCAAACAGGCGTACCTGATTTTTATGTAGCTTCGCGCAACGGATGGTCACCACCCACTCGCCGTTACCTTCGGCGTCACACCAGCCCACAATGCCGCCGAACAGCTCACGGTCAAACGGTTCCAGTTCGGCAATCCACTTTTTCGCCGCCTGATGGGGGAAGCCGCTCAGGGCAGGTGTCGGGTGCAACAGACAGGCCAGCGTCAGGGCGTTTTCCCCGGCATTCGCTTTGCCTTCAAACGGCGTGCCGAGATGCCAGAGCGTGGGAGTGGTGATGAGTTGCGGAGAAGTCGGCAGTTGAAGATCGCGACTGCGATCGCGCAGCACGGTTTTCATCGCCTGCGTGACCATTTCATGCTCATGGCTATCTTTCTCCGACGCCAGCAGACGATTTCCCGCCTCCCTATCCAGCACGTCATCAGGTTGACGACGCGCGGAACCGGCCAGTGGTAGCGAACTGAAATGTTCCCCCTCTTTACGTAGCAGCAGTTCCGGACTCGCTCCGAGCAGAACGCCCCCCTCATTCAGCGGGACATGGAAGTTGTAACTAAATGGATTTTGCGCCACCAGACGTTCCAGCAGCGCCCCACTATCGATCTCGACGTCGGTAGTAATATCAATCAGTCGCGACAGCACCACTTTGTCAACTTCTGGCGTTGCCGTTAGCGCAGCGGCGCGTGCAACCATCGCTTCAAACGTCTCCTGCTCAGGGATTGCCCTGCGCGCTATGACGTTCAATGCCTGATGGTCGGTAAAGTAACGCGAAGAATGCTGTTTTTCCTGACGAGAAAACGTTTCGCAGCGTCGGGGAATAAACAGTGACGATGGCTGTCGGGTGTCAAATGGAATGGCGCCAACTATCACCGGATTGGCAATGCCCTGTGATTTGGCATCAGCAAACAGCTTGTGTAATTTTTGTTGGAAGGGACTGTCTGGCGAATCACCGTTAACGGCAGGTTCATTAAAGCGGGCGAAGCATCCTGACGTCGTAAAGCTACGATACGGCGACATAAAGAAAAAGCGATGGGGTGCAAGTGTTGCCATGGTCTGTTGAACTTCCTCGGCCAAAGACGTATCCATATCATCCTCCAAAATGATAAAGTTTTTAATAATGATTATCATTTATATTTTCGGACGCTAACCTAAAAGCAAACAGGCAACATGTCAACTCTTGTGGTCACACAAAGTGCGACTAACGCTTGCATCCTCTCTTCTTAATAATGAAAATGAGAAGCATTAATAACTCACCACAGGAACTGCTTTGTGAGATTGCCTTCCCTCTCCGGCCTGATTGTTACGCTTTTCGTTTTCGGATTCTCCTCAGCCCACGCCGCTGACTGGCCGCGCCAGGTGACGGATGTTCGCGGTACCCACACGCTGGAACACAGGCCTGAACGCATCGTCTCCACCAGCGTTACACTTACCGGGTCGTTACTGGCAATTGATGCTCCTGTCGTTGCCAGCGGTGCGACCACGCCAAACAACCGCGTGGCTGACGATCAGGGATTCTTACGTCAATGGAGCGACGTGGCAAAAGCACGCAAACTGACCCGCCTTTATATCGGTGAACCGAGCGCGGAAGCCGTGGCAGCGCAAATGCCCGATCTTATTCTGATTAGCGCGACCGGCGGTGATTCCGCGCTGGCGCTCTACGATCAGCTTTCCACGATTGCCCCCACGCTCATCATCAATTACGACGATAAAAGCTGGCAGGCGCTGCTAACGCAACTGGGCGACATTACCGGCCAGGAAAAGCAAGCGGCTGCGCGTATTGTCGAGTTCGATAAGCAGTTAGCCACCGTTAAGCAGCAGTTGACGTTACCCCCCCAGCCCGTCAGCGCGCTGGTTTACACCGCCGCTGCTCACAGTGCGAACCTGTGGACGCCGGAGTCTGCACAAGGAAAAATGCTGGAGCAACTGGGGTTCACGCTGGCTACATTGCCTGCAGGGTTGCAGGCCAGCCAGAGTCAGGGCAAACGCCACGATATTATTCAACTTGGCGGTGAGAATCTGGCTGCCGGTCTGAACGGTGAAGCACTCTTCCTGTTTGCCGGTGATGAGAAAGACGAACAGGCGATTTACGCTAACCCACTGCTGGCGCATTTGTCTGCGGTGCAAAACAAGCAGGTCTACGCCCTCGGAACCGAATCATTCCGACTGGATTATTACAGCGCAATGCGAGTGCTTGAGCGTCTTTCTACGCTGTTTTAATCATCCATGCCGGTGGGACTTGCGCCCTGCCCGGCCAGCCTTACGTTATAGCGGTTCCGGCGGTGTCTGCCGGAATCGACGTAACTCCCCCAGTAATAACAGCAACAACAGCCCTGCAATCACCAGACCAAATCCGCTGACGCTCGCCGAGGCTACGGGTGTCATTATTGCCCCGAGCCCGCCTAATAGCGCCGCGCCAATGGCGTCGCCGGTCACATTTTGCGCCGTCCACAGACCATTGATGCGCCCTAACATATTTTCCGGCGTCTGGGTTTGTAGCATCGTGTATTGCAGTAAGGAACTGACTGCGCTTAGCCAGCCAAACAGCGCCAGGAACAGGATACCCAGTCCCCAGACAGGCATCAGCGCGAACAGACCAATCGCCAGAAACGATCCGACGGTCGATACCAGCATGATTAACCCCGGACGCACGCTGTGCGCCAGTTGCCCGCTGGTCAGCGCCCCCACCGCAGCGCCAAGCGGAATGGCGGCATACAACAAGCCAATCTGCGCCGCCGACATCTGCCAGTTAATTGCCAGCGCCGGATAAAGTACTCGCACCGCGCTTGCCATCGTCAACAAACCGCCGAGCAATGCAATGCCGCCGATCAGCGGACTGGCGAGCAGAAAACGAAACGCCGCCAGGAGTGACGTCAACGGGTGTTCACGCGGCTGTGGAGGTGGCGGTAACATGGGCAGACTCAGCAGCGGCAGTAAGGTGATAAAGGTTCCTGCCGCGGCCAGGCCGTAGTTCCACGCCACGCCGCCCGTGGCAAGCAATAGCCCGCCGAGCATAGGGGAAATCACTGAGCCCAGACGCACGGTTAGCATGGTGATCGCTCCAGCCTGCATCAGATTTTCACGCCCGACCAGCGCGGGAGTCGCCGCCAGTAACGCCGTCACGCCGAGCGAAGCAAAAAAGCCATCCCACACTCCCAGCAGATAAATCGCCATCAGCGAGGGGGCTGGCAACATGGCATTCAGACACAGACCGATGAAGCCCATACCGCAGGTACTGCGCGCCAGTAGAATCACTTTTTTGCGTTCATAGCGATCGGCCAGAACCCCGCCCACCATCAGTCCGACAAACATCGCGCTACCGGTCAGAGTCACCGAGAGGCCCACCTGCCAGGTGGAATGCGTCATCATCTGAATCTGAACGGGCACCGCAACACCGAGCAGACCGAGCGAGACTATTGAGATAAAACGGGCAAGAAAGACGGCACGAAACGCCGGGTGTGTTTTAAGCAAACTGAGATTAAGCAGCCAGGATTGTCGATTCATTACAACGCCTTAATGCGATCTTTTTTTCATTATCCATTCAATGGCTGCACATGCTAACATAACAAAATAAGATCGATAACGATAATTAATATCATTATCAGGGAAGTTGAGTATGTCATGTTCTGTTTCCGTGACGCGTGCCATTGCCGTGCCCGGATTGTTGTTATTACTGATTATCGCCACGGCATTAAGTTTGACCATCGGTGCAAAGCCGCTACCGGCGTCAGTGGTTCTGGAAGCGCTGTCTGGTAACTGTCAAAGCGCCGATTGCACCATTGTGCTGGATGCCCGTCTGCCGCGAACGCTCGCAGGACTGCTGGCCGGAGGTGCGCTGGGGCTTGCGGGCGCGTTAATGCAAACGCTAACTCGTAATCCGTTGGCCGATCCGGGACTGCTTGGCGTGAATGCCGGGGCCAGTTTCGCCATCGTTCTGGGCGCAGCGCTGTTTGGCTTTTCCACTCCGCAGGAACAACTGATGATGGCCTTTATCGGCGCTCTGGTAGCCTCACTGGTTGTCGCATTTACGGGCAGCCAGGGTGGAGGTCAACTGAGTCCGGTGCGTCTGACGCTCGCAGGCGTCGCACTCGCCGCAGTTCTGGAAGGTCTCACCAGCGGGATCGCCCTGTTAAATCCGGATGTCTACGACAAGCTTCGTTTCTGGCAGGCAGGTTCACTGGATATCCGGACGCTGCAAACCCTTAAAGTTGTGATTGTTCCGGTGCTGATTGCCGGAGCCACCGCCCTGATGCTCAGCCGCGCGCTGAACAGTCTGAGTCTCGGCAGCGATACCGCCACAGCGCTTGGCAGTAAAGTCGCGCGTACACAGCTCATCGGCCTGTTCGTCATCACCGTCTTATGTGGTTGCGCTACGGCGGTTGTCGGACCGATTGCTTTTATCGGTCTGATGATGCCGCATATGTCGCGCTGGCTGGTAGGCGCCGATCACCGCTGGGCGCTTCCTGTTACCTTGCTCGCAACCCCTGCTCTGCTGCTTTTTGCCGATATCATCGGGCGCCTGATTGTTCCCGGTGAACTGCGCGTGTCGGTGGTGAGCGCGTTTATTGGCGCGCCAGTGCTGATCTTTTTGGTTCGTCGCCGTCCGCGAGGTGCCGCATGATGCACATATCGCGTCGACTGCTCATCAGTTGTCTGTTGCTGACGTTGGGTTGCCTTATCTTCGGGCTCTGGGGATTACGTAGCGGCGCGGTGACGCTGGAGTTCCCACAAATTTTCGCCGCCTTAGCAGGGGATGCGCCGCGAAGCATGACGATGGTGGTGACCGAATGGCGTCTGCCACGCGTATTGATGGCGTTACTGATCGGTGCCGCGCTTGGCGTCAGTGGGGCCATTTTTCAGTCGCTGATGCGTAACCCGCTCGGTAGCCCGGACGTAATGGGGTTTAATACCGGAGCCTGGAGCGGCGTGCTGGTCGCAATGGTGCTGTTTGGACAACATCTGACGGCCATCGCGATGGCGGCCATGATCGGCGGCATTCTGACATCACTGGTGGTCTGGCTGCTTGCATGGCGCAACGGTATCGAAACTTTTCGTCTGATTATCATCGGTATCGGCGTGCGCGCCATGCTGGTCGCGTTTAATACCTGGCTATTGCTGAAGGCGTCACTGGAAACCGCGCTCAGCGCGGGATTGTGGAACGCCGGATCGCTGAACGGCCTGACCTGGGCGAAAACCTGGCCTTCCGCGCCGATCATTATCCTGATGCTTATCGGGGCCGGGCTGCTGGTGCGCCGCATGCGCCTGCTGGAGATGGGCGACGACAGCGCCTGCGCGCTGGGGGTCAGCGTGGAGCGCTCACGGCTCGCGATGATGCTGGTCGCCTTTGTGTTAACCGCCGCCGCCACTGCGCTGGCGGGTCCTATTTCCTTTATTGCGCTCGTCGCGCCGCATATCGCCCGCCGTCTGAGTGGCACTGCACGCTGGGGATTGACCCAGGCCGCACTCTGCGGCGCGCTGCTACTGCTGGTCGCCGACCTGTGCGCACAGCAACTGCTCATGCCTTACCAGCTTCCGGTGGGTGTGGTCACCGTCAGCCTCGGCGGTATTTACCTTATTGCATTGTTGATTCAGGAGTCCCGCAAAAAATGACCGAATCAGTAGCCCGTTTGCGTGGCGACCAGTTAACGCTGGGTTATGGAAAATTTACTGTAGCCGAAGATCTGAATGTCTCCATTCCCGACGGCCATTTCACCGCGATTATTGGGCCAAACGGCTGCGGGAAGTCGACGCTGTTGCGCACGCTGAGCCGTCTTATGACGCCAGCACACGGTCACGTCTGGCTGGATGGCGAACCGATACATCGCTACCCCAGTAAAGAGGTCGCCCGCCGAATCGGCCTGCTGGCGCAAAACGCCACCACTCCGGGGGATATTACGGTGCAAGAGCTGGTGGCGCGTGGACGCTATCCTCATCAACCGCTGTTTACTCGCTGGCGTAAAGAGGATGAAGAGGCTGTGACGCAGGCGATGCATGCTACCGGCATTACGCATCTGGCGGGTCAAAGTGTGGACACGCTTTCCGGCGGTCAACGTCAACGGGCATGGATAGCTATGGTTCTGGCCCAGGAAACATCAATCATGCTGCTTGATGAACCGACCACCTGGCTGGATATCAGCCATCAAATCGATCTGCTGGAGTTGCTGAGTGACCTGAACCGCGAGAAGGGCTACACCCTCGCCGCCGTACTGCATGACCTTAATCAGGCCTGCCGTTATGCCACCCATTTGATTGCACTGCGTGAAGGAAAAATTGTCGCCGAGGGTTCGCCAAAGGC
>OIES01000747.1_pt1 | contig 14216 bp, 11 predicted proteins | sample 1581811 | NCBI WGS metagenome assembly OIES01 (sample SAMN03281021, study PRJEB24777) | human gut metagenome | isolation source: fecal sample PR177 from 1 month old male Malay infant, vaginal delivered... | reverse complement strand
ATTATTGCTTACCACCAAGTTGTGCTAATTGTTCAGCTGAACCACTGTTTGCAATAATTTCTGCGCCTTGTCCAACTGGAGTATTCAATGGAACACCTGTCAATTGTTCAAGAGCTGCAATGCTAATATTGTAATTATAAAGAGCTTGTACATAGTTATTACGAGCATCTGTTAATTTAGTTTCCGCATCGAGTACATCAAGGTTTGTACCAACCCCTGCGCGATAGCGAAGTGTAGCAATACGGAAGCTTTCTTGACCTTGAGCAACTGCAGTTTGAGTGCTTTGGATTGTTTGCTCTGCAGAACGTAAATTCAAGTATGCTTTTTGCACTGCTAATAATACAGCATCAACAGTAGCTAAATTAGCCTCTTTTGCTTGTTCAAGTTGTGCATTTGCTTTTTTAATAGCATTTTGTGTAGCACCGCCATCCCAGAGACTCCAAGATGCAATAGCACCTACACTCCAGGATTTTGTACTTGTGCCGAAGTAACCATCTGGATCGGCATAACCACGACCTGCTTTTACCGCTACCGTTGGTAAGTAGCCAGATTTAGCGGATTTTACAGCCTCTTCTGCAGATTTTACATCAAGCGCAGATTTTACAAGGGCAGAACGGTGAAGCAACGCATATGCTTTAGCTTGTTCCAATGTCACATTGTAAGGTTTATATTGTAAGTCATGTTCTGCTGTGTTGATAGCTGTTTGTACAGGATATGCAATGACTTGATTCAAGCTAGCCTCTGCTAAATTAGCAGAATTTTGCGCTTTCACAAGATTTGTTTCAGAATCAGCAAGATTTGTTTTAGCAGCCAATACATCAGAACTTGCTACCAAGCCAACATTATATTGAGCTTGCACATTTGTTACATGACCTTGGTAATCTTTAACAGCTTGTTGAGCCACATCAACAAGATTACGGTTCATGATCAATGTATAGTAGCCACTAATAGCATCATATTTCGCTTGTTGCAAGGCTTCTTCATAGCTAGCGCCAGTACCTTCACGGGTATAACGTGCAGCATCAATGCTTGCATCAAGTTGAGGATTAAATACAGGAGCACTGATGGAGAAGTCATGGCTACCACGCTTGCTGCGTCCAGTATCGCCACCTGTTTTTTGAGCAGACCACTCATATTTAACACTAGGGTTCTTGCCTGCTGCTACTTGGCTCACTGCAGATTTAGCAGCTTCATAGCCCCATTTAGTTTGTTTTGCAGTGCGGTTATTCGCCAACGCCAACTCTATGGTACGAGACTCATCGAGGTCCAATTTGCTCTCATATGTTTTGCTATCTTGAACAGATTTTTCAGCTAATTGCTTTTGTGTTAATTGAATCGCTTCTTTTTGATATTTGCTTAATTGGTCTCCATTATTAACGGAAGTTGTAACTACATCAGCAGCCATTGCACCTGTAGTAGCTAAGGAGAGCATTACACCTAAGGATAAAACCTTTTTATTCATAATATGTACCTCCATACTCACCTAAAGTGAATGTATTAGTCTTTAAAATACTTGTTTGATACCAAAGTAGGTACCACCATTCGTGGAACCGAACGGTCTGGTCATTTGAATAACCCCATAAGTATCTTTATGTAAACGTATATCACTACGAATACGATATTTGCGATTGTTAAGGTCATATACCGCTGCGGATAATGAAACTGGACCACGTAAATTATAGTCAACGCCAAGTCCTAATTCACTTTCAAAAATACCGCCCCGTACTAGCCATTTAGAGCTAATGAATCGACCTGCATTTAAATCGAATTTAGTGCCATCGCCGATATTGGAAAGGCCAAGCTCAGCCATACCTTTATCATTATAAGCACGAACACGACCATTGATGCGGAATTCATCATCTGTTGTGTTATATAACAAATCTACAGAAGGCTCAACTTTAGTAGATGACTTTTTTTCAACATTATTTCCATCTACTACATTTCCACTTGCATCAGTTTGATATGCTTTACCACCCATCAATTTGTTGATGCGAGCTGAAATCTGTGCCGTATTATGTAATGTTTCCTTAATATTTTCCTGTGCTTTAGGATCAGTTACAGTAGACTCCATAGAACGAGCCATATTATCTACACGATCCGTAGTTTGTTTTAAGTTAGTCAAAATAGCACGCATATCATTGCCTGCATTACCATCTGCATTAAATTGTTGAGCAGCTTGATTTAGCTGTGCCGTTACATCAGCCATATTTTGTGTAATCGCTACAGCATTATCAGCCATCGTCGCAGTAGATTGCAAGGAATGTTTAAGTGCATTTTGCGTTGCTGGATCACCAATAATATTATTGATAGATTGCAACATTTTTTCGGTGCCATCCATTAACTTTTGAGCACTTTGCATCGCTTTATCCATAGCGTCTGCACCTTCGCCCTTAACAGAGTCACCATCTTGTAAAAACACCTTAGATTGACCTGGTGAAATTTGAATAAATTTATCACCTAAAAAACCATCTGATCCCAATGTGAACGTAGAATCACTTGGAATTTGTGTTTTTTCATCAAGCTTCATTTTTACTACAACACCATGCGGAGTAATCTCGATATCAGAGACATTACCGATGGCCACACCTGAATATTTAACTTGATTGCCATTTTTTAGGCCATTAACTTGAGCAAAATCGCCAGTAATCGTCATTTGTGGCTTAGCCCATATATCAATGCGACCTACAAAAAGTATTCCCGCAATAAATAGAGCTATACCTATTATTGTGAAAGCCCCTACCTTGGCCTCCGTCGTCCACTTCATTACACATCTCCCATCGCAGATACATTAATTGGTTCTGCTTCACCATGAATAAACTGTTGTACCTTTTTATTTGTAGAATTCTTAAAGTCTATTGTATCAGAAATTTCCACAAATTTCCCCTTATCAAGTAAAGCTATGCGATTTGCCACGTAAAACGCGGATTGCATATCATGTGTTACTACAATAGAAGTACAACCAAGCCGTTGTTGCATCCCCTTAATTAGCATACTAATCGTACCAGATGTAATAGGATCCAAGCCGGATGAAGGTTCATCATAGAGGATTAAGCTTGGGTCTAGCGCTATGGCGCGAGCTAAGCTAACGCGCTTTTTCATACCGCCTGACAATTCGTTAGGCATATAGGATTCATACCCTTTCAAACCGACCCAATCTAGTCGCTCTGCTACAATGCGTCGTATCTCATCGTCGCCTAAGTCCGTATGTTGACGTAAGCCAAAGGCCACGTTTTCGCCTACCGACATAGAATCAAACAGAGCAGAGTATTGGAATACCATCCCCATTTTTCTTCGTACTGTATTAAATTCATCTTCAGATAATGTTGTAATATCTGTGCCATCTACAATAATCTGTCCCGATGTAGGGCGCTGCAAGCCAATTAATAATCGAAGCAATGTACTTTTACCACTGCCACTACCACCTAATATAACCAACGTCTCCCCATCATTGATAGTAAGATTAATGGAGTCTAAAATCACACGTGACTCATAGGCAACTACAACATCGCGTAGTTCTATCATAAATCCCTCTAGCGTATCTACTAATATAACAAGGTAGATAAAAAGTAATTTAATACAAATACTAAAATAATACTAGTTACTACAGAACTAGTTGTGGAAAAGCCTACGGCTTCTGCGCCCATTTTAGTTTCCATCCCCTTATAGGAGCCTACCAATGCAATAACAGCACCAAACACACTGGACTTAACTAAGCCTAATGTGAAGTCTGAAATAGTAGAAAACATTTGAATAGAATCTAAATAGGTACTTGGCGCTAAACCCTTAATTGCAGTAGCCACAAAGTAACCACCTGCAATGCCAATTACTACACCATAAAACGCCAATATAGGCACCATAATCATACATGCTACTACACGAGGTACCACAAGATAACCAATAGGATCGACAGCCATAACACGAAGCGCATCGATTTGTTCGGTTACCTTCATTGTACCAATTTCAGCCGTGATGGCAGCGCCAACACGGCCAGCTAGTACTACCCCTACTAAGATGGGACCTAATTCACGTCCCATAGCAACAGCCATAAGACCACCTACAGTGCTTTGTGCACCATATGTAATCAATACATCTGTAATCTGTAAGGTCATAACTGCACCAGCAAAGAGTAACGTTAAACTGATAATCGGCAACGAATCTACGCCTAAGTGAGCCATCTGCTGAAACACATGCCACAGATTAATCATTTTCAGTTGTCTAATTGTGTGCCACACCAATAATGTAGCACTCCCCATCTGTGATAGGCCGTTCATTACAGCTCGTCCTATCGATTCTAGCCAATTCAACAGTTTAGCCCTTTCCCCTTACATTTTCAGCTTATTCAGCTGCATTAGTATCATTTACTTTAGATTCATCCTTTTTATCAGGTGTTTTTTGGTCTTGTTTATCAGATTTTTTCACATCTTGTTTATCAGACTTTTTCACATCTTTTTTACTGGATTTATCCTTTTTGGATTGGTCTTCCAATTCTAATTTATGTTCCATCTTGCTTTGATTTTTAACTTCTTTTACGCGTTTAGCTAATGCTTTATCGCGATCGGCTGGTTTCATAACATGAATTGTAAATTGACCATCACCTTGAACGATGTATTCCGTATCAATAGCAGTTTTTTCTATTTGATTATCATCGTCCTTACTAGAACTCAAATCTTCTTGACCTGTTTTTTTCTTTACATCCCCTGGCATAGGTTTTGATTCCACATCTTTAAGTTTAGCTTTTTTAACAGATTGGGAACCATCTTCATCAACAAGACTAATGCCATCTTCTAAAAACTCTACAACGATTTGATTATTTGTATCAGTCTTTTGAATTTCATCATAAAGTTCATTAAAATCTTTATGAACTTTTAAGCGACGTAAAATTTCATCAGTTAAATTATATTTTTGCTTTTCTAATACATAAGGTAATGGGATTTCACCGCCCCCACGCACCTCTAAGGTATACTTGCCAACAGCTTGATCCTCAGGAACCTTAAAGAAGATTTGTTTAACGACCTTCTCACCGCGGAACGGCTCCAACGTTACATCTACAACGATTGTATCACCAGGGGAAACAATGGTTGAAGATGCAGAGGCATCAACAAGCTTAGCTGTTTTCTTATCTTGTGTCACCTCAGTTTCTACAGAGATGTCAGAAATTTCATAATTAATGAATCGGTTATTCATAAGAACGTCGATAACATTATAGAACTCATCAACAGCCTTCTCAGAGATAGAGTCAGAGCTATAGAACATATTAGTTCGCGTCAACGGTTTATGCTCTTTACCTCTTGGTGTGATTGTATAAGAAATGGTAGCCGTACCAGCGCCACTACGATCCAACGTTTTATTCAACATGTTATATAGAGATGTAGCCGCTAAAGTCGGTGTCATCTCACTATCTTCAATAACCTTAACAGAGCTAGTTTTATCACGCCCCATATCAAGGTCTTTCAAATGGAATCGCATAGGGATCCCTGGAGAAATCACACCAGAAACACCTGCAATACCAGCACCTCTATCTTCAGTTACAGAGCCAACTTCCTTGCCCATAGAGCCCAATTTGAAAGCAGCATCATAACTTTTAACTACTGTAAAGATGCTTGCATTATGCATGAAGTAGTTTGAGGAGCCATGTTTTAAGAATGGATGACCAAAGGCAACAATCTTTTCCCCATCTACATAGGTAACAGTACCAATGGCCCCCAGTTTTAGGTCACCATCAACTAGTAATGCTGCTACAGAACCACCGGCTTCTAAAGGTTTAGCAATTTCATCACCACTAGCACTAGCCGTATCATATGTTTCATATTTATATTGTGGCAACTTGGATTTGAAGTAATCCATGGATGCTGCATCAAAGCCATAAGCCATAAGTGGCGTGCCAAGAGGGATCAATTGTTTATCATCCCATGGTTTGGATAAGTTCTTCTCATATGGAATATTCCATAATTTCACCATATCCTCGATAGGGGTAATCATCCCAATCGTACCATCTGCAAAGCCCCAGCCATAAGCAACAGCACCAACGAGCTTACCATTTATATATACAGGACTACCACTCATGCCATGAGCGATGCCGCCTGTTTTTTCCATAACAGGACCAGAGAACTTCGCTAAAATAAGATGACCAGATGGTCCCTTATCCTTCATGACACCAAGTACCTTTACATCAAAGGTAGAAATGGTATCTCCTACAATTACAGTTTTTGCAATGCCTTCCATACCTGTAGTTACATCATTGACAGGCATGAAATCAACAGCCTGTGCAGCTGTAAGTGAAGTACAGAAGAAAAGCGCCAGTATCGCTTTTCTATACCGACGCCAAGAATGAGAAAACTTCATTCCTTCTCTCCTTTATTTACTTTCTACTGTGACAACGATTTGATCACGAGAAACGTCTGAGCCCACTGTAACATTAACCGCCGTTACAGTACCAGTTACAGTAGATTTAGCAGCAGCCATAGGGCCAGCCAATGTCTCTACAGTTACCAATGTTTGACCTTCTGTTACAGCAGAGCCAACAGAAACTGTAGAAGCAACTTTACCTGTTAATACACTTTGGTATGATACAGGGGCCGCCATTACAGAGCTAACACTTAAAATGCCTAAAGCAGCTAATGCCAACACTACTCTTTTCATAACGATCCCTCCTTTTACAAAATTAGTTATGTATTTATAGTATACTAAATTATTACTAATATTTCAAACAAAATTGTATGCAACGAATTCATTTTATAATTACAATATCCTCATAGGTCGTAGGATTTGAAGTCGCTTTATGAACGTATGTATCATTGACTACTAAATCAACACTACCTTGATTCGATAATTCAGCACCATCCACGACGCCTAGTTTGGATAATAGTTGAGCCCCTTCTTGTTGTGTAACCCCTACGGATTGAAGCCCAGCTTTATCAACAGTAAGAACCACCAAATTATGATCTTTAGTAGTTCCTATAAAACTACGAGCTTTATTATTGGTCCTATCAGCACCTACATAGTTACCATTTTTCAAAACCATAGTACCTGCTTGTAAAGATGCTCCACCAGTGGTATTCACTTGTGCCAACTCCGGTCTATTTTGAATCGTAATCGGTGTGCCCACCTTTAATTTACGTAGTGCATCCCGCGATTCTCCGTGGCCAGATAATACGTATTGGTTTTCTCCAATTTTAGAATTCCCTTTTTGACCACTAACTACCTTGCCATTAGCTACAGTCACTTCGTATCCGAAGTCATTAGTCTTTGTAGATACCCCATACGCTGATGTATATAGAGTCAAAGCATTTTCTTTACGACTTGTATTAACAGAGGTAATCAGGAATGTATCCTTCTGTGTTTTAGCCTGTAGTAAAGGTCTTTTTTCCTCAATAAAATATCCACGATTTGGTGTATATCGCAAGGTACCACGGTTAGAAATACGCTCTAAATCGATAGTTCCATCACTTGCAACCGAATAAGGGCGATCAAAACTACCACCTTTTACCTTTGCGCCAATTATGGCAGTATGCGATTGAACTACAGATGATAAGGGTTTACCTTCCGAAACATGAGCGACCACCATAGGTGAATCATTGTCCACAGATAATGCAAAGGCCTGGATTTTGCCTTCTGATACAGTGTTATTAATCTTGCTATACGTAACAGATTTATTTACATCCTTTGTTGTTTGTTGAGCATAGCTAGAAAACAAATCAACTACAATACGCGATGGCTTCTCCAATGTAAATTCATGATGTTGTACATCCTTGTTAGCCGTCAATGTTACTTGCAAAGATCCATTAACAGGTTGTAAGCCAATGCCTTTCAAAACACCTGTTTTTGTATTATTTTGCGCTATAGGACCCGTCAATCCATTTGTAGTACCACCAAGGTTAAGTGTAAGGGCATGTGTGGACTCATTATAAGATTTGGTCCAAGATACAGGCATTTCAGATACATCTAATACGATTCGACTTGTACCTTCGTGATTAGATACACGTACGCCTGTTAAATTCCCAGCTTCAGCATAAGGTATTGTACTGCCTAGAAAGCCTAACACAGCAAAAGTCGTATATAAATATCGTTTCATTTACAATTCCTCTATAGTGATAACCCATATTAATAGGTTTATATTCATACATCAATTTTATACAATATACTTTTACTATAGTATACATCATAAAGATGAAAATTACAAAAAGAGAGCACTAAAAAACGAAGTTACTATCTATAGTTAATCCACTCATCAATGGTCTCTCTATAAATAGTAACTTCGTCAATTTACATAGTATTTCAACACAATATTTTATTGTAATTCATCCAATGTATCACGCAATTGTGACATTTCATCAAGAGCTTTAGCAACCCCTTTGATAACAGCATATCGTGGAGACTCTACCAAATACGATGCAATACCTACGGAACGTGTAATAACACGATCTAAGCCATCGATGAGAGCACCACCACCAGTAAGAATGATACCGTGATCATTAATAGCCGCCACAAGTTCTGGTGGCGTTTTTTCTAAAATAGACTTAATTCCTTCTAAAATATTCATCACTTGCGCCTCTAAGGCACGTTGAATCTCTAAGGAATTAACAGCAACCCTCTTAGGTAATCCAGAGCTTGCATCACGCCCTCTAACCTCTATAGTTCGCTCCTTAGCGCGCCGATCCACAGTACCGACAGAAATCTTAATCTTTTCTGCTGTTAAAGGTCCAATAACAAGTCTCTTCTTACGGCGGATATATCGGATAATAGATTCATTGAAGGAATCTCCCCCAATGCGAAGAGATTCACTCACCACAACGCCCGTATCACAAAGAACTGCGATATCCGTAGTACCGCCACCAACATCGACAACCATGGCCCCAACTTGGTCTGCATCATTGAGCCCTGTCCCCATAGCTGCCGCCAATGGTTCCTCTATAAGGACAGTTTTCTTAGCACCAGTTCTAAGCAATGCTTCTAAAATGGCACGTTTTTCAACAGGTGTAATCCCAGATGGTACACATACGATAATACGCGTTTTCATCAATCTAGAAGCAGGCACGACTGAACGAATAAAATACTTTAACATAAATTCGGTCATATCATAATCCGCGATAACGCCTGCTTGAACAGGGCGAATAACGGATATGCCTTTAGGTGTACGTCCTATCATAGTACGTGCAGCTTCGCCTAAGGCGAGAATATCCCCTGTTTTGTCATCTTTCGCAATATAAGCTGGCTCATCTAAGACTAAGCCCTTACCTTTAGCGAAAATAAGAATATTCGCAGTCCCTAAGTCGATACCTAGGTCAAAGTTTAATGAACGATTTAATCGTCCCATTAAATCGCCCACCTGTTCCGGACGAACTAGGCGCTTCAAGGTCATAGCTGGTGTAGTTTTTGCAATAGCTACAGTCTCACGGTTACGACGTTCAACACGGCGCATCTTCGTCACTTTAACCATGGCCTCCCGCATATTAGAAGCTAAGTGATTCGCTTGTTTAGCTACACCTTCTGAAAGTTTCGTAGACTTACGCTTTGTTCTACGCAAAGGCTTACGAGTCGTGCTCGCCTTAGAGTTTTCAACCTTTGCAGCACCTAGGTTTTGTTGCTCGTTGTATAAAGCCGGCCCTTTTGAGCGCCGGCTTCGTTTCTTTTTATTCTGTTTTGGCTCTGTACTTTTATTCGTCAACCCGAACAATATCAGCACCTAACCTTTGCAATTTACCTACGAAATCTTCATAACCACGATCGATATGATGTAGACGACCAACTTCTGTACTACCTTCTGCAGTCAACGCAGCACAAACAAGAGCTGCACCTGCACGCAAGTCTGTGGCATTAACTACAGCACCATGTAAGCGTGGCATACCTTCTACAATCGCTTGACGATTGTCGATATCGATATGGGCACCCATTTTGCGAAGTTCTGCAACGTGCATGAAGCGGTTTTCAAATACAGTTTCTGTTACTGTACTTGTGCCTTCAGCAATTGTAGTAAGCGCCATAAATTGAGCTTGCATATCTGTTGGGAAGCCTGGGTATGGCAATGTTTTGATATCAACAGCTTTAATGCCTTTGCCAGTGCTGATAACACGAATACCATCAATTTCTTCCTCTACAGTAACGCCAGCTTCTTTCAACTTAGCTACTACTGGTTTCAAATGTTCTGGCAATGCATTTTCTACAAATACGTCGCCACCAGCCATAGCTGCGGCAATCAAATATGTACCAGCTTCGATACGGTCAGGAATAACCGTATGAATCGCACCATGTAATTGAGGCACCCCTTCAATGCGAATTACATTGGTACCAGCACCGCGAATATTAGCGCCCATTGCATTTAAGAATGTCGCTAAATCAACGATTTCAGGTTCTTCCGCAGCATTTTCGATAACAGTTTTACCTTCCGCCATAGAAGCCGCCATAATTACATTTTCTGTAGCCCCTACACTTGGGAAATCCAAGTAAATTTGAGTACCTTTAAGGCCTTCTGGAGCATGTGCATATACATAATCTTCAGTAATTTCAATTTTAGCACCTAACGCTTCAAAAGCTTTTAGGTGAAGGTCGATAGGACGTGCACCAATTGCACAACCACCTGGCATGGAGATTTTAGCCTCCCCTTTGCGCGCTAAAAGTGGACCCATTACAAGGAAAGATGCACGCATTTTGCGTACAAGCTCATAAGGAGCTTCCGTAGCAGTTAATGTAGATGCATCGAAAATAATTTCATCATCTGCTTTATTACGAGTGATTTTAACCCCCAAAGACTCGATAACTTGGCAAATCGTACCTACATCTTCCAAATTTGGAATTTCAAGTAATTTACTAGGCGTTGATGCTAGTAAAGTACCGGCAATAATAGGGAGTACCGCATTTTTAGCACTACTAACACGTACACGGCCTTCCAACCGATTGCCACCTTGAATGATTAGCTTTTCCAACAGAATTCCTCCTACACTTTTATATCGATCATCTTGTATGAACTACAAGACGTTGTATTTATAACGTCATATACTGAATATTATTATACTATTTTTCGATATATCTCATCAAGAGACTGTGAGAAAATACTGAGAAAAAAGCCCCTCATTTTGAGGGGCCTAATTATTATTTTGCTTTTAAGGATTTTAGTTTCTCATCCATATGCACTGTATCTAAGAAACGAACAGTACCAGTTTTAGAGCGCATTACGATAGTATGTGTACGCGCACCACCTGGGAAGTATTGAATAGCATTCAATAAGTTACCGCGAGTAATAGCAGTAGCCGCGAAGATAACATCATCTGTACGAACGAGATCATCCAATGTAAGTACTTGATTTACATCGGTAATACCCATTTCATGACAACGACGAATTTCTTCTTCTGTTTCTGGTTTCAAGCGGGCTTGCATATCGCCACCTACGCATTTCAAAGCAGCTGCAGCCAATACGCCTTCTGGTGCACCACCAGTACCAACAACCATGTGCACACCAGAACCTTCAATACAACATTCCATAGCTGGGTTAACATCACCATCAGAAATTAACATAATACGTGCACCAAGGTCACGAGCTTCTTTCATCAAGCCATGATGACGTTCACGATCTAGCATAACAAGTGTGATTTCATCGACATTGCGATTCATTTTTGCTGCTACATTTTTGATATTTTCAGTCAAAGATTTAGTAATATCAATAGCACCTGCACCACGAGGGCCAACGCAAAGTTTTTCCATATACATATCTGGTGCATGTAACAAGCCACCTTTTTCAGCAATAGCCATAACTGCAATCGCACCATTTTGGCCTTTTGCAATCAAGTTTGTGCCTTCAATTGGGTCAACTGCGATATCTACTTCTGGGCCACCAGCACCTACATGTTCACCAATGTAAAGCATAGGCGCTTCATCAATTTCGCCTTCACCGATAACTACTGTACCAGAAATACGAACAGAGTCAAATGCTTGACGCATTGCATCTACAGCAAGACCATCCGCTGCATCCTTTTGACCGCGACCAAGTAAACGACCACTGCGTAAAGCAGCCGCTTCAACGACACGAGCAAATTCCAAAGATAATGTACGATCCATAATAGGCCTCCTTATAAGTCCTGTGTGTATTGTAATATGACTCTTACATTGAGCCGAATACTTAACTTATTGATTAGCTTGTTTCCAATCTGCCATAAATTTTTCAAGCCCTGCATCCGTCAATGGATGTTTCATAGCTTGCATAAGTACTTTGAATGGCACTGTTGCAATATGAGCACCGGCTTTAGCACATTGAATGATATGCAATGGCGTTCTCACACTGGCTGCAATAATTTCGGTTTCAATGCCATGAATAGCAAATATGTCTGCAATATCTTGAATTAATGTAAGGCCGTCCATGCTGATATCATCAATGCGACCCACAAATGGGCTCACATAGGTAGCACCTGCACGAGCTGCCAATAAAGCTTGGTTAGCAGAGAAGATTAAGGTTACATTTGTTTTAATACCTTCTTTGCTCAACACGGCAACAGCTTTAAGACCTTCTGGAGTCATAGGCACTTTAATAACTACATTGGAGCCTAATTTTACAAGCTCATGAGCTTCTGCAATCATGCCTTCTGCATCAGAAGCAATAACCTCTGCACTTACAGGACCTTCTACAAGATTTGCAATTTCAGAAATAACTTGTTTTAAGTCGCGTTTAGCTTTCACGATAAGGGATGGGTTAGTAGTCACACCATCGATAAAACCAAAAGCATATGCTTCTTTTATCTCATCAAATTCTGCGGTATCAATAAAGAACTTCATCAAATGCCCCCTCTTATTTTGCTGCCTTGATTACTTCTACGCCACCCATGTAAGGAACAAGTACCTTAGGAATTACAACAGAGCCATCAGCTTGTTGGTAATTTTCCAAGATAGCTGCTACTGTACGGCCTACAGCAAGACCAGAGCCATTTAATGTATGAACGAATTCTGGTTTACCTTTAGGTCCACGACGGAATTTAATATTTGCACGACGAGCTTGGAAATCAGTCATATTGGAGCAAGAGGAGATTTCTCTGTACTTGCCTTGAGCTGGCATCCATACCTCTACGTCATATGTTTTAGCAGAACCAAAGCCAATATCACCTGTGCAAAGTGTAATGACACGGAATGGTAATTCCAATAAGCGCAATACTTCTTCTGCATTATCAGTTAACTTTTCTAATTCTGCGTAAGAATCTTCAGGTTTAGCTAATTTAACCATTTCAACTTTATTGAATTGATGTTGACGGATAAGACCACGTGTATCACGACCTGCAGAACCAGCTTCAGCACGGAAGCACGCTGTAAATGCAGTATAGTATTTAGGCAACTCTTCTTCGCTCAAGATTTCACCGCTATGATAATTAGTCAATGTAACCTCTGCTGTAGGGATCAAGAAGTATTCTGTATCCTCTACATGGTACATATCTTCAGCAAATTTAGGTAATTGGCCAGTACCTGTCAAAGTTTCACGAGTTACCATATATGGAGTCATCATTTCAGTGTAGCCTTGTTTATCTACATGAAGATCAACCATGAAGTTAATAAGAGCACGTTCTAAACGAGCACCTAAACCTTTATATACAGTGAAACGAGCACCACTCATTTTACCAGCGCGATTGAAATCAAGGATATCAAGATTTTCACCTAAATCCCAATGAGCTTGTACATCAAAGTCAAATTGACGTGGTTCGCCCCATTTACGTTGTTCCACATTTTCATCTTCATCAGCGCCGACAGGAACAGATGCATCGCACATATTTGGCAACATCAAAGCCGCATCACGTAATTTTGCTTCTACATCGCGAATACGATTATCAAGCTCTGCAATATCATCGCCTACTTTTTTCATTTCTGCGATTTTATCATCTGCATTTTCTTTATTGCGTTTTAATTGGCTAATTTCTTCAGTTACGGAATTACGAAGAGCTTTTAACTCCTCTACTTTACCAATCAACTGACGACGTTCATCATAAGCGGATACAAAGGTTTCCAAATCGCCTTTCGTGTGACGATTATCTAAGTTTTGTTGCACTAAATCAATATTTTCACGGACAAATTTCAAGTCTAACATACTATAAACCTCATCTTCCAACTATGCTACGAACAATATATTCAATACGTTTAAGTATACCATATATTGGCTGTCTCTTATACACATCTGACGCTGCCGACGAGCGATCTAGTGTAGATCTCGGTGGTCGCCGTATCATTAAAAAAAAACAAAAAAAAGACAT
>OIES01000746.1_pt1 | contig 14216 bp, 11 predicted proteins | sample 1581811 | NCBI WGS metagenome assembly OIES01 (sample SAMN03281021, study PRJEB24777) | human gut metagenome | isolation source: fecal sample PR177 from 1 month old male Malay infant, vaginal delivered... | reverse complement strand
CTTGTGGAGTTCTTCTGTCAGACCAGTGATATACTCGGCCATCTTTAGTGGATCCTTTAAAAAATCATCTTCAAGTTTTTCAAATTTGTTGATGCATTCTTCCTCAAAATACTTTATACTGTTAATCGTAGAGGACATCTTCCTTTGTGTGTATTTTGGTCGTGCTTAATACTTTATCACAAAATGGTGCCTTCTTTTTATTTATTTCTATCATCCGAGAAAAATTTCACACTAGCAGTATACCCTGAAAGGAAAAGCAATTTGTGACGTGTCAACGGAACTGCTATGATGTAGAATATGGAGGTACCAACCGGCCGGGCAGGAGATTTTGTATCAGACAAGAGCAAGGAACGGAGCAGGGGGTATTACAAGCTGCTTAAGCCTTTCACGATGAAGTACCGTGTAAGAGAACATTGTCCAGCCTATGCTGGTGGAGGAACATCGTGCCAAATATGAGGTCAAGTGGCGGGAGTTGGAACGATGGGCGGAGCAGCTGTCCGCCGAGACCATGGAGATTGAGCAGGCCATGGCTGACCGGACGCTTCAAATAGTATGTTTCTATGTCCCAACAGAATATCTTTTATCTGTAAAGGTTGCTTAACTGTTCTGCAAACATATTATTTTAACAAAAAATGACACAGAAATTTGTGAAAATTACTGTGTAATTTTTTCTTTCTGCCTACTCCTTTGCCTTCTCTGACAACATCGGCGGCAGAATTTGTTCTTTGATATAAATCTCCCTCAGGTGGCCACTCACGCTCTCCAAACTCTGGGTACAGGCTTCCTTTCGCCCCTGAATGGTCAAGTCTTGACTGGAATTGTGTGATGGAGGGCGCAAAGGCACAGATTATTGAAGGAGCGCACCGAACTGTTTTATGACAGGATTATGACAGGCACAATTAGTGAAGAAAAAAAATCGGGCTAAAGGAAAATGACCTGATAAAACTTATCAGAAATTGACGTTCCTCCAGACTGTGTATTTACTGTGTTTTTGCTGTTATTTCTGCTGCTGTTTCTTCTGTTCTGTCTGACCATCTCAAATCAGGCCCCCACGGTCCACCTCTGTGCCTTTCTCTGTTCTCCGACGGCGTGAGCATACCAGCCATTTAACTTAAGCAGCTGCTGTTGGGTACCGCTTTCCCGGATCTTCCCGCTATCCATCACCAGAATCTGATCCGCTTTCTCGATGGTATTCAGCCTGTGGGCGATTACCAGAACTGTTTTATCCTTCATGAGCCTGTCAAACGCCTTCTGTACCTCCCTCTCGCTGTCTGCATCCAGACTGGAAGTCGTTTCGTCCAGGAGAACAATGGGAGCGTCTTTTAACAGCGCGCGGGCAATGGAAATACGCTGCCGCTCTCCCCCGGAGAGGGTGGATCCGCCTTCCCCGATTACAGTTTCATATCCCTGATCCATCTCCATGATAAAGTCGTGACAGCAGGCATCCCTGGCTGCCCGGATCACCTCCTCTATCGTGGCTTCAGGACGTCCTGCCCGGATATTGGCAGCGACCGTATCGTTTAGGAGGTATACCTCCTGCAGCACCACCGCCATCTGGGAGGTCAGGGCGTCTGGGGAATACGTTCGGATATCCTGGCCTCCGATGGTAATCTCTCCCCCGGATACATCCCAAAATCTCGACAGAAGGCTCACCACAGTGGTTTTTCCTGAACCGGAGGGCCCGATTAACGCCGTGGTAGTGCCTCGCTTTGCACAGAAGGATACGTTATGCAGCACCTCCTGCTTCCCTGTGTAAGAGAAACTCACACCTTGAAAGGCAATGTCACAGCCGGACAAGTCCGCCTGTTCTGTCTCATATGTAAGAGGTTCTTCGTCGAATACCTCACGGATGTGTGCCGCCGCTGCATTTAAGGAACGCACCTGCGGATAGAGGGAGCTTAGGGTGGAAAGCATATTGCTCACAGAAACCGACAGCATCAGCACACACAGGAATACCATAGGCTCAACCTCCCCTGCGGTTAACAGCCAGCCGCCGAATAAAAGTGCAATGGGAATCAGCATCGAAGTGACTGCGGAGAAGGCAAGAGAAAGCGGAAGCAGTGACAGTTCTGACTGTATCGAAGCCTTACGCACCCGGTCCAGGGCGTCCTCCAGCCGCTGAAACCGGCTTCCGGTCAGATGATAAAGCCGGAATGTCCGCATACCGCTGATATACTCCACCAACCGGGATACCAGCTCCTGATTTGCGCTTCGGCTCTCCTGAGAGCGTTTTGCCGCCCGGCGTCCGGCTGCTCCCAAAAGGGGCAGTGCAAGCAGAACAACAGCAGTCAGCACCAGCCCATACTGCCACTGAAGCGTAAACGCCATCCCCAGTCCAACTGCCGTGAAGGCCGTTATCTTGGCAAGGTCACAGATACAGTGGGTCAGAATCGTCTCCGTGTCGCTGATATCCGTAGTCAAAACAGCATTTAACTGCCCCTGGCTTACCCGGTTAAAAAATCCCAGGTTCAGGCTTCGGATATGGTTTCCCAGCTTAAGCCGCAGCTTTTTTGAAATGACCGGTCCGTCATGCTGGACCTTTGTCAGCGCAATTCCCTGCGCGGCACACCGCAGGGCAAACAGCCCCAGCAGAGACAGCACATATCTACAAAACACAGCCGAAGTAAAGGTTCCTCTGCTCAAATCCAGCAGGACAAACAGCATGATTCCATACATTGCGGCATTAAAGAACGAATCCAGTGCCGAAAACACACCGGACCACACCAGCTTTTTAAAATCCCCGCCCGCCAGAAAACGGACGTTTTTAAACATTTCAAGCATAATCATTCACCTCACTGTTCTCCTCGATATAAGTTTGCCACAGAGCGGCATAGCGCCCATTTTTTTTAACCAGCCCGGCGTGGGTTCCACTCTCAATGACCCTTCCCTGTTCAAACACACAGATCTGATCCGCATGAACTATGGTATGGAGTCTGTGCGCGATCATAATCGTAGTTTTTCCGTCCAGAAGCTTATTTAAGGCAAGCTGTATTTTATGTTCATTCTCCAGATCCGTAAAGCTGGTGGCTTCATCGAAGACGATAATTGGAGCGTTTTTCAAAATGGCGCGCGCAATACATACCCGCTGGCGTTCACCGCCTGACATTTTTACGCCCTCACTTCCCAGATGGGTATCATATCCCTTCGGCATGGTACATATGAAGTCGTGAATCTGTGCCGCTTTTGCTGCTGCCTCCACCTCCGTCCGCGTACAGCCTGGACGGCCTATGGCGATATTGGCATGGATGGTATCATCCAGGAGGAATGAATCCTGAAATACAAAGGAAACCGCAGCCATCAGTTCATCCGTCTTATAGCCGGAAATGGTGTTCCCGTCGATTTTAACTGCCCCCTCCGCGGCATCCCAGAAGCGGGGGATCAGCTGTGCGGCGGTGGACTTTCCCGCGCCCGATGTACCGACAAAGGCAGTCAGACTTCCCGGCGGCAGCTCCATGGTGACGTCATGCAGTACCTCTCTCGTTTTATAGGCAAAGGCAACGTGATCAAAGGCCACGCTGTGGGACTGGCCGCTATCCAGGCTTCTGTTTCCTGAGACGGCCTCCGGCACCTCCATAATCTGCTGGATGCGCAGGATTCCGGCGGAAATCTGTGTAAAGATTTGAGCAAAATTCATGAGATTGCTGTAAGAGGTGAGAAATACCATCCCCATAATCAGGAAAAAAATGTAGGCTGCCAGCTCCAGGCTTCCCCGCAGATACAAAAGGCCGCCGAGAGGAAGGGTGACGAGGAGCCCTGATTCCACTAATACCGTAATAAAGGAGGCAATCGGCATTACCTGCTTTGCAGCGTTCCACCATGCCTTCTGATAATTGTTTACAGTATCGGAATACGTTTTATAGGAATCCGCGGTCAGATTGTAGGTTTTCATCACAGGCATTCCCGCAATATACTGCATGATGACAGCGCTCTGCCGCCCTGCTGTCTCGTAAAACAGATTCATCCTTTTTTTGCTGACTGCCAGCTCTGCTCCCATCAGGACTATGATTAGCAGGACTGTCAATAACAGGGCAAGAGACATCCACACATTTACCGTGAACAGATAGCACAGGACCACCACCGGCACTACTGCAGCAGTCACAATATCGGGAAGCTGATGGCCAAAAACTGTTCCAGGCGGTCCACATCCTCCATCAGCACCTTTTTGACCTCCCCTGTGGTGTTATCAGAGAAGAAACCAAGATGGATCTTACCCAGATGGCCGCAGATCTGATGCCTCACCTCAAAAAGCGTGTTATACGCTCCAATATGCGTCAAAGCCATGGAAACGGCATGGCAGACAAATCGGAGAACAATCGCTCCCGCCGCCGCCAAGCCATAAGCCACAATGCGTTTTTCCTCCGGCGCATCGCCAAACATCAGCAAAATTGTCCTGTAGATCATGAGATACGGGATAAATGTAAATAATCCTGACAGGATACTGCATCCTGCTGCCACAGCCAGGGCAGATTTTCGTCTCCCTGCCAGAGCGAGTAAGTAACCCAGGCCGGGCGCTTTCTTGTTACTTGTCTTCATTTTAGTTTCCTCCAAGCCAATGTGTTAGCATAAGCTAACCTCTTTTTAAAAAATAATCGGCCGCTTTGGGGCCGGATCGAAAGAGACACTTGTCTCTTCCTACTTTCAATGGTATTATGATAGCAGCGAAATACGTGTTTTTCAAGAGATCAGACGAAAAAGAGACAGAAATCAGGAAGTGTCTCTGAGGAGGGAATATATGACGAAACCGCCGATGGAACATGGACAACTATCAGAAACGGAACACCCACCGAAAACAGCACAATCCCCGGAAGCTGAACAACCATTAGAAATAGAAAAAGAGGCCGGTCTGATGGAGGAATGGATGATGGATGCTCTTCTTTCCCTGATGGACCGGAAAGCGTACGGGGATATCCGTGTGAAAGAAATTGCAGATCAGGCAAAGCTGGCGCGCTGCACCTTTTACCGCTACTATACCTCAAAGGAGGAATTGCTGCTTCGCTGCTGCCGGATGCGGGCGTTAAAGCTGGCCGGGAAGATGCGGCAGGAAAATTACTACACTTTTTACGGCGTGTCTGCCGCTTACTTCTCCTTTTTTCTGGAGGAACGCTGGTTTTTTGATTTGCTGCGAAAAAACAATCTCATGTACTTTTTTCTCCAGTGTTATGACAGCCTGATGTTTGATGTGGCCCGCACCGTGAAGAGGGAGAACCACGAAAAGGAAAGCGGTGACTTTTCTCAGAAAACCCGCTTTCATTTTCTTTACGGAATGCATGGCCTGTGGGGTATGGCAAACAATTGGCTTCAGGGCGGCTGCCTGGAGACACCGGAAGAACTCGCCCAGTATATCACAGCTTTTTTAGTGGAATCCTACGAGGCGGAGCCGGACTGCCGGTATTACGCGGAGCACAGGCGGTATCCTTATGATCCCTGTTATATTAGGCCGGGAGATGGATTTTAAGTATGGTCAGTATGCTATCACAGCTCTTTCCTTACGTCAGCTTCCAGCCTGCCGCCTCTCTCCTTGCATGAATAAAGTCTGCATACAGTCCTTCTCTGCCTGCCAGCTGCTCATGGGTGCCTTTCTGGACGATATGGCCTCCGTCCAGCACCAAAATCTGATCGGCATTTTCTACGGTTTTCAGCCTGTGGGCAATCATGACTATGGTTTTATTGCGGGTCAGAGCGCTGATTGCTTTCTGCAGCTCCGCCTCATTCTCCGGATCCACGCTTGCTGTCGCCTCATCTAAAATAATGATAGGGGCGTTCTTTAACATGGCGCGCGCGATGGAGATCCTCTGCCTTTCTCCTCCTGATAAGCTTCCACCGCCCTCTCCCAGCACCGTGTCATACCCGTCGGGCAGACTGGATATAAAGTCGTGACAGCAGGCCGCTCTTGCCGCCGCGGCCACCTCCTCGTGGGTGGCCTCCGGTTTCCCGAACCGGATATTATTCTCAATGGTATCCTGAAACAGATAGACGTTCTGAAAGACCATGGAGATATTTTTCATCAGGCTGTCCAGCTTATATTCCCGTACATTCCGGCCTCCCACTTTGATTTCCCCTCCCTGAACATCCCAGAACCGGGCGATCAGGTTACACAGAGTCGTCTTCCCCCCACCCGACGGTCCGACCACAGCCGTGGTTGTTCCTGCCGGTATCGTAAGGCTCACATGATCCAGAATCTTTCGGTCCTCATAGGAAAAATCCACATGCTCGAAGGATATGGAGGCGTCCTCCGCCGCGAGTTCCTTCCCGTCGATGTCCATGGTTGGCGTGTCGTCTACTGCGTTGGCCTTATCCATGGCCGTATCCAGCATCTGCAGCATGGAGGACATATTTCCTGCATTTTCCAGATCACGGTAGACCATGAAGGAAGCGATCAGCATCAACAGACAGCCGGATAAATCCATACCATTGTTCAAGTAAACCCATAGGGAAACCAGGGCGATCAGAACACCAAACACACGGACCACCAGCTGCTGGAGCGCCATCACCGGAACGAGATCGTACTCCACGCGAAGCGCTTTTTCGCAGCTCTCCTTAACTGCTTTTTGAACCATCTGATTCCCATCCCGCTCCAGGCCGAACGCCCTGACGACTCCCATCCCCTGTATGTATTCCAGGATGGCTTCCACCAGGGTTTCCTGGGCGGATACCCGGGCAGGGCCGCTCTTTATGGCAATTTTCTGGGAATACTCCGTGACAGCCAGATAAAACAGGATTCCCACAATGGCCGTCAGCCCTGCCTGCCACTGGGCCGCCGTCATAAACAGAGTCAGGGCAATGGTGTTTAAAAATCCACCGAGAATCATGACTAAACAGCGGGCAGCCGAATTTTCCACATCGGACAGCGTGGTGGTCACCACCGCCGTAATAGTTCCCAGACTGTTTTTATTGAAATATCCCATGGGAATGTAGCGCAGTCTGTCACCGATGTGGATACGTTTCTCCGCTACCATACCAAATCCGGTCTCACTCTGCGCGTTGGTGGAATAGTAAGCACAGGCCGCCCGCCCTGCAATGGATACGAGGATGACGGCGAGAACACTCCAGGCGGTGCGCGCCTCCCTCCTCCCGCCGGCCACCGCTTCAAGCGTAATCATCAGCGCCCCAAACTGCATGGCAGCAAAGATGGCGCCAGCAAAGGAAACTGCTATGGATTTAATCAACAGCGGCCTGTTTCTTCCCGCAAATGCAATGATTTTTTTCAATGACTGATACATGCTTTGTTCCCTCCTTATCCCTGATCCCGGCTGCCCATATGGGCGGCCCACATATCTGCATACAGCGGGCAGGTATCCAGCAATTCCTGCTGCCGGCCCTGGGCAATGACTTCCCCGTCTCTGATCACCACAATATTGTCCGCATCGGTTATGGTAGAGAGCCGGTGGGCAATGACAATCAGTGTTTTTCCTCTGGTCAGGGCGGAAACCGCCTTCTGGACAGCGGCTTCATTTTCCGGATCGATGCTGGCGGTCGCTTCATCGAGAATAACCACAGGTGCGTTCTTTAGCATGGCCCTGGCAATGGAAATCCGCTGCTTCTCCCCGCCGGATAAGTGGCTGCCACCGCCGCCTGTCATGGTTTCGTAGCCATGATCCAGGTTCCGTATGAACGCGTCACAGCCTGCGGCTTTGGCTGCCGCCTCCACCTCCTCATCCGTGGCCTCTTTTTTTCCCATACGGATATTTTCCCGCACGGTTCGGTCAAAAAGATAGTTGTCCTGTGATACGTAGGCGACTTTCTGATTCAGCTGCTGCAACGGAATCGCGCGCAAGTCCCAGCCACCCATGGTGACGGCGCCTTCCGTCACATCCCAAAAGCCGCAAATCAGTTTCGCAATGGTAGATTTTCCGGAGCCTGACGGACCCACCAGTGCTGTGACCGTTCCCAGCCGGATGTCCAGATTCACATGCTTTAAGACATTCCTGCTTCCATTTCCATATGTAAATGAAACATCTTTAAAAGAGATATCCTGTCCCGCCATGTGTACCGGTTGGAAAGGGCGCAAAAGCTCCGGGGCCTCCAGAATTCCACTGATCTCTTCTACATTAGTGCCTACTACGGCCAGGTCGTCGATAAATGACATGGCTGCGTTTAATGGCCCCGTAAGTCCCAGGGAAAGTACGATGATTGTCATAAAATCGGCGGCTAACAGGCTTCCCGCCGCCCACAGAAGATAGCCTGCAGGAAGGACGCTTACCAGCACCGCCGGAAGAATGGCAGTCCATGCGCACATATACTTCTGATTCCCGGCCATCCAGTCAACGTAGTATTCCGCGTTATGATTGACCGCGTCGGAATATTTCCGGTAGGACCCTGCGGACTGGCTGAATGCCTTTACCACCTGGATACCGCCTACATACTCCACAATGGCGCCCGCCATCCGGCGGCCGGCCTCCACCGCGCCCTCCCACTTCGCTGCATAGGATTTCCCGCCCTGAGCCACGAAAACCATACCGATGACTATGGTTACCAGAGAGGCCAGAGCCATCCGCCAGTCCAGATACGCCAGATAGCAGAAAATGGCGACGGGAACCAGCAGGTTGGAGGTCATTTCAGGAATCAGATGGGCCAGGGTCGGCTCCATCCCCTCGACCCGGTCCACGATTGTCGTCTTATACTGGCCGGACGGCACCTCCAGTATGGTTCCCATAGGAACTCTTGACAGCTTTTCCAGAAGTGCAGTTCTTAAATCACGGAGTGTATGGTACGTTGCCCTATGGGACACCGCGGTAGATGCACCGGAAAGCACCACCTTTCCCAGATACCCGGCCAGGGACAGGCCCAGCCAGTTTAAATAAACGTTTAGATCCCTGCCCCCGCTCAAGAGTTCTCCCGTCATCCGCGCAATACAGAAGTAGGGAACCATGCCGCACGCCACACCGGCCGCGGCCAGAAGGACAGAGGCTATGAATCCGCCGCGGGATGCTTCTCCCCATTCCCACAGCTTTACAGCAGGTGACACCTTCACTTCTTTTTCTGCTTTTTCCATTTTTTTCCTCTCTTTCATTTTGTGTTAGTATATGCTAACCATATATTTAAAAATCAGGGGTCTGGCTGTGCTCAAACCCCTAATAGCTTAAACCACCCGGCAGAATAAAAATCCTTCAGGCTTTTCATATATTCCATAGCCTTTTCCCTGGGCATATCGTGTCGGACCGTTTCAAACATACCGTTAAAAAGCGAACTGGATACGATATGGATTAACGCCTCATCAATCCGGCGTACCGGAATCCCCTCTTCTTCCATCCGGTCGATCAGCGCCAGGCTGGCGCATGCTTCAATATCAATTAAAGTATCAATGTAATGCTCATATTTCGTGCCGGCGGAGCAGCAGGCAATGAGCTTGAACGCATCGAAATGATCGTAGAGAAAGGACATCATCCACCTCTGGCCGTCTTCCGACACATCCGGAAGACGGTCCAGCTGCTGCATGGGCGGGATAGCGGCAAACTCCCGCTGGGTTTTCCTGTATTTATCCTCCAGGGTCTGTGCCGGTATGGATACCAGCGCATCAAACAACGATTCCTTATCCGTATAATACCGGTAGATTGCACCGGTAGTCACCCCCAAATGTGCTGCGATATTCCGCATGGAAGCTCCCTGAAATCCCTTGGATAAAAACTCCTGCTTTCCGGCTTCCAGCAAATCTGCAGCCAGTTTCTCATTGATTGGCCTCATGGTTTTCCTTTCCCGTATTAAAATAACATCATTATTTAATAACATTGTTATCTTAATACCGATAGCCGTTTCTGTCAAGAGGCCAGGGGGGAGGGTTACTGACTTAATTTCTCAATATCTCTCAGCACAGAGCCGATATAGGCGGTCGCTTCACAAAAGAAGAGCCGAAACCACGTATTTCGCGTTATCGGCTCTTCGGCTGATTCGTCCTGTTATACACTATTCTTCCGCATTCAGCCTGTTCCAGATATAAAGACCAATGCCGATAACCGATGAAAAAAACAGAAAACGGGTTAATAATCCCTTAATCATAAAAAGACCTCCTTTTCTGTGCAGACTGCCCATAGAGCTTCTTTGACAGCAGACCTCCGGCCAGCGCCAGAACTGCCGTCAGCGCCAGCATGACAATCAGCATTCCCGGTGTTGAGAGGGCATCCGCCGCTGCCGCGTATCCGGAAGAGAATTTTTCCGTACACTCCTCCATCGCATGGGCATGATAGAGCCAAACATAAAGCGGGGAACCAATCATACTGAAAGACAGAATCAGATAGCTGATCAGATTCCACCGAAAGCTGCCATATCCACCTGCTTTTCTGGCAAGCTCTGCCAAAATCGTGGCTGCAGCCATGGTGATGATCAATAGATTTGCCAACTCTCCTACAATCAGATACACAGCAGCCACAATCCCATTCATTACCACGATAATTCCCGGTTTCTGTACCCTGGCCGTAAGATACATATATGGTATCCAGGCAAATGCAGCGATACAGGCCGTCATAAATATCCATGGCACCGGACTTAAAGCGCCGGACATCTGAATCAGCAGTACAATTGCAAAGTAAATTAATGAAAAACCAATAGTGATACCAAACTCTTTTCCTGTCCATCTTTCTCTCATCATTCATTCCTCACTTTCTGCTATGCAGACAATTTCTGTTCCGCATTCCACATAGCCGCATACTTGCCGTTCTTTTTCAACAGCTCCTCATGGGTTCCGCTTTCGGCGATCCGGCCCTCTGACACCACCAGAATCTGGTCGGCGTTCTTTACGATTGACAGGGTATGGGCGATCATAACGACCGTCTTTTTTGCCTTGAGCATGTTTGCAATCGCCTGTTTGACTGCCAGTTCATTTTCTATATCCAGCGACGCCGTGGCCTCGTCAAGAAGAAGGATCGGACTGTTCTTTAAGATGGCGCGGGCAATGGAAAGGCGCTGCCGCTCGCCCCCGGAGAGCATGTTGCCATTTTCTCCCGCAGGGGTGTCATAGCCCTGCCTCATCCTGCGGATAAAGCCGTCGCAGTTCGCCTCCCGGCAGGCGGCCTCAATCTCCCTGTCCTCAGCGCCGGGCCGGGCATATCGGATATTGTCGCGGATGGTGTCGTCGAATAAGAACACCTCCTGGTCCACCATGGCAATCTGTTCCAGAACACGTTCCGCAGCCGCATCGTTTACAGGCTTCCCGCCAATTGAAATCGTACCGCTGTCCGCCTCATAGTATTTGGAAATCAGATTCAGGATTGTAGACTTTCCTGACCCGGAATCCCCTACGATAGCAGTCAGCTTCCTGTCAGGAACCAGAAAACTGACATCCTTTAAAATGGGTTCTCCTGAAATATAAGAGAAATTCACATTTCGAAATTCAATCTCATGAGTTGGCGTGGTAAAAGGCTTCATACTGCCGTTTTCTTCTTTTTCGTGGATGAGATCCAGTATCTTATCCCTGGAAATCTTTAAATTTTTATAGCTCATCAGTTCCCTGGAAATGGAGTCGGACAGCTTTGCCAGAAGGACAGGCAATATGCAGAGCAGCAGATAGGAAACCGGCTCCAGCTGTCCGGCCAGCATGGGTTTTGAAGCCGCCCAGGCCATCAGCGGTACTCCCGACCAGAGGAAGATGCACTGAACCGCATTCGTCGGTATTCCATGCTTTTCGTATTTATAGCTTGCGTCGCTGTAGTTCTTCATGGCGGAAACCACACTTTTATTTTTTATTCCTCCCACGCCATAGGCCCGGAAGGTCTGAATTCCGGTTACGTATTCCACGATACTGGTCACTGCCTCGGCCGTCACTGCGTTTTTTTGCGTGCCGTATTTTCTGACTACGCGGAAGGTAAGCCAGAGGAACGGGATGAGAACCAGCTCCACACAGAACAAAAGGATGCCGCCTGGCAGCCAGATCGTGGCAACCCAGCCGATCAGCAGGGCGCAGAAAGCAGTATGTTTGCACAAATCTCCCACCGTATGGGTCAGGAATTTCTCATAGGCGTTCACATCGCTGGTCACTACATTTAAGTAGTCCCCGGTCTGTCCCCGGACGATTCTGGATAAAGGAATACGCTTAATCTTATCGCCAAGAAAGAGGCGGACACGATTGCTGACCGCGGCGCCGCCGATCTGACCCTGTGTATATCCGAAGCCATAGATCACAAGCCGAAGCAGAAAGATGACTCCGAGAGAACCGGTTAAAGACAGCAGGGCCGGCATGGTGGTAGTACCGGCCCACAAAAGCTGCATGGCCTGATAGATGACAATAAAATTAAAACCTGACAGCAGCCCTTCCATCATATTTAGAATGATACTGCTATAAAATCTTGCACCTTTTTTCATAGGATTATTTGACATTCCGGGCATCTCCTTTCACCTGGTAGCTTACCGACCGGGCGGCCTCGTAATCTGTCCACGCCTGGCGATAGTACTGGTTTTCCTTAAATACCTGCTCATGAGTTCCGACCGAGGTAATGGTATGGTTTTCTACGACGGCGATCCTGTCGCACATTTTCAGAGCGCTTAAACGGTGTGCGACGATGATGACAGTCTTTCCCCTGCAGAGATTCTTGATGGCTCGGTCAATCTCCACCTGGTTTTCCGGATCGGCTGCGCTGGTGGCTTCATCCAGAATCAAAATAGGGGCGTTTTTCAGGATCGCCCTGGCGATAGCGATTCTCTGTTTCTCTCCGCCTGAAAATCTGGTTGCAAAGCTGCCGACCATAGTGTCATATCCCTCCGGCAGAGACATGATAAAATCGTCAATCTGCGCTTCTTTTGCCGCTGCCCGCACCTCTTCTATGCCGGCGCTGCTGCCAAGCCGGATATTTTCAAACACACTGTCACGGGTAAGAAATGTCTTCTGGAACACGATGGCTACATTTTGCAGAAGAATTTCGTAATCAATATCCCGGACATTTTTCCCGCCTATGAGCACCTCCCCCTGCTGAACGTCATAAAACCGGGAGATGAGTTCAATCACGGTACTTTTGCCTGCTCCGGAACGGCCGACCAAAGCCATGCGTTCCCCGTCTCTAATTTTGAGACTGCAGTGTTCCAGCACACCCTTTTCCTGCGTATCTGTCCCGCTTCCCACCGTCTGATAGGAAAAGGTGACGTCCCGCAGCTCAATGTCATGCTTTTTCGGGAAGCTGCCGCCTTTCTGATAGGTGGGAATACGCAGAATATCCTGAGTCTTGACGACGGCAGAAAGCACCTGGGCGAAGCTGCTCCCCATTTCCTGCAATGGGCGGATTTCTGTTAAATACATGGAACCGACAAAGACGAAAAGCAGAAATGCGCTTGCCCCGATTGATCCTTTTAAGAAAAACAGACCGCCGGCAGGAACCATAAGAAGCGTTCCGCCCTCCACCACAACGGCGAAAGCCGCACAAAACGGTCCCATCCGCCGGGCGTTTCGATGCCATACCCGGTTTTCCTCATTCACTGCGTCTGAATATTTTTGAAAAGACTTACTCCCCATGTTGTATGCCTTGATAAGCTTCATGCCGCTGATGTATTCCACCAGAACGGTATTCAGCCTGGATAAAGAGCGGTATGCCTCCTCCATCATTCCTGATGAGATGAAAAACATACAGAACATGACCAGGAGGGCCAGAACTAGAGGGATCAGGGAAAGGAGGGCCAGCGGGACATTGACGGTCATCAGATACAGAAAGACGGCCAGGGGGCCCACCAGATAGCAGACCATCTCCGGCATATTGTGTGCAAGAAACAATTCCAGTTTTTCTATATCCTCGTTCAGAACCGTCTTGATTTCTCCCGTACTCCGCTCATTTACGGCTCCAAGCGGCACTTTTGCCAGATGGTCCGCCACCATACACCGTACCGTAAAGAGTGCCCGGTAGGCGCCCTTGTGGGAGGCCACACCAGAAGCGCCGAATAACAGGAAACGGATCAGTATGGATACGGCAATGATTTCGGCATTCTGTATGACAATTGCGGCACTGCAGGTATGGCTGTATACCGCCTCCATCAGCTGATAGATTCCATAATACGGCGCCATGGTGCACAGACCGCTGATAAACGACAGGAAAATCGCCAGGTACATCCAGTATTTTTCGCGCCCCGCCCATTTCAGCAGAAGCCGGACGGAATTCTCTTTTTTTTGCATACGATTTTCTCCTCGTATAATAAGTTTGTAAGCAAGAAAAGTGGCTTACAGACTTATTCTTTTTTATGGTATAGAGGTAAGGACATCTAAGAGGGATGCCCCTCTCCTTATTCCCATCTATACAGTCAACAGT
>OIES01000745.1_pt1 | contig 14245 bp, 15 predicted proteins | sample 1581811 | NCBI WGS metagenome assembly OIES01 (sample SAMN03281021, study PRJEB24777) | human gut metagenome | isolation source: fecal sample PR177 from 1 month old male Malay infant, vaginal delivered... | reverse complement strand
ACCAGTCCATCCATTCTGTTAATGTCTCAAATTGGGCTTCGGTAAATTTACCGCGCGCTATCCCTGACTGATTGGTGACCACCACCAGCGCATAGCCCATTGTTTTAAGCTCGCGCAGTGCGTCAATAACGCCTTCAATAAATTCGAAATCGTCGATTTCATGTACATAGCCGTGATCCACATTAATAGTGCCGTCACGATCGAGAAAAATTGCGGGTACAGACTTTGCCACCTTTTATAGCTCCTGAATAAGGCATGTGGCGCTAGTATCGCATGTTTCGGCAGGCAAGAAAGTGCTCATCGAAGAAACCTTGATTGATTTAGACGTCTGGATGCCTTAACATCCATTTTGTTAACGGTTTTTGACCGAATCAGACAGACGAAAATGCCACGGCTAACTTCATTACGATAATAAATAATCAATGATTAAACTTTCGAATATCACCAAAGTGTTCCAACAAGGGACCCGAACTATTCAGGCGCTGAACAACGTTAGCCTGCACGTCCCTGCCGGACAAATATATGGCGTTATTGGTGCATCCGGTGCCGGTAAAAGTACGCTTATCCGTTGTGTAAACCTGCTGGAACGTCCAACAGAAGGAAGTGTTCAGGTCGGAGGTCAGGAACTGACAACGCTGTCTGAATCTGAACTGACCAAAGCACGCCGCCAGATTGGCATGATTTTCCAGCATTTTAATCTGCTGGCCTCCCGTACCGTTTTTGGAAACGTCGCTCTGCCGCTGGAACTCGACAATACGCCGAAACACGAAATTAAACGTCGCGTGACTGAACTGCTTGATCTCGTTGGGCTTGGGGATAAACACGACAGCTATCCGGCAAACCTTTCCGGCGGTCAAAAGCAGCGTGTTGCCATCGCCCGTGCGTTGGCAAGCCAGCCGAAAGTGTTGCTGTGCGACGAAGCCACCAGCGCGCTGGATCCCGCTACGACGCGTTCGATTCTCGAACTGCTGAAAGACATTAACCGTCGTCTTGGCCTGACCATTCTGTTGATCACGCACGAAATGGACGTGGTTAAGCGGATCTGCGACTGCGTGGCGGTCATCAGCAACGGTGAACTGATTGAGCAAGATACCGTCAGCGAAGTCTTCTCCCATCCGAAAACGCCGCTGGCGCAAAAATTTATTCAGTCAACGCTGCACCTGGATATTCCGGAAGATTATCTGGCACGTCTCAAAGCGGAATCGACAACCGACAGCGTCCCAATGTTGCGCATGGAATTTACCGGTCAGTCTGTGGATGCGCCGCTACTTTCCGAAACGGCGCGCCGCTTTAACGTGAATAACAACATTATTAGCGCGCAGATGGATTATGCCGGCGGGGTGAAGTTCGGCATCATGCTGACTGAAATGCACGGTACACAAGAAGAAACGCAAGCCGCCATCGCCTGGCTGCAGGAACACCATGTAAAAGTAGAGGTACTGGGTTATGTCTGAACCGATGATGTGGCTGCTGGTTCGTGGCGTCTGGGAAACGCTGGCGATGACCTTCGTATCAGGTTTCTTTGGGTTCGTGATTGGTCTACCGGTGGGGGTGTTGCTGTACGTCACGCGTCCCGGTCAAATCATTGAGAACGCGAAGCTCTACCGCATCCTTTCTGCGGTTGTGAATATCTTCCGTTCAATTCCCTTCATTATCCTGCTGGTGTGGATGATTCCATTTACCCGCGTGATTGTCGGTACGTCAATCGGGTTGCAGGCAGCAATTGTTCCGCTGACGGTCGGTGCCGCGCCGTTTATCGCGCGTATGGTGGAAAACGCCCTGCTGGAAATCCCGACAGGGCTGATTGAAGCCTCCCGTGCGATGGGCGCAACACCATTACAGATTGTCCGTAAAGTGCTGCTGCCGGAAGCGCTGCCAGGTCTGGTGAACGCCGCGACCATCACCTTGATTACCCTGGTAGGCTATTCGGCAATGGGCGGTGCTGTGGGCGCTGGTGGACTTGGGCAAATCGGCTACCAGTACGGTTACATTGGATACAATGCGACGGTCATGAATACGGTACTGGTATTACTCGTTGTTTTGGTTTATTTAATTCAGTTTGTGGGCGATCGCATCGTCCGGACTGTGACGCACAAGTAACGTTCTATAAAGCACAACTATCACATTAAGGAAATAAGCATGGCGTTCAAATTCAAAACCTTTGCGGCAGTGGGAGCCCTGATTGGTTCTCTGGCACTTGTGGGTTGTGGTCAGGATGAAAAAGATCCGAACCACATCAAAGTCGGCGTGATCGTCGGTGCTGAACAGCAGGTTGCTGAAGTCGCACAGAAAGTCGCGAAAGAAAAATACGGTCTGGATGTCGAGCTGGTGACATTCAACGACTACGTTCTGCCGAACGAAGCGCTGAGCAAGGGCGATATCGATGCTAACGCCTTCCAGCACAAACCGTATCTGGATCAGCAGATTAAAGATCGCGGTTACAAACTGGTTGCCGCAGGCAATACCTTTGTTTATCCGATCGCGGGCTACTCTAAGAAAATCAAATCGCTGGATGAACTTCAGGATGGCGCGCAGGTAGCGGTTCCGAATGATCCAACCAACCTGGGACGTTCCCTGCTGCTGCTGCAAAAAGTCGGACTGATCAAACTGAAAGACGGCGTGGGCCTGCTGCCAACCTCACTGGACATCATTGAGAACCCGAAAAATCTGAAAATTGTTGAACTGGAAGCGCCGCAGTTACCGCGTTCTCTTGACGATGCGCAGATTGCTCTGGCAGTGATCAACACCACTTATGCCAGCCAGATCAACCTGACTCCGGCGAAAGACGGTATCTTCGTTGAAGATAAAGATTCCCCGTACGTTAACCTGATCGTGACCCGTGAAGATAACAAAGACGCGGAGAACGTGAAGAAATTCGTCCAGGCTTATCAGTCTGACGAAGTTTACGAAGCCGCCAATAAAGTCTTCAACGGTGGTGCTGTTAAGGGCTGGTAATTTTTAGGCGCTTTTCACAATCTGTAATATCATTCAGGACGGGCGTTTGCCCGTCTTGTCATTTATGCAAGCTCCTGATTCAATATGTGACAGTTAGACCATTCATTGAGGAAATATTATGCGTGCTTTACCGATCTGTTTATCGGCACTCATGCTGAGCGGCTGTTCCATGTTAAGCAGATCCCCTGTTGAACCCGTTCAAAGCACTGCAACCCCGCCAAAAGCGGAGCCGGAAAAACCGAAAGCGCCGCGCGCTATTCCTGTCAGAATTTATACCAATGCGGAAGATCTGGTCGGCAAGCCGTTCCGCGATCTTGGCGAAGTCAGCGGCGAATCCTGCCAGGCCTCGAATCAGGACTCCCCGCCGAGCATCCCAACTGCCCGTAAACGTATGCAGATTAATGCGTCGAAAATGAGAGCCAATGCTGTTTTACTGCACAGTTGTGAAGTGACCAGCGGAACGCCAGGCTGTTACCGTCAGGCTGTCTGCATTGGTTCAGCCCTCAACATCTCGGCGAAATGAGCCATTTTCAGTTCGGGCAAATCGGTGTCATCCGCTCACCTTACAAAGAAAAGTTCGCTGTTCCTCGCCAGCCTGGCCTGGTAAAAAGCGTTAACGGCGAACTGCACCTTCTGCCACCTTATAACCAGGCTGACGCAGTTCGTGGTCTGGAGGCATTCAGCCACTTATGGGTGATCTTTGTCTTCCATCAGACGATGGAAGGAGGATGGCGCCCTACTGTACGTCCGCCTCGTTTAGGGGGAAACGCGCGTATGGGCGTATTCGCCACGCGCTCAACGTTTCGTCCCAATCCGGTGGGCATGTCACTGGTCGAACTGAAAGGCATTGTCTGTCAGAAAGAACAAGTTATCCTGAAGCTTGGCGGGCTGGATCTGGTCGACGGCACCCCGGTCATCGATATCAAACCCTACCTGCCATTTGCGGAATCCCTGCCGAATGCCACCGCGAGCTATGCGCAACATGCGCCAGTTGCGGAAATGCAGGTCGCTTTTACCCCTGAGATTGAACAACAATTTTCCGTACTGGAAAAACGTTATCCGCAACTGAAAACATTTATTCGCGAAGTGCTGGCGCAGGACCCGCGTCCAGCCTATCGGAGAGGTGAAGAGACGGGGAAAACGTACGCCGTCTGGCTGCATGATTTTAATGTGCGCTGGCGTGTCACCGATATGGGTTTTGAAGTCTTTGCGCTGGAACCCCGGTAATTTCGCACCCTTCTCTTTTGACATCCCTTTCTCGCTGGTAAACTGAATTACTTTTTTGTGTCAGGCTCGCATTGAGCCTGTTCGATCGTTCAACTGGAACCGTAACAACATGCGTACTAGCCAATATCTGCTCTCCACTCTGAAGGAGACACCTGCCGATGCCGAGGTTATCAGCCATCAACTGATGCTGCGCGCCGGGATGATCCGCAAGCTGGCCTCCGGGTTATACACCTGGCTGCCGACCGGCGTGCGCGTTCTGAAAAAAGTCGAGAACATCGTGCGTGAAGAGATGAACAACGCCGGTGCCATCGAGGTGTCGATGCCAGTGGTTCAGCCTGCTGATCTGTGGCAAGAGAGTGGTCGTTGGGAACAGTACGGCCCGGAACTGCTGCGCTTTGTTGACCGTGGCGAGCGTCCGTTCGTACTCGGCCCAACACATGAAGAGGTCATTACCGACCTGATTCGTAACGAACTCAGCTCTTACAAACAACTGCCGCTGAACTTCTATCAGATCCAGACAAAATTCCGTGATGAAGTGCGCCCACGTTTCGGCGTAATGCGCTCCCGTGAATTCCTGATGAAAGATGCGTACTCATTCCATACGTCTCAGGAATCCCTGCAGGAGACCTACGATGCAATGTACGCTGCGTACAGCAAGATCTTCAGCCGCATGGGGCTGGATTTCCGCGCGGTACAGGCTGACACCGGTTCTATCGGCGGCAGCGCCTCTCATGAATTCCAGGTGCTGGCGCAGAGCGGCGAAGACGATGTGATCTTCTCTGACTCTTCCGATTACGCGGCCAACATTGAGTTTGCAGAGGCCGTTGCGCCAAAAGCGCCACGCGCTGCTGCAACGCAAGAAATGACGCTGGTTGATACGCCGAACGCAAAAACCATCGCCGAACTGGTTGAGCAGTTCGGTCTGCCTGTCGAGAAAACTGTCAAAACCCTGCTGGTGAAAGCCGTGGAAGACAGCAAGTCTCCGCTGATTGCCCTGCTGGTTCGCGGCGATCACGAGCTTAACGAAGTTAAAGCGGAAAAACTGCCGCAGGTTGCCAGTCCACTGACGTTCGCGACCGAAGAAGAGATTCGCGCGCTGGTGAAAGCCGGTCCGGGTTCTTTGGGTCCGGTAAACCTGCCGGTGCCGGTAATTATTGGTCGTACTGTTGCCGTAATGAGTGATTTCGCCGCGGGCGCGAATATCGATGGTAAACACTACTTCGGTATTAACTGGGACCGCGACGTTGCGACGCCAGAAGTGGCTGACATTCGTAACGTGGTAGCAGGTGATCCAAGCCCGGACGGTCAAGGTACGCTGCTTATCAAACGCGGGATCGAAGTCGGTCACATCTTCCAGTTAGGGACCAAGTACTCTGAAGCGATGAAAGCCGCCGTTCAGGGCGAAGATGGTCGTAACCAGACGCTGACAATGGGCTGTTACGGTATCGGGGTTACCCGTGTAGTGGCAGCAGCGATTGAGCAGAACCATGACGAACGTGGCATCGTATGGCCTGACGCTATCGCGCCGTTCCAGGTGGCGATTCTGCCGATGAATATGCACAAATCTTACCGCGTACAGGAACTGGCGGAAAAACTGTATGCCGAACTGCGTGCGCAGGGCATCGAAGTACTGATGGACGACCGAAAAGAGCGTCCGGGCGTGATGTTTGCGGATATGGAGCTTATCGGGATCCCGCACACTATCGTGCTGGGCGATCGTAACCTCGACAACGACGATATCGAATATAAATACCGTCGTAATGGCGAGAAGCAATTAATTAAAACCGGCGACATTATCAATTACCTGGTCAAACAGATTAAAGGTTGATGTCATAAGAGGCTCTGATTTTCAGGGCCTCTTTTTTTACATGGATTGTATAAAATGGCTACACGAACGTCGTATTTCTGCCTGCTCTCCTCCTGCCTTCTTTTGCTTTCGGCCTGTACTGTCGACGTCAGCCCGCCGAATAAATCCGCCGCCATCGATGCACAATCCAAAAAATGGGCGGTGACTTTCCAGCACCAAAGCTCATTTACGAGTAAAGCACTCGTCGAAATTACCGATACCGACCTTAAGCCTGGCGATCTGCTGTTCTCCTCCAGCCTCGGGGTGACCTCATTAGGCATCCGCGCATTCAGTAACGCTTCCGTAAGCCACGTTGCCATCTATCTGGGCGAAAATGAAGTCGCAGAAGCCACGGGAGCCGGTGTACAAATCGTTTCGCTCGAACAGGCGAAGAAACACAGTGATAAACTTTTTGCCCTGAGAGTGCCGGAACTGACCCCGCAACAGGCCACAGAGATCAAAACCTTCGCCTACAAAATCAAAAACAGCGGCTATAACTATCGCGGTATCGTGGAATTTATTCCGTTTATGGTGACTCGCCAGATATGTTCGCTGAACCCTTTCTCTGCGGATTTCCGGCAACAGTGCGTCAGCGGGCTGGCAAAAGCGCAACTGAGCGATCCCTACGAGGGAAAGAAAACGGCATGGTTTTGCTCCGAATTCGTCACTGATGCGTTTGCCAAAGCGGGACATCCACTTACCCTGGCTCAGTCGGGCTGGATCAGTCCTGCCGACCTGATGCACATGCGGGAAGGCGACGTGGCAGCCTTTAAGCCAGAAACGCAGCTACGCTATGTCGGTCATTTGAAGTTAGGGATTTATATTAAGATGGGACGATTTGTCGGACTGACGCGATAAGCGCGGCACACAATAACAAAACAGCGGAAAAGCGAAAGCAGTCCGGTCAACCGGACCGCTGTCGCTCAGCCCATCACTTAGTCGGTGCAATTCTTACCTGGGATAAATTTAATCTCTTTGTCAGCTATCAGCGTTTTCACCGGCTCATGGGTATCCGGATTAGCTTCCAGCGTGAAGTGCCCTTCGACCGACAGTAACACGGGCTTTTCACTGGCGCCACGCGCCGCAAGGTACTTACGCTCCAGTTCTTCATTGTTCGCAACTGCCACACGTTTTCCCGTCGCACAGTCAGTGAACGTCGCGGCATCCGCCATATAGAAATACATCCCACGCATCGCCATCGGCGTAACCGGGAGGCTCGATTTTACCGGCTCCAGCGTGTAGTTGAACTGAGATTCGACAGGATTACCTTCCCGATCCAGCATTTCCAGCGCGTCGCCTTTCGCACGATAGTACGATTTCTCACCCTGACTGTCGGTCAGCACCAGTTTATCGGCAGTACGCGCCCAGGTGCCGTAGGAAGCAAAAGACGATGGCTCTTCACGCACGCCTTGATAGCGTTCGTTCATCACCCACGTGCCATCTTTCTCCAGAAACAGTGAGGTCTCAATTCCCTCGCAGTCGGCGCAAGGCAGAACGCCCCGCCAGCTTTGCTGCATCGGTTTTAATTCGGCAACCTGAGTGGGCTGTAAAGCGTCAACTTCCGAACGGTTATTACAGCCAATCAATGCGACAAGCGTAAACACCGCCATCGCTGAAAGTAGTGTTTTTTTCACCGTGACTCCCTATCCATTATTATTCCTGTCCGTCAGTCATCGCGACGGACTTTTCCACGAAGGGCTTTGACTGAGGATTTCTGCGCCTTCGAATTTAATCTTCGCTCTTTCGACGCGCGCGTTGGTCGGGTGGCCCGTCGACTTTTTTGCTCTGCGGTAAGTTCTTTAATCACCGCCACCAGTCTGGCAAACGCCGCTTCCCGATTTAGCTCCTGGCTGCGGTATTCCTGCGCTTTTATGATTATCACACCCTCAGCCGTGATCAGATGATGGCTCGCAGCCAGCAGACGCTCCTTATAATACTCTGGCAGGCTGGAGGCCCGGATGTCAAAACGCAGATGTATCGCCGTTGAGGTTTTATTCACGTGCTGTCCCCCTGCGCCCTGGGCGCGAATGGCGCTTATTTCCAGCTCATCGTCAGGGATCGAGACCGTTCGTGAAATAACAATCATGCCAGTGGTTGCCAGCAGGCCAGATGAATTTCCAGATTATTCTGAGCATCGGATAACCAGACTGCGCCATCCTGAATCGTTGCCTGTAACGTCATCGTGCGATCCGCGAAGGCGCTGAGTCGGGACAGTTGCTCATCATCCAGATACCAGACCGTCAGATTCGAAAACGGCGCGCATTTGCTCTGATTTTGCTGCCACCAAATCTGCGCGGCACGGCTGTTATAGGCAAACAGCGCCACCTCAGCGGCCTGGGTACACGCCTTTTTAATACGACGCTCATCCGGCAACCCCAGCTCTATCCACAGATCGATACCCAAATGGTCGTTACGCAGCCATGCTTCCGGTTCATCCTCGGCGCTGAGACCGCGCGTGAATTGCAGACGCTCATTCGCATATTTAATCCACGCCAGCAGACGCAACATCATGCGTTCCTGCGTTTCCGACGGATGACGTGCCAGCGTCAACGCCGCATCAAGAAACTGGTTGCGATCAAGATCCGCCACATTGACAACGGCTTTATAAATTGTCGCTTTAAGCGCCATGAAAAAACTCCTTTCGAATCAGGCGACCATTGTAACGAATATCGCCGCAAAAGGCTGTTGAAGGATCATCTGTCAAGGCGCTGATATTGCACGAATGGCTGTGGTATAGTCACCTTGCTAAACAGAGTTTATCTTCGTAGGCTTAGACTTGCATCCACGGTGAAGTCAGAATACTGACAGGAGGGCATGTGGAAAAATATTGTGAGTTAATACGCAAGCGGTATGCGGAAATCGCCAGCGGAGACTTAGGGTATATCCCGGATGCGCTGGGTTGCGTATTAAAGGTGCTTAATGAAATGGCCGCAGACAGCGCCCTTTCTGAGTCGGTCAGGGAAAAGGCGGCTTATGCTGCTGCGAACTTACTGGTGAGCGATTATGTCAATGAATGATACATACCAACCCATCAATTGTGATGACTACGACAACCTTGAGCTCGCCTGCCAGCATCATTTATTACTGACGCTGGAACTGAAAGACGGCGAAGTTTTGCAGGCGAAAGCCAACGATCTGGTTTCGCGTAAGAATGTGGAATACCTGGTTACAGAGGTTGCGGGTGAAACACGCGAGCTTCGTCTCGATAAAATTGCCAGCTTTAGCCACCCGGAAATCGGTACAGTGGTGGTTAGCGAATCCTGAATGAGTATTGCCGGATGGCGGTGCAAGCACCTTTATCCGGCCTACTCGCCATGGGATACGTAGGCCTGATAAGCGCAGCGTCATCAGGCATTTCAGATGCTCTTATCCCACACCAATTTCACCCCTGATTCCCCCTCTGCCAGTCCCTCACGCGTAACAAAAACACCCGCAGCGGCAATGAGCGTGTCGCCGTAAAACAGCAGTGGCGTGGTATCGCGTCGCCAGGGTGGAACGCCCAACTCCTGCCATATTTTCTTCAGCTTCCGCCCACCATTGCGGCCTACAATATGCAGCAATCCTGGAGCTTTAAAACGTATGCTAACAGACTCGTCGGCACGTGGTTTTCGCAACTCGCCACCGGCAATGAGCCGCAACACCCCACATCCGGCGGGCAGAGATAGCGGCATTTGCCAGTCGGTCCATACCATCACCGTATCACTTTGACCGACAACCGATTTTACCCACCACAATTGCTCCTGATAACGGCGCACTTCAAAGTCGCCGAAACGCAGACAAGGCGATGCATCTTCCCGCGCCAGCGCCACTTCCTGCCAGATCCGCGCCAGTCCCTCCCGTGAGGGCATCGGCGCATTCTGCTTCGCCAGCCAGCGTCTGAGCAGCGCGGCGCGGCGAACATCGCGCATCCCCATAAGCGGCGTCAGCGCCAGCGTCCCGTTTACGGTGATACAGCCCGACAGCTCTTCTGCCAGCAGTTCATCCAGCAGACTTTCCTGTTCCGCACAGAGCGCTGCGCTACGCGCCGCGGCGTCGGCAAAATGTGGCCAGCGCTGCTGTAACAGAGGAAGAACATGCAAACGCAGGAAATTACGATCGTAGGCGTCGTCCTGATTACTTTCATCCTCTATCCAGCGAAGCTGGTGTTCCCTCGCCCACTGCTCCAGCGCATTGCGGCTTTGGGTTAACAGCGGACGGATAAGCCGGGTTCCGGCAAATGACGATACTGCCGCCATTGCAGACAGCCCCGCCGGGCCGCTGCCGCGCTTAAGCGCCAGTAAAAAAGTTTCACACTGATCGTCAAGATGCTGCGCCGTCGCCAGCTCCTCACCGGGAAGTAGCGCCCCGGCAAACGCCTGATACCGGGCCTGTCTGGCATGCGCTTCAATTCCCAGACCCGCGTCTGCGAGCGTTACGTGCTCCACCACCAGCGGCACCTGCCATTGCGCGCAAAGCGTTTCGCAATGTGTCACCCACTCATCTGCATGTGAACTCAGTCCATGATGGATATGAATCGCCCGCAGAGAAAGTGCCGGTTGCTGTGCCCGCCATTGCACCAGTTGATGCAGGAGTACGGTTGAATCCAGACCGCCACTAAAAGCGACCAGAATCTGTTGCGAGGAAAAAAGCGATCTATTCAGCGTGAGTGTTGTCATAGCGGTTACTTACAGTGACGTTGCCCGGCACGTTACCGGGCAATCGCCACAATAACAAGTCTTACTGTTCATACAACTCAAGCGGCAGACCATCGGGGTCTTTAAAAAAGGTGAAGCGCTTTTGGGTGTAGGGATCAATGCGGATGGCTTCACATTTAACGTGATTCGCCTCCAGATGGGCAATCGCTTTTTCCACATCATCCACGCTAAACGCCAGATGACGTAAACCACAGGCCTCCGGACGACCTGGACGCGCCGGAGGGAAAGGGAAAGAAAAAAGCTCAATCACATACTGCCCGTTCAACGCCAGATCGCCCTTCCAGGAGTCTCGCTCTTCACGGTAGGCTTCGCTCATCAGCGTGAACCCCAGGATATCGCAATAGAAAGCCTTACTCGCGGCATAGTCTGTCGCAATGATTGCAATATGGTGAACCTGTTTTAATCCCAGCATAGCGTTTTCGTCTCCTTTGTTTATTATCCTCACGTTACCCGCCAGGGGCCGCGCAACGCAAATCGTCATGCCGTTTTTAAGACTCGTACACGGTATACGCCATCATCATCCTGCTTCGCGCCATGAATATCAGTTTCAAAACCCGGATAGTGGTGGCCGACAGAACAGAGCATCAGCAGGAAATCGAGTACCGCGCGGCTTTGTTCCGTAATCATTTCTCCCGGCATTAACAGCGGCACGCCTGGAGGATAAGGCAGGATCATATTCGCCGATACGCGGCCCACTAGCTGATCGAGCTCCACCGTTTCCACTTCGCCTTTAATCTGCCGCTGCCAGGCCTGGTGTGGCGTCATGATCATTTCAGGCAATGTGTCGAATGCCCGTAACATCAGTCCGGAGAGATCGTGCTGACGGATAAGCTTATGGATCCCCTGCGCCAGATCCTGAATACGCATGTTGCGATAGAAATCCGGATCTTCCGCATAGAGATCGGGCAATATGTTTTTCACCCGCAGATTGAGATCGTAGGCGCGTTTAAACTCGGTCAGACCACGAAGCAACCCCATTGCACGGGTTTTATCAATGCCAATACTGAAAAGAAACAACAGGTTGTACGGGCCTGTTTTTTCCACCACCACGCCGCGCTCATCGAGGAATTTCGCCACCAGCGCGGCGGGAATGCCCTCATCGCTCATGTTTCCCTGCTCATCCATGCCAGGCGTCAAAATGGTCACCTTCACCGGATCGAGGAACATATGATCATCGTCCGCATCGGTAAAGCCGTGCCAGTCCTCACCGGGCGCTACAGGCCAGCACTGTGCCTCATCGATCTCTTCCGGTTGCCAGATATCAAAGAACCAGCCGTCCGACTCCTGGCGCAGCCGCTGTACCTCTTTACGAAAATGCAGCGCCCGCTCTACTGAGCGATTAATCAGGCGTTTACCCGGATTCCCCCGCAACATCGCCGCCGCCGTTTCAATCGAGGCGACAATGGGATAACTCGGCGATGTGGAGGTGTGCATCATAAAGGCTTCATTAAAGGTCTCTTCGTCATAGTCTCCTTTAATATGGATCAGCGAAGCCTGCGATAACGCTGCCAACATTTTGTGGGTGGATTGCGTTTCGAAGAAAACCTTGCCCGGTACACGTTCACCACTCATCCCACTTTTTCCCTGATAAATGGGATGAAAATGGGTATATGGCACCCAGGCGGAATCGAAGTGGATAGAGGGAACGTCCAGCGTCTGCTTGATCCAGTTAGTGTTATACAGCAAACCGTCATAGGTCGAATTGGTGATCACCGCATGAACCGGCCATTGTGCCTGCACCGTCGCCGCCACTTTGCTTTCAATACTTTCTCGTGTGAACTCACGCTTAGGAATGCCGCCCAGAATGCCGAGCGCATTACGGGTGGGTTTCAGCCAGATTGGTACGACATCGCTCATCATCAACAGATGCGCAAGCGACTTATGGCAGTTACGATCAATCAGCAATGTGCTGCCGGTTGGCGAAGCGTACATCCCGACAATTTTGTTTGATGTGGAGGTGCCATTGGTCACCATGTAGCTCTGCTCCGCACCAAAGGTACGGGCGATGTACTCTTCCGCCTCCAGATGCGGTCCGGTGTGATCGAGTAACGATCCCAGTTCCGTTACCGAAATCGACACATCTGCTTTCAGCGTGTTGCCGCCGAAAAAATCATAAAACAGGCAGCCAACCGGGCTTTTTTGATACGCCGTACCGGCCATGTGTCCCGGTGTGCAAAAGGTATATTTTCCCTCTTTGACATAGGTGAATAACGCGCGGGTGAAGGGCGGCGTGATATTGTCGAGATATTCATTGGTATACTGACGAATACGCGTGGCAATATCTTCCGCCTGTCCCAGCGCGTACTCAAAAAACCATAATGCCATGCGCATGTCGTGAACGCTGACATCCATCGTCGAGTGCGTATTAATAAACGCATACAGCGGTAAATACTCATTGAGCTGGTTAATGTCGCTGCACAAATCGAGGCTGTACTCATCCCAGTCAAAGACCACTCCGCAGATACGCGGATTGTGCTCGATGAATTTCAGCAGATCGACGCTATTTTGCGGCCAGATAATCTGAAAGCCTTGTGATTGCAGCGCACGTTCCAGTTCCTTAATGGGCTCGTCTTTATAAAAGACTCCGTGCGGCCCCATGATGGCGATGATGTTCATGCGTTCCTCCTGGAAAAACCTAAGCTAATCATAGTCTGTTCAAACCGCAGGTAAAAAAAAGGGCCACAGATTGTGGCCCTTTTCGGAATGGTCAACGCTTACGCGTAGCCGTAGCTCATCAGACGTTGATAGCGACGGTTTTTCAAATCTTCGGTGCTCAGCACATCGAGATCGGCAAGGTCGGCCAGCAGTTGCGCTTTCAGTGAAACCGCCATTGCCTCCGGGTTGCGATGCGCGCCGCCCAGCGGTTCCGGGATAATGGAATCGATGAGTTTCAGCTCTTTCAGACGCGGGGCGATAATGCCCATCGCTTCCGCAGCCAGCGGCGCTTTATCCGCGCTCTTCCACAGAATGGAGGCGCAGCCTTCCGGTGAAATGACCGAATAGGTGCTGTACTGAAGCATGTTGACCTTGTCGCCCACGCCGATCGCCAGCGCGCCGCCGGAGCCGCCTTCACCGATTACGGTGCAGATAACCGGCACGCTCAGACGCGACATCTCACGCAGGTTGCGGGCGATCGCTTCCGACTGGCCACGCTCTTCCGCGCCGACGCCCGGGTAGGCACCCGGGGTGTCGATAAAGGTGATGATCGGCATTTTAAACCGTTCAGCCATCTCCATCAGGCGTAGCGCTTTGCGGTAGCCTTCCGGCGCCGGCATCCCAAAGTTGCGGCGAATTTTCTCTTTGGTTTCACGACCTTTCTGGTGGCCGATGATCATCACCGGACGACCGTCAAGACGCGCGATACCGCCGACAATCGCTTTATCGTCAGCGAAGGCGCGGTCACCGGCCAGTTCGTCAAACTCGTCGAACGCCAGGCGGACATAATCCAGGGTGTAAGGACGGCGCGGGTGGCGCGCCAGTTGCGCAACCTGCCATGCACCGAGATCGGAGAAGATTTTGCGCG
>OIES01000738.1_pt1 | contig 14352 bp, 14 predicted proteins | sample 1581811 | NCBI WGS metagenome assembly OIES01 (sample SAMN03281021, study PRJEB24777) | human gut metagenome | isolation source: fecal sample PR177 from 1 month old male Malay infant, vaginal delivered... | reverse complement strand
TCAGAGCCCTGACGTCCGCTCCCCGCCCCCATCGGCGTTTTCACGATGCCCGGGCAGTAGGCGTTAACGGTGCCCCCCAGCGGAGCAAGACCCCGCGCGGCGGTCGGAGTTAGGCCGCGCACCGCGAATTTACTGGAACTGTAGACCGCCAGCTCCGGGTTACCGGTGTGGCCCGCCTGGGAGCAGGCGTTGATGATTTTCCCGCCGTGCCCTTCTTTACGAAACGCGTCAATCGCGGCCTGAATGCCCCAGATCACCCCTTTCACGTTGATGTTGTAGACCTTATCGACAATCTCCGGCGTGATGGATTCGATTGGCGTGGACGGCGCAACCCCGGCGTTATTGACGATCACGTGGAAACCGCCCAGCGCGGTGCGGGCTTTCTCCACCGCCGCAAATACCTGCTCGCGGTCAGAGACGTCCACCTTCACGGCGACGGCGTTACCGCCGTTGCGGATAATTTCATCGGCCACGGCTCTGGCCGTCTCCGCGTTATAGTCGGCGATGGCGACGGCAAAGCCATCTTTCACCAGGCGAAGCGCAATCGCTTTACCAATCCCCTGGCCTGAGCCTGTTACGAGAGCAACTTTTTGCATTTCTCTGTCCTTATGTTGAGTCACAAAATCTGGCTGAGATGGAGCTGGCCCATCAGCAGCGGGTTATCGCTGTAGTCGACGGGAATGGCCACCACGGCCGGGCCATCCACATCCATTGCCGCGCGCAGCGTGGGTTCGAGCGCGTCGGCGCTCTCCACGGCAAAGCCTTTCGCGCCAAAGGCGTCGGCATAGACTTTGAAATCGACCGGGCCGAACTCGACGCCGGAAAGACGCTGGTATTTTTTCTCTTCCTGAATGGCAACCATGTTGTAGCCGTTATCTACCCAGATGATGTGCAGCACGTTAGCGTTGAGGCGCACCGCGGTTTCCAGCTCCATGCTCGACTGCAGGAAGCCGCCGTCACCGGAGACCGACACCACCTTGCGGCCCGGGTTGACCAGCCACGCGCCAATGGCCCACGGCAGCGCGACACCCATGGTCTGCTGGCCGTTGGAGATCATCACCTGACGCGCCCGGAAGCTGTAGAGGTAGCGGGCGATCCAGATGTGGAAGCTGCCCATGTCGACGGTCAGGGTCACGTCGTTATTCACGATGTCCTGCATGGCCCGCACGATACGCAGCGGATGCAGGGCGAACTGATTAAGCGAGGCGCCGCGGCGATCGAGCAGATCGCGCTGATGCTGGCGATCGACCAGAATTTCGGAGGCCCGCTGGCTCAGCTCCAGCTTGTGGTCGATCCGGTTCGCGAGCTGATTCAGCGTTTCGGCGATGTCCCCCACCAGCTCCAGATCCGGCACGTAGTTACGTTCTTCATAGGCAGGCAGCACGTCGATGTGCACCAGCGTGGCGTCGCCGCTGTTCCACATGGACGGCTCGTACTCCACCGGGCTGTAGCCGATGCAGATAATCAGGTCCGCCAGATGGAGCAGCCTGTCGCCCGCCTGGTTATTGAACAGACCGACGCGTCCGGCGAAGCGGGTGAAGTGCTCCTGGTTCACCGCCCCGGCGGCCTGATAGGTGCTGGTGACCGGAATACGGCTTTTCTCCAGCAGCTTGCGCAGCGCCGCGCTGTTGGCGGGCTGGCTCGCCATCAGCCCCAGCAGGATGACCGGGTTTTTGGCCTTTTCGATAAGCTTCACCACGTCATTGATAGCGGATTCCGGTGCCGGGCCCATCAGCGCGGGACCGCTGGCGGGTAAAATCGCCCCCGTCGCGGGCTGGTCGACAATATCCTGCGGCAGGCTGACGAACGCGCCCCCCGGCCTGCCGTGCTCGGCGGCGCGAAACGCATTCGATACCACTTCAGCAATCGCGTCCGGCGCACTCACCTCCACGGCGTATTTGGTGACCGGGCTGAACATGGCGACGGTATCCATGCTCTGGTGCACCAGTTTCGCTTTATCTGACCGCTTCACCGCACCGCCCAGCGCCACCACCGGGTCACCTTCGCTGTTGGCGGTGGCGATGCCGGTGATCAGGTTGGAGCAGCCCGGCCCGGAGGTGACCAGCGCGACCCCGGCCTTACCGGTTAGCCGCCCTACCGCTGCCGCCATAAACGCCGCGTTCGCCTCGTGACGCACCGGGATGATCTCAATGGAGGAGTCCAGCAGAGAGTCAAAGACCTTGTCGATTTTCGCCCCCGGGATCCCGAACACCTGCTTCACGCCCTGCGCTTCCAGCTGGCCGACAACCAAATCGGCGCCGTGCGCCCACTGACGTGACTGTTTCTCACTGTTCACGGTAGTTCTCCTGTTAGTTTTCGACGGCACGGATCGCCGCATCCAGATTGCTGGGGTGAAGGTTGGCCTGTAAAAAGGCTCTGTCGGCGGGCAGGTCAATCATCAGCTTGTGAATTTCACCGAAGGTGAGCACGCCGCTCTCCAGCTGGTAGTCAAGCAGATGGCCCCCGCCCTGACGGTCGTCGGTGATGAAGTGTTCGTGGTAGCCCGCCACGTTGATCCCCTGCATATGCTGCGGCGTGCGGAACCCGACCAGCACCCCTTCGCGCTGGTTAAAGCGGAACACCGGCTGGTCGTCCAGCACGTCGGTCATCGCCCGGTACGGCGGCGTCTGGCGCGGTACGGTGCGGGTGTGGGCATGGCGGAAGTTGCCGTCAATGCGCAGCGCGCAGAACAGGTTATCGGAGGGGATCTGCTGGTCGATGACGTCGTGGATCTGCTGACGGCTGACCGGCGCGTCGAAGGTTTTACGGTACTGCGGCTGGAACCAGGTCATCACCGCGAACGGCGTTTTTTGCTCCGGCTTCGCGGCGCGGGCGCTGCCGTCGGCGCGCAGCTGGTACACCTGGCTGCTGAAGGCAATCATTTCGCCGTCCAGCTCGTTGAAGGTGCCCAGACCAAAATCACCGTGTGCCAGCAGATCGGCGATGGTGGTCTCTCCTTCATACACGCCGCTTAGCAGGGCGCTCATTAGCGATGTCTGATAGATCACGCTGTCAGGATGCTGGGCGGAGAACCCGCGCAGGGTCTCGCACAGGCTGGCTTCACAGTCGCAGGCAGATGAATGCACCATCATGCTCGTCCTCTTCAACTTTATTTAGAAAGGTTAAATAAATGTTGACCCGATTCAGCAGAGAGTTCCAATATAGAAACCATGCTGGTTTGAGACGTTTTAGATATGGAACTTCGTTATCTGCGGTATTTTGTCGCGGTTGCACGCGAGCGACACTTCACCAGGGCGGCCGAAGCGCTGGGTATTTCACAGCCTCCTCTGAGTCAGCAGATCAAACGGCTCGAAGAGGAAGTGGGCACGCCGCTGTTCAGGCGCCTGACGCGGGGCGTGGAGCTGACCGAAGCGGGAGAAGCCTTCTACGAGGACGCCTGCAAGATCCTGGCGCTGAGCGACGCCGCGCTGGAGAAAGCCCGCGGCATCGCGCGCGGGCTGAACGGTAACCTGTCGATTGGCATCACCAGCTCCGATGCTTTTCACCCCAAAATTTTCGCGCTGATTCGCCAGTTTCAGGTGCAAAACATGGCGGTGCAGGTTCACCAGGTGGAAGCCAATATGTCGTCGCTGACGACGATGCTGGCGGAGGGTGAACTGGATATCGCCTTCGTGCGCCTGCCGTGCGAGAGCAGCAAGGCGTTCGAGTTAACAATCCTCGACCGGGAGCCGATGGTGGTGGCGCTGCATCGCGACCATCCGCTGGCGGCGTGCGATTCGCTGGCGTTAGAGCAGCTTCGGGATACGCCGGTGGTGTTGTTCCCGCAGGAGGTCGCGCCCGGCCTGTACGACCGGGTTCACGGCTGCTGCGAGCGGGCCGGGATTGACGTGCAGCACGCGCTGCAGTCGTCACAGCTTTCATCCTCCCTGAGCATGGTTTCCGCCGGCGGCGGGTTTGCGCTGGTGCCGAAATCCATGGCGGCCATTTCTCCGCCTAATGTCACCTACCACGCGCTGAGCTCGCCGGAGCTTTATACCGATATCGCGCTCTGCTGGCGGCGCTTTGAACGCTCGCGGACGGTGAAGCGGTTTCTGGCGATGATGAGCGAGGGGTAGCGGCCGGTTTGGTTGGTGGTTTTTGTAGGCCGGGTAAGGCGTAGCCGCCACCCGGCAATGCCCTTCTGGAAGCCGCCTCGCAAACCTGCAAGCAACCTTATGTAATTCAGGGTTATCCCCTTTCCATCCTTTTTTCACCGCCGTAAAGTGCCTGCGTTGCGGCACAACCGTAGCCGGGCGTAGGAACCCGTTAGCATAACGTGACGTTTTTTTAGACAAAGAGGATGCTAAATGGCCACTACCCCAGGATTTTCTTACGCGCTCTTTGAAGAAAGCGCTGTTCATCACCTCATCAACGCTTCAATTTCCGATTCTGCGGATCTTTTTGAACTGGTCGATGCCTGTACCGCGTATGTCAGCGTACTGGTGGAAACTGACGACGCAGTGACCTTTGCCACGCTATGCGAGCGACTGCTGGCTGCGCTGAAACGGCTGCGCGAGTGCTGTGACTCAGAACTTCCACCGTATCTGGTGGAACGGCTCATTGCGGGGGAAAAGATAACCTCCTGCGTGCCAGAATGCTGGCAAGAAACGGCGCTACAGGTGGATTATGCCGTGGCGTTAACGCTGGCAGTAATGGGCGGGACGTTACCTGCGAGCGTGGCGAAAGAACTCACCGGGCTCCTGCATGATATGGTCTGGCTGTTGGCGGAGTTTGCGAAAGAGCCTTATATAACGGCGCACTAAGGCGGGTGATGGGAGGCCGGGGTTCTGCTGGGTAAATAGCGGAATTTCGGCCTTACGCAAAATGCAATGTTGTTTGTTGAATGTCCATTAGGAGCGTGTAGCAGACAATAAAAGCTATCATCTATTATAGTTTAAGTGCTAGAGAAGCTCATAATTTGTACATCTCATTTTCAACATCCCATTATTGTTTTATGATTCATTTGTAATTTTTTATGATGGAATCAAATGGATGAATCAGAAAGCATGGTCTTTTAAAGCAATAGGTAATGATGACCTCCGGTACTTCGGGAATAATGGTTATCACGATGACTCAACAACTTTTTATCAATATGACAACTTTGTTCCAAACCATAAGCAAGTCAAAAAAGGAGATATTGTTATAATAACTGACAGGAATAACGTTCTGGGTATATCAATTATAGATGATTTATCATCTATCCCATATCTAAAAGCTCGTAACCGATGCCCATATGAGAATTGCACACCAGCAAAGTTAACCCTTCGGAAATCTAAAAATCCGAAATGGAGATGCAGCAATGATCATGAATTTGAGCAGCCCAAAGTAGAAAACATGCCGGCACTCAAATTTAAAGCTGAGTATAAGCAAAACTATACACCCATTAACTCTATCTCCATGATGGATCTAATATCTCATACCCCGCGTTACAACGTTCAAAGTTCAATTCAAGAAATTGATATTGAATGGGCAAGTAGCCTATTTATTAGCCACCATCAGCTGAAGCCTTCTGAAGCTGATATTGATCATACTCCTCTCGATGTAGATGATCAGCGTAAGGCGGTTTTACGGCAAATTAAGCAAAGGCGTGGGCAAAAAACTTTCCGTGACACTTTGTTATCTCAAGAAGCTATATGTGCAGTTAGTGGCTGTGAAATCATTGATATCCTCGAAGCGGCACATATCACTGCATACAAAAACGATACACATAATCATATAAGCAATGGAGTTTTATTGCGTTGTGATATGCATACTCTTTACGATCTAGACCTATTTGCAATCGAACCGGATTCATTGATAATTTACTTCTCCCCACAGATCAAAGACAAAGAGTACGTAAGATATCATGGTAAAAAGCTGCATGTAACGTATAAAGTTAACCACGGTGCACTTGTCGAAAGATGGAAAAGGTTTACTAAAAAATATAATTTGGATGAAGTTAATTCGCTAAATCTTATCATGCATAGTTAATCAATACTCTCAATAAATTTTAGAATTAATTTAGCGATTAACATTTTTATAGTCCACTCGTAACCAAGGGTGGACGTGATTTAATTTCATCAATTCCGCTAGGAGCGAGGAAGGGAAGTAAGTGAATTAAGTGCATGAACCGTCATCATGTTTATCACTCCAATATTGCCGATGATTTAGCAAATGAGTGATTAACGGCCAATCTTTCTTATTTTTTGGTAACCTTAGGTTTCTACCATCTAACTCTGCATATTCTGTCCCAGCTAGCTGTTCAGATATCCTTATTTTCAGTTCGGCATCAATCCAGAGCAAACCACGATCAAATAAAGTATGAATATCTGTTTTCAATAGTAAACCATGCTGGGCGCGGGTATGCCAGGAACCGGCATAAGGTATTATATGAGCAGCCTCTAGTAACACTGGATAGAACAACCTGTTACCGCACATCTGCCGTCATAAGCTTCGATGAGTTTTCGTCTAAATACGGGTTGCCCTTCCCGAACAATAACCTCACGTAGAGCTTTTAGACGGATGTCACCTCCATCCTCCGGGGATTCCGTGAATAATTCATCCCTTGCTTCAAGTACTAACCTATCATATGGCCTTGGGACAGCAATTTGAACTGGCGTTCTCCCATCGTCGCCAATATCCCATATACCGTGCAGTTCTTGAACATACAGTTCATAACGTGTATTTCGTAGGTTTCCTGTACGAAACAACACGTCGTATGGGTTGCCCTGGTCAGTACGAGCGCTTTTACGGCTACCAAGATATCGATACCGTGAATTGCTATTAACAGTTAATGCATCCAGTTGTATGCGAATCTCGCTTTCTTTCAGGGTGGCGTTGCTGTTACGGATCCACTTAACAATATTTGCAGCAGAGGCGGAACCGAGTTGTGTCACGGCATACCATACACGTAGGTATTGTGGATAGTGCATTTCTTCAGGGATGATACCCGACTCACTAGCAACAAATGTTGAGAAATTATGATGACGCATCCACTCTCCCCATTGGCGAGAATGTGTACTAATACCTATACGATGTGGTTCGCGTTTACCAATTTCGTCATTAAATTCCTGGCGGGAGGGGGCTCGGCCTAGTTTCTCATAAAGTTCATCACAGCACTCCCATACAGCCCGTACCAACGGACCTTGTGGATATCCATCTTTACTCAGATTCAAATGTATTCTCCGTAGATAAACATATCTTGAGATGAGTGGTATCCAACTCTGACATATAACCCGCAACAATTCATCAGACTTCTGTGAGCAAGAAGACGACTAACCGGCTCAGTGCTTATCTGTACCCTTGATTTAATAACTGAGTTCCAGCAATTTGCAGAATATAACGCACGTATTGCCAGCATACCGTCAGGCGTTGCGTTATTGCGAACGCTGATGGATCAGTACCAACTCACTCAGAGCGATTTCGAGAACGAGATTGGTAAGAAGTCTCTGGTGAGTCGGATCCTGAACGGACAGCGCACGTTGACTCTGGATCATATGCGGTTTGGTTTGCCAGTGAGTGCGTTTGTGGGGAATTGAGCGAGAACAGACTCTTTGTTCCCTATCCGTGATCTGTTTGATATCTGCTATTAAAAAATTTTAACAAATCAACAGGGGCAATATTTGCAGTCCACGGTTGAAAATTCCGGCTTTCATAATCCGCATCAACAAAAATGTATCTATTTCATATACCTGTTGCGACAACATTGACGGGATTTTTTATAAACGATAACGTCCCACCCGTCATTTAACTTGCTGTAATAGAAGAATTTATTAGGATTTTCTTAAATGGAGTTTAAGCAAATGTCTATAACCGTTTATATAGGGTGCAAAAACGATGTCGGCGAGCGGGGAATAGCGCGATGAAATACTCAATCGTTCTGTTGCTATCGGCTCTCACCGTCCCAGCCATTGCAGCCAGCACTGACTGGCCATCAGCACTAAATGGAATCGCCTCTGGTGATGCAAACTGGATAGCGCAAGCCCCAACGCTGGCTGCCACGGCAGACGTCAAGCAGGCGCAACAGCTGGAGGACGCCTTAGCCGCAGCGCTCATAACAAATACGAACGCAACGCTGAAAGCGCTCCGCACCATTGACGCCGGAAAGTGGCCGCACATGGTAGGCAGCGATATTGTCTGCACGCCGCCTTTAGAGAAATCCCCCGAAGAAATCGACGCGTTCTATCAGCGTACCCGCCAGGCGCTGTTGGAAACGTTTCAAGGCGCTCAATGCCTCTGGATCCTGGAGGCAACCATGGAAGAGTTGAAAACAGAGAAAGCCCGTCAGGCTAAGTAGAGACGCTACCCGGCGCACAACGGCCGGGTCTTTCCTTCACTCCAGACCCTGGCTCATCCCGGTCCCTCACTCCCCGCCGCAAGCAGCGGCGTCACTACATCACCGATGAGGACCACAATACCTTGCGCAATGCTGTAACACAGGATCACATCGTTGCGGGTATTCCACCTTATCCGCAATAATGAATGGTTCACATTAAAGAATAAAGGAATGCTGATGAAAACGATTGAAGAACTACGAAACAAGCTTCTAAAAATAGGTGAGCAACTTGGGGGAGGCACAAGACCAAATCATTACTTCTTTATTCCTGATCAACCTGATGGGGTTGCAACACCCTATCTGGAAATTCATGGGAAAGAATATCATTTTATCATCAGTGAAAGGGGTCTTGAAATACAGCGAAAAGTAACGCTCAGTGACGATGAAATTCTTTATTGGTTTGTGGAGAGTGCCGTGGCGGGGCTGGCCTCAACCTATGCAGCAAAACATTCATCTGAACGGGAATACAGAGAGGTTTATTTCAGAAAGGAATACAGCTTAATGCTCTCAATCAAGCCCGAATGGGCAACAAGAAAGCGCAAAGAAATCACTGAACTTCTCCATTCGCAAAGAAGCGAACATCGTTAACCCAACCGGCTCGTTACATTTACAGCCCTATTCCCCTCTCTTTTCCTGGTGATTGCCTGCAGCACGCCATCTGATACTCTGGCTGCACTCAAGGGATGACAAGGAAGAGAAATGCTGAATCCTGGATTCGTAACCCGCAAAGCGCTTGCTCAGTGGCAGGATGTCCCCGCTTTTTTACCTCAGTTCCAGTTTCATGAAAAACACCAAACGGTCATTCATACTGCGCACCCTGAACAGATTCTGCCGTTGATTGCCAACTTTGACGTCCGGCAAGATGCTGTGATTCGTCGGTTGATGGCTTTGCGGCAATTACCGCAAAAACTTCTGCGCGATCAGCAGGCTGACTCAATCAGCAACTTTGGCCTGCACAGTTTCACCCTTTTGAAAGATTCAGCTTCGGAGCTTTGCTATGGCTTAAGAGGGCAATTCTGGCGTGCAGATTTCGGTCTGGAAAACGTGCCGGATGCCAGCGCGTTTCAGACGCCTGCCGTGCCGGGCAGCGCGACACTGTTGCTGCGCTACCAGGTAAAGGAACTGGCACCAGACCAGCATGAACTCAGTACGGAAACGTTCGTCTTTTGCCCGGACAGAAGCACCCGGCTCAGGATGGCGGCTTACTGGCTGGTAGTACGGGCGGGCAGCGGCTGGATCCGCAGGAGAACGCTGAAAGCGGTTAGGTTGAATATCGAGAAGCTGGACTGAAGTGCAACACATAACCTTATGGCGTTCAGCGTTAGCACTTCGCTTTAAATATCCGTTTCCGGACGAGAACTGCCGGGAAGAAATGTTTGAGGAACGGTTATTAGCAAAGAGCGGTCCCTGGTAGAGATTTAGAATGAATATCTGTGCTGCGGGAATCCCCCCTTAACACAAATTTACTCGAAAAAGTTACCTGCACAGCATACTTATTTATCAGTCAGTTGCGTTTGTAATAGACTTCGTTTAATCTAGTGTAAATTATAAAATACTTCAAAGGTCCATATATGGAATGGGGATGCATAAAGTGTGGGGTCGAAATACCTCAGGACAGAGAGTTTTGCGACAGTTGTGAAGATAAAAGTTTCAGGAAAATTGGAGGTTTTCTTTTTTTACCCCTTATAGGATTAGTGGTTACTGCTGCTTCCTATCTTTTTGCAATGACAGATGCATTTAAATTTACGATAGAAAATTATCCGAACCTGAATGCAAATGCAAAAATTTTCTTCATAGTTTCCCTGGTTATTTATATTGGCGAATTTCTTTTTACAGCCACTGTTTTTTCATTTTTCCTAAGAAAGAAGAAATCGCTACCAAAGCTTTATATTTTGTTTTTAATATCAATCGTGACGACAATGTCATTTAATACCTATCTGCTTTACATATTAATCCCTGGCGCTGAAATTGGATATAATGAACTTGTACCTGTTTTTAGAAACGTAATTACGGCTTTAATTTGGATTCCCTATTTCATAACCTCTGTTCGCGTAAAAAGAACGTTTATCCGATAAAAGCACGAGTGGCTTCATCATTTTGATGACAGAAGATGCATGGCTATACTAATGCACATACAGTCATCAACACTGAGCGGACGCTATCACCGTCCGCTCAGTATACGGAAAGGGCAGAAAAGTGGGTAAGGTCCGCACTGAGTTAAGAACGGACACTCTTGTAGAAAGCATGGCGTCGGATTATAGTGAGAGCATTGATTGATAAGTGAGTAGAATCAGAACAGTAGCCAATGAAACAAAAACTTCGCAAACGTAACCAGGACTGGATATCAAGGCAATTACAACGTGCGCGCAAAGAGAAAATGCCGTTAAGTTTCTTTATTAATTTTCCTTCAATACGAGCAACTGCGTGTAATGGTCAGCGCCTTAAACGGCGTGGTCGTCTCAAGCCTGACTGGAGTCGCGCATTGTTTCATCCGGGGTGGGGAGAAGTGCCGATTATTGGACCGCAAGGCTCAGTGTATTGGTTTGAGGGGTTTGATAAGGAACAATTACCTGCAGAATTGATGCCGCTATGGGAAGATGTTTGATTGTATTGACTTTGGATTAATAACTTTCAGTGTAACGCTTAGACAGTGAGGAGTAGAGGCCAATTCTACTCAAAGACTAACGTATTCCTGTTAGCCATTAACCGATTTTATCTAGTTAAAGATAATCTACATAGCTGACCGAATCTGCGTATCCCCAAATTCTATAACCGGTTGATACCTCGATTCCTGGGAGATGAATAGCGCGAAGAATAGTACCTACCATGGTATGTTGTTCAACTGAGTTTGTCATAATATCAAGATACTTGATATCCAAATAGCCACCTTCACAGAAATGGTAAAACCACTCGCCATCAACTGCAGATTCATAGCCATTGAGAAAAGTGATTTTCCATAAGGGGGAAGATTCAATGCTAACCATTGCCATGCGGATCTCATTCCATTTTGTATTATTCATGCAGCTATAAAGCATTTGAACCTCCCGGGATCTGCTCCCGACAGATTAACACGCTACCAGGATAACAACGTAAAATTATGGCACAAAGCTGAACTTCATATTCACTTGTCTTCCCCCCTCTCTATCGCCCCACCGCCACTCTCAGGTACGAATCCGTGAACGCGTTTATCACCATGTTCATAAAAGTGATGGGCAGCACGGCCGCCCATTACTTTGCCGAACGGAAAAACAGTAACCGTTAACCCGGCCCCTCGCTCCCCGCCGCCAGCAGCGGCACCACCACGTCGCTGATGGGCACCGCAATCCCGTGTTTGCGGCCGTAGCGCTGGATCACGCCGTTGCGGATGTCCCACTCCATCGGGCGATCCGCCTGACGGTCAGCGAGAATCGACGTGCCGAGGTCCTCAGGCGCGCGCTGGAAGTTCGCCAGAATATCCTGGGCCACCGCATCGTCCAGCTTCGCCCCTTCGGCGCGGGCGACGGTAAGCCCCTCGCGCAGGTAGGCCAGCGCCAGCTCGCTGATATCCTCGCGCCTGAACATCCCGGCGCGGCGATTGGCCAGCACCATCAGCCCGGCGACCGCGTTTTGCAGCAGCTTGCGCCAGGCGACGGTAGTGAAATCTGTCGAGAGCTCAACGTTACAGCGCGTGCCGCGAAGCGCCTCCACCACCCGCTGCGCCTGCGGCACGTCCGGCAGCGTAAGGCGCGGTTTGGCGCGCAGCCAGACGGAGGCATCCGGCTCGCGCTGGGCAGGGAACCAGACCACCGAGGGCAGCACCGTTGCGCCATTGACCAAAGGCGCAAGCTGGGCTTTCTGCTCCACGCCGTTTTGCAGCGCGCAGACCACGGTGTTTTCATCGCACAGAGCGCGCAGCCACCCGGCGCTGTCGGCATTTTGCGTCGTTTTGACCGCCAAAAAAACGAGGTCAACGGGGCGCGTAATGACGCTGGGATCGGTGAGTACCGGACCGGGCACCACAATTTCACCCTCATCATGACGCAGGCGCAGTTCCGGATGCGCGGTGCGCCCACACAGCAGCGGCGTGCGGCCCGCTTCATGCAGCACCGCGGCGATGGTGGTCCCAATCGCACCGGGTCCTGTCAGCGCAATGGTTGGATAGTCAGACATGGGTCACTCCCCTTTTGCTAAGCCTGCTATCAGTTATACCACCCTGAGACGAGCGCGCCACGCCCATTGTCTATACTCAACTCATAACAGACAACGGAGTGCGCCATGCCTTTACCCGACTTCAAATCCTCTGAACCTTATACCCTCGGCATTGAGCTCGAACTCCAGGTGGTTAACCCGCCGGGTTACGATCTGAGCCAGGACTCCTCTGCCCTCATCGCCGCCGTCAAAGACGACATCAAAGGGGGGGAAGTCAAACACGACATCACCGAAAGCATGCTCGAAATCGCCACCGGCGTGTGCCAGACCATCGACCAGGCAGCGGCGCAGTTTTCAGTGATGCAGCAGAGCATCCTGCGCGCGGCGGAAGATCAGCATATCCAGATCTGCGGCGGTGGGACGCATCCATTCCAGAAATGGCAGCGGCAGGAAGTGTGCGACGACGAGCGCTATAACGTCACGCTGGAGCGCTTTGGCTATCTGATTTTGCAGGCGACGGTGTTCGGCCAGCACGTACACGTCGGCTGTCGGACCGGGGACGACGCCATTTACCTGCTGCACGGCCTGTCGCGCTTTGTGCCACACTTTATCGCCCTGGCCGCCGCATCACCGTATATGCAGGGCACGGACACGAAGTTCGCCTCATCGCGTCTCAACATCTTCTCGGGCTTCCCGGATAACGGTCAGATGCCGTGGGTCAACAGCTGGCAGGAGTTCGAGGGGCTGTTCCGCCGCCTGAGCTCCACCAGCATGATCGACAGCATTAAGGATCTGCACTGGGACATCCGCCCCAGCCCGCACTTCGGCACCGTCGAGGTGCGGGTGATGGATACGCCGCTGACGCTCAGCCACGCCATTAACATCGCCGGGCTTATTCAGGCGACGTCGCACTGGCTGCTGACCGCGCGGCCGTATAAGCATCAGGAACGGGATTTTCTGCTCTATCGCTTTAACCGTTTTCAGGCCTGTCGCTACGGGCTGGAAGGCATTCTGACGGACGTACATACCGGCGAGCACAAAACCGTGGCGGAAGATATCGCCTGGCTGCTCGAGCAGGTTGCGCCGTCGGCCGAGAAGCTCGGCGCGACAAGCGCAATCAATGAGATTGCCCTGCTGTTAAAGCAGGGCAAGAGCGAGGCGCAGCGCATGCGGGACTTTATCGCCGACGGCGGCTCGCTGATTTCTCTGGTGCAGAAGCACTGCGAGCTGTGGGCGACGAGTCCGTAAGGCCGTGGCCCCACTCCCGCAGGCGCTGGAACAGCACGAACAGCGCGGGGATGAACAGAATCCCCACCACGGTCGCCACCAGCATGCCGCTGAAGACCGTGGTGCCGATGATGCGGCGGCTCTGGGCGCCTGCGCCGGTCGCCAGCATCATCGGCAAAACGCCGATAATGAACGACACGGCGGTCATCATCACCCCCCCGCAGCGGCGCCAGGCCCCTTCCCCAGCGGCATCGACAATCGCCCTTCCGTCCCTACGCCGCGCGCGGGGGAACTCGACGATAAAAATCCCGTTCTTGGCCCCTAACGCGATCAGCAATACCAGACCAATCTGCACGTACACGTCGTTGGCGTAGCCCGTCATCCACAGCCAGACCAGCGCCCCGCCGAGGGCGAACAGCACCGAGAGCATTACGCTCGCCGGAAGCGTCCAGCTCTCGTACTGGGCGACGAGGAACAGCCACGCCATCACCACCGCCGCCAGCATAATCCAGATGGCCTGATTGCCGGTCTGCTGCTCCTGATACGACATGCCGCTCCAGGCGTAGTCGTACCCCGCAGGCAGGCTTGCCGCCAGAATTTCGCCCATCGCCGCCATGGCGGTGCTGCTGCTCACCCCAGACGCTGCCGAGCCGCTCACCGACACCGACGGGAACTGGTTGTAC
>OIES01000720.1_pt1 | contig 14648 bp, 12 predicted proteins | sample 1581811 | NCBI WGS metagenome assembly OIES01 (sample SAMN03281021, study PRJEB24777) | human gut metagenome | isolation source: fecal sample PR177 from 1 month old male Malay infant, vaginal delivered... | reverse complement strand
ACAGGCGGGCGTTGTCCAGGCCGGCCATCATCGGGAACACCGCGAGAATAATCGGCACCGCGCCGCGCAGGCCGACCCAGCTGATAAATACCCGTTCGCGGAGGTTGAACCCGCGGAACGGCAGCAGCCCGGCAAACACCGACAGCGGACGGGCGAAGAAGATCATCCAGGCCGACAAAAGCAGCGCCGGTACGGCGATAGGCAGCAGGTCCGACGGCGTCACCAGCAGGCCCAGCACCAGGAACATGGCGATCTGCGCCAGCCAGGCCAGACCGTCGAAGTTCTGCAAGATGGCGTGACGGTTGCGAATCGGTCGGTTGCCCAACAGGAAACCGCAAAGGTAAACCGCCAGAATACCGCTGCCGTCCAGCGCGGTGGTGACGGCAAAGATCAGGATCCCACCGCTCAGGGCCAGCAGCGGGTAAAGGCCGGAAGGCAGCGTAATACGGTTAATCGTATGCTGTAACAGGTAACCGCCGCCGAGACCAATGATAATCCCGAGGCCAAACTGCTGGAGGATGTGCCAGGCGAACATCCAGCTCAGGCCGGTTTCGTGCTGCTGGATCATCTCAATCAGGGTAATGGTCAGGAACACCGCCATCGGATCGTTACTGCCGGATTCAATCTCAAGCGTGGAGCCCACGCGTTCGTTCAGCCCCTTGCCGCCGAGCAGCGAGAAAACCGCCGCCGCATCGGTAGAGCCGACAATCGCGCCAATCAGCAGGCCTTCCATTATATCGAGGTTAAACAGCCAGGCCGCCATCATGCCGGTCAGGCCGGAGGTGATCAGCACGCCGACGGTCGCCAGAGACAGCGCCGGGCCTAAGGCAACGCGAAACGAACTTGCCTGGGTGCGCATGCCGCCGTCCAGCAGAATCACCGCCAGCGCGAGGTTACTCACCATATAGGCGAAAGGGTAATTATCGAAGGGGATACCGCCGATACCGTCGATCCCGGCAAGCATGCCGATAGCCAGGAAAATGACAAGAATAGGTATGCCAAGACGCGATGAAAATGAACTTAATAAAATGCTAAAGGTTACCAGGATGGAACCCAGAATGAAAAGACTGATTATCGCTGTGGCACCCAATGTCGTCTTACTCCCACCTCAATGTGAACGCTGTTATTAAAACCCTAACATAATAACAACGTTAACTGCGTTTTATTGAGGGGGAATAACGGCTTTTTTATGCCTTTAAGACCGGATGACCGCTGATTGTTAACCGACTGCCTGAATTATCGTGTACAAGGTGCGCCTGGGCACCCAGCGGCAGGGTAACGGTTTGCTGCTCATGGCCGAAATCCAGACCGGCGATCACCGGGATATCCAGCCGGGAACGAATGAAATCAATCATCGTCTCCAGGGAATAGCCCGCATCGTAATCGTTGGGGGCTGAACCACTAAAACTGCCCAGCACAATGGCCGACTGCCGATCCAGAATCCCGGCGTGATACAGCTGCAACAGCATACGTTCGACGCGGAACGGGTGTTCGTTGATGTCTTCCAGCACCAGTATGCCGTCCGTGATCTGCGGCAGCCACGGCGTTCCAATCAGCGACACCAGCATCGCGAGGTTGCCGCCCCACAGCTGTCCTTCACATTCCCAGTGCGGTCCATTGCCTTGCCACTCGATGGTGAACGTCGGGTTTTGCAGGGCGCGCCAGAAATGGTCCTGCGTAAACGCATCCAGCTCCGGCGCACCAAAGTTGCCGGCCAGCATCGGGCCGCTAAAGGTAATGACGTTATGCAACGCAAGCAGGCCGAGCTGGATCGCCGTGAAATCGCTGTGTCCGCAGATTAACAGCGGATCCTGCTGCTGGCGCGCGGCCAGCCCGACCCAGTCGATGCTCTCCAGCAGCCGGCTTGCGCCATAGCCGCCGCGCACGGCCAGCACAATAGTGTTTTCACCTTCCAGCGTCGCCAGGCTGTTGATATCACTCAGTCTCTGCGCCTCGGTACCGGCAAAACGCTGCATGCGGCGGGGGATAATTGTCTGATTTTCTACCTGATGGCCCATTTCCAGCAGGCGCTGAACGCCCCGCTGTGCCGCCTCCTGGTTGATGCAGTAGCCTGACGGTGCGATGAGATGAAACTGAGGCATGGCAATTCCTTGCTGAATGAGAATCTAATTGTCTATATCATGCCGCTTATACGCCGCCTGCTTCAAGGGGCGACGTACCGCGATGACCGGCTATAAGGATAGATGACGTGAAATTGAGATGGTTTGCTTTTTTGATTGTGCTGCTCGCTGGCTGTAGTTCAAAACATGATTATCAAAATCCCCCCTGGAACCCTGAAGTGCCGGTAAAGCGGGCCATGCAGTGGATGCCGATCAGCGAACAAGCCGGGAAGGCCTGGGGCGTGAGCCCGCGTCTGATCACGGCGATCATTGCCGTGGAATCCGGTGGCAACCCGACGCTGGTGAGTAAATCGAATGCGGTGGGGCTGATGCAGTTAAAAGCCTCGACGGCGGGAAGAGAGGTCTATCGCTACATGGGCTGGAAGGGACAGCCATCCACCAGCGAGCTGAAAAACCCGGAACGTAATATCTCTATGGGAACCGCTTACCTGAGTATTCTCGAGCATGGCATTCTGAAGGGGATTGACGATCCGGAAGTGATGCAATATGCGCTGGTGGTGTCGTACGTTAACGGAGCCGGCGCGCTGCTCCGAACCTTCTCATCCGATCGCAAAGAGGCGATAGAAGAGATTAACGATATGGATAAAGATGAATTCTTCGAGCACGTTGTGAAGAATCATCCGTCAGCACAGGCTCCACGTTATATCTGGAAAGTACAGAAAGCGATGGACGCCATGTAACGCCTTTGTCGGGCGGCAGCATGCTGCCCGACGCCTTTCAGCGCACTTTGTTCGCGCGTTCCCGCGCTTCACGCTCCAGTGAGAAGATGATGCGCTGTAGTTCGCGTTCGGCGCCTGGCCCGACATTCAGAAAGCGAAAGCTCAGTCGCGGCGTGGTAATGGTTTCGTTTTTGCTGTCCACCACCTTACGCTCGCTGATGGCAATCAGCTGGGCGTCAAACCAGAAGCGTCCCCATCCGCCCATATCCAGCTCAATCTGACTAAAACGCATGCCTTCCACCAGTCCTTCCGGCTTCGGCGTATCCATTAACGCGCCCATCCCGCCCAGTGACAGGTCGAAGAGACGAAAGCGGATCTCTTTTTTGTCCGGCATTTTTGCCTTACAGAAATAGGCCGGGTGAAGCGGGGCGCTGATGCGAAAAAACTCGCGGCGTTGCACGAACCAGAGGTTAGCGGGCAGGGGAGCGATAAACGCAGGCAAACCCTGGTACGCGATCGTGGTCAGGCGGGGCAGTATAAACTCGACTTTAGCCCCCTGCGTTTCGGCCATCACCGAGAGGTTTTCTGCCTGGAGCGCGGTACGGTTTTCTTCGCTCTGGCTACCCAGATCCACGATCAGGTGTTCTGCCGTCACGTCCAGGATCTTGCTGATAAACTGGCTGGTTGACCAGTTGATGCGCAGCGGCACCTCGCCCTTTTTCAGGTCGCGTAACACCCCTAATACAGCCAGCGGATTTTGTTTCAGGAACTGCTCACTGTAGCTACTCACGCCAGATGGCTCCTCGATAGATGACAGACCGTCTCTGGGTTATCGGCACGCTGGCATGAAACTTAATACAAACGATCTGTTTTTCTCCGCCGATATTGATTTGCTAATGGAAATGATAATAATTGGCGTTCCCAATACCATCTAATAACAAGACAACACTATGAGCACCTCACGTTTTGCGTTATGCGCGTTAGCAGGCGCCGTCACGCTGGCATTGCAAACACAGGCTTTTGCAGAAGAACCCACCATCGTGGTGACCGGTACAGAGCAGGGCAGCGCGCTCCCTGCCTGGACCAACAGCGCCACGAAATCAGCCGTCGCGGAAAGTAAAACGCCCCAGGTGATCAACACCATCGCCGCTAAAGAGATTGAGCAGCGGCACGCCAGTTCGGTAAACGAGATCCTGCGCTATGCGCCGGGCGTTTCCACGGAGGTGCGCGGGAGCACCTCTTACATGAGCGAGTACAAAATCCGCGGGTTCAACGTCGAGCAGGAGTTCTACAACGGCCTGCAACTTCCCTATAACGTCACCGGGAACACTAAAGCGCGAATCGATCCGCTGCTGATTGAGAGCGTCGATATCCTGAAGGGGCCGTCATCCGTGCTGTATGGCGGTGGCTCCCCGGGCGGGCTGGTCAATATTCAGAGTAAAAAGCCGCAGAAAGAGGCGAAAACAGAACTGGGCTTTAACACCGGAAACCGCAATCTGAAAGAGGGGTACCTGGATTCCACGGGGCAGATTGCGACCAGCGACTGGAACTATCGCCTGCTGGGTAAAGCGACAGAGAGTGACGAACAGGCGCACACCACGCGCTATGAAAACTATCTGGTGGCCCCCTCCGTGACCTGGCAGCCGGATGACAAAACGCGCCTGACCATTGACGCGCTGGCGCAAAATACGCCGAGCCTGACGCCGTCTGATCCCGATGCCGCTAAGCTATCTACGGTCTAAATACGCCGATCGTCGTGACTATGCCGGGGATGAGTGGAGCGGCTTTAAGCAGCGTCAGTGGATGCTGGGCTACAGCTTTGAGCATGAGTTTGACAGTGGCTGGGGCTTTAGCCAGAAAGCGCGCTACTTTGACGTGGACACCCACCAGCGCAGCGCCTATTCAACCGGGACGGGCAGCGAGGTCTACCAGCTTAACCGCTTCGCCTATACCACGGATGAAGATTTACAGAGCTTCAACATTGATAACCAGGTCACCCGAACCGTCGCGCTGGGGGACTGGAAACATCATCTGCTGGCGGGCTTTGACTACCAGAAGCTGAACTCTCACTTCCATTATCGTTACGCCTCGTCCACACCGGGTATCGATATGCGTAATCCGGATCACTCGCAGATCGATAACGATGCGCTGGGGCTTGAAACCGCGCAGAAAAACCGTCTCAGCTATCAGCAGAATGGCTATTACCTCCAGGATCAGATTGCGTTTGGCGGGCTGAACGTGCTGGCCAGCCTGCGCTATGACGACTACCGTTCTGTCACCACCAACTATCTGCAAAACGGTGACAAAGCCTGGGTATCGCAGGATCGCCTCACTAAGCGACTGGGCGCGCTTTATGCCTTCGACAATGGTCTCTCGCCGTTTATCAGCTATTCGGAAGGGTTCGCCCCGGTATCGCCGCAGGGCACGCTGACCGCGAAAGACGTTAAGCCCACCACCAGCAAGCAGGTGGAGGGTGGGGTGAAATACCTGCTGGCGGAATACGCAACCACCTTCACCGCCTCGGTGTTTAACATTCGTCAGAAAAATGTGGTGACCAGCGATCCGGGCTTCCTCAACTATCGCCAGACCGGGGAAGTGGAATCGAAAGGCGCGGAGCTTTCCGCTATGAGTCGTCCAACGGATAACCTGACGCTGATTGCCAACTATGCCTACACCCACGCCATCAATACCGAAGATGACAAGTACCAGGGCAAACGACCGACGCAGGTCCCTGAGAACGCCTTTAATCTGTGGGGGGATTACACCTTTGACAGCACGCCGCTGAGAGGGTTAACGCTGGGGGCAGGGGCACGCTACACCGGGCCGATGGAGATCTCGCCAGCCAACGACGCAGGCAAGCTGGGCGGTACGACGCAATACGATCTGGCGGCGTCTTACCGCATGGGCGAGCTGGCGCCATCGCTGGAGGGGCTGACGTTGAAAGCGAGCGCGCAGAACGTCACCAACAAAGAGACGCTCACCTGCTATGACGCGACCAACTGCTGGATAGGCCGTGACCGCACGTTCCAGGTCGGGGCGAGTTACAGCTTCTGAAAAAAGCCCGGTGGCGCTTCGCTACCGGGCCAATCTATTGCACGGAACCGTCCCCTCGCCCCACCGGGGAGAGGGTCAGGGTGAGGGGCGCTACTGCGCCGCCTGTTTCGCAGGTGCAACATCATCGTTTGCCGCAGGCTGATTCTCCGGTACGCTGTCGCACGGCTTCTCTTTCGGGCAGACCATGTCCAGCATCCTGAGCGTCACGCCGTTACTCCAGCCGAAACCGTCCTGCAACGGATACTCACCGCCGCCACCGCCGGTACCGGTCGAAGAGACATCGTACTTCTCAACCAGTTTCTTCTCGCGATCGTAGGTATGCTGAACGTTTTTCAGGAAACGCCAGGTTACGTCCATCGCCACTTTCTGCTGACCATAGTTCTGCAACCCTTCCACCGCTACCCACTGCAACGGCGCCCAGCCGTTCGGCGCATCCCACTGCTGCCCGCTGTTGATGGTGGTGGTAGAAATACCGCCCGGTTTCAGCAGGCGTGACGACGCGGCTGCGGCCACTTTATCGGCGCGATCCTGTGATGCGGCCTTCACATACAGCGGGAAGAGGGCTGCGGCCGTCAGCTGATTACGCACCTTCCCGGTTTTCAGATCGTAATCCGCATACCAGCCCTCTTTATCGTTCCACAGGTGGCTTTCCATGGCTTTCTGACGTGCGGAGGCCAGCGCGTCATATTTACTTGCACTGGCGTTATCGCCGTCTTCCTGACTGGCGCGGGCCAGCAGTTTTTCCATCTTAAACATCAGCGCATTCAGATCCACCGGCACGATGCTGGTGGTGCGGATGGTACCCAGCTTCTGTGGATCGTCCATCCAGCGGGAGCTGAAATCCCAGCCCGAGGCCGCGGCAGAGCGCAGATCGCGGTAAATTTCGGTGGCCGGACGGTTAGGGTTATTTTTGGCGGTGGTCACGTCATCCAGCCACGACTCAGGGCGCGGCGTGTCCCGATCGTCCCAGTAGCGGTTGAGGATCGAGCCGTCATCCAGCTTCACCACGCGTTTGTTCGCCTGACCAGGCTGGAGCCCATCAGCCCCCTCCATCCAGTAAGCGTACTCTTTCTCCATCTGCGGACGGTATTTCTTCAACGCGTCGCTGTCATGCGTGGCCAGCAATTCCACCATCAGCGAGAAGAAAGGCGGCTGAGAGCGGCTCAGGTAGTAGCTGCGGTTACCGTTAGGGATATGGCCCCAGGTATCAAGCTCGTAAGCGAAGTTGTCCACCATGTCGCCGATCTTATCCCAGTGGCCGCTCTCGGCCAGCCCCAGCATGGTGAAATAGCTGTCCCAGTAATAGACTTCGCGGAAGCGACCTCCCGGCACGACATAGGGCTTTGGCAGGGGCAGGAGGGAGTCCCATTTGTTCGCTTTGTCAGTGGTGCGGGTCAGTACAGGCCACAGATCGTCTATGTGTTCGCGCAGGCTCTGGCCTTCAGGGGGAACGTATTTCTCACCTTCCTTCGGCAGGATAAAGTTCATTTCTACGAAGTGGCGCAGGTCAAAACCGGACTGGGTATGCTGCATCCGGTAATCCGCCAGGATGGTTAGCGGGTCGCTTTTGGGAACGGCATCCGCGAAGGTTTTCTGATCCGGGAACAGTTTGGCGCTCTGTACTTCATTAAAGAGGGGGCCAAGGAGAATATCAGGTGAGCTTTGCTGGCTCGTTGGCTGGTCTTCAGCATAACTAAATGCGGTAACACCGAGTAGGGCGCCTGCCAACGTAAGGTGTAACAAGCCAGGGCGTAGCATTCGAGTTTTTATCATCGGTTCATCTCCATTCGTCGCTGGGCAGCGTCACCGCTGTCGTCAATCACCTGAAAACCTTAGACGAATATTGCCCGCTTCGCGTGTTAGATATCCCATTTTGCGCATTACCAGACAATTTACCGCCGCGCCCGGACGTGAGAAGCGCGCCGGAAACAATTTACTCGGGGAATGTTTTTTGGGGAATGGTTTTAATTAAATATCCTGTCAGGGCACACTATAAATATTGACCAGATTTATGGGTTGCAATCTTTTTTAATTCTGTGAACGGGGTTGTGTTTCTTTATTACATTCCGCGAATAACTTTCCGTGAAGGTCACACAAAGTAAAAAACATAACCGACATAACAAAAAACATAATAGCCTGCCGAAAAACATTTATACGAAATAGAGTGGCCCATCACTTAGGGTATTCGCTTTTATTTCAGGATGGATTCTATGCAATTAAAAAAAATGGTTGTCCTCGTGGGGGTACTCTGTTCTGGCTCTCTTTTTGCGGCACAAAGCGCGACGAGCGTAGATGAAAAACTGGCGCAACTGGAGGCGCAAATCGAGGCGTTGAAACAACAGCAGGCGGCCAGTCAGCAGGCTGCTCCCGTGGTCGTCCAGTCAGAAAAGCCCGTCAATAAAGACGCACCACCGAAGCTGACGCTTTCGGGCTTTGGAGATATAAAATTTTATGGCGATGTGGAATTTAATATGGATGCTGCCAGCAAAACCGGCAGTCTGACTTCTGTTAAGCAAAGTGCTAATAGCGACTGGGCGCCGGGAGATAAAGAACGGTGGGATATTAATGGTCGTATTTTGCTGGGGTTTGATGGTTATCGAAAAATGGATAACGGCCATTTTTCCGGATTTTCTGTACAACCACTGGGCGATTTGGCAGGGCAAATGTACCTTGATGATGCGGTATTTTTCTTTGGCGCAGAAAACGACTGGGAAATTAAAGTTGGACGTTTTGAAGCCTACGATATGTTCCCGCTCAACCAGGATACCTTTGTTGAATACTCAGGCAATACAGCGGACGATCTTTATAGCGACGGCTATGGTTACATTTATATGCTGAAAGAGGGGCGTGGCCGTACCGCCAGCGGCGGTAACTTCCTGATGAGTAAAACGCTGGATAACTGGTATTTCGAGCTGAATACGCTGTTCAAAGACGGCAGCGATCTGTACGTCGACCAGCGCTACTATGACGCGGAACTGGAAAATGATAAGAACGTCGCCTATGTCCGGCCAGTTATTTCGTGGCAGGACGGCCCGTTCTCAACGGCCGTCGCCATGGAAACCAATCTGGTCAACAATGCTTATGGCTATCGGGATGACGCGGGTCGTTGGGTCGATCAGTCTGACCGCACCGGTTACGGATTCACCATGACCTGGGCTATATTTATGCACATAACGAAATCGACGAATTTAACACTTCAACCTTTGACGCAGAGTGTGAGAATGATTGCTGGATCACCGATCCGGGTGAGTATGATATTCACACTGTCCATGCGTCATACCTTATTCCCAACGTAATGAAGATGAAGAACTTTAACATTTACCTGGGCGCCTACGCTTCGTGGGTGAACGCGTCGCCGAAAAAGGGAAGCGATAAGAACGACGATCGTTATGGCGGTCGTGTGCGGTTTAAATATTATTTCTAGTATCATGATGCCCCCCTGTTAGCAGGCAGAGGGGCCATTTTGCAGGCCGGGTATGCGCAAGCGTCACCCGGCAATACGATCGGCTACAACCCTTTCTTATCCATCAGCACCGCCAGATCCACCAGACGGTTCGAGAAGCCCCATTCGTTGTCATACCACGACAGGATCTTCACCATATTCCCGCCAATCACCAGCGTTGAAAGCCCGTCGATGATGGATGAGCGCGGGTCGCCCTGATAATCACTGGAGACCAGCGGTTCATCGCTGTAGCCCAGGATGCCTTTCAGCGGCCCGCTGGCGGCAGCCTGACGGAACGCGTCATTCACCTCCTCAGCGGTCACGTTGCGGCTCAGCGTCACCGTCAGATCGACAATCGACACCACCGGAACCGGCACGCGCAGGGAATACCCGGTGAGTTTACCGTCAAGCTCAGGGATCACTTTCCCGAGCGCTTTTGCCGCGCCGCTGGAGTAAGGCACAATCGATAATGCTGCCGCGCGCGCGCCGCGCAGATCTTTTTCCGGCTGGTCATGCAGCGCCTGGCTGTTGGTGTAGGCATGCGTGGTGTTCATCAGCCCGTGCTCAATGCCAAACTGCTGGTGCAGCACCTGCGCCGCTGGCGCCAGACCATTAGTGGTGCAACTCCCGTTGCTGACCACAAAATGCTGGGCCGGATCGTACAGCGTGTGGTTCACACCCATCACCACCGTCAGATCATCATTTTTAGCCGGGGCGGAAATAATGACGCGTTTTGCGCCGCCGCTCGTGATATGCACCGCCGCTTTTTCACGTTCGGTGAAGAAGCCGGTTGCTTCAATTACCACCTCAACGCCTGCGTCTTTCCACGCAATGTTTGCCGGGTCGCGTTCACTGAATACGGTGATGCGTTGCCCGTCAACCTGTAGCGCGCCGTCCGCCGCTTCCACAGGCACCGGCAGCGTGCCGAGCAGAGAGTCATATTTCAGCAGATGGGCGAGGGTTTTACTGTCCGTCAGATCGTTAATGGCCACAATCTGGAGATCCGGGTTGCCCAGCGCCGCGCGCAGGACATTACGTCCGATACGGCCGAAACCGTTAATACCGACCTTAACCATGATGCACTCCTTATCTGTGATGTCTGGAGTTACTGTAGGCGTCAGGTCGTATGGCGTAAATGACAAAAAAGGATCATATTACGCCATTCTGCGGCAGTGGAATCGCTGGCGGTATTCGCCCGGCGTGAGATGAAGCTGCTTTTCAAAAACGCGGCGCAGGTTGATGCTGGTACCAAACCCGCTTTTTTCGGCAATGACCTCAAGCGGATCCTGGGTCTGCTCCAGAAGCTGTCGGGCGGCGGCCAGACGCGCTTCGGTGACATAACGGGCCGGAGGCACGCCCACGTCACGCGTGAACACGCGGGTGAAATTGCGCGGGCTCATGGCGACCCGTTCGGCCAGCCTTTCGACGCACAAATCTGCGGTGAGGTTTTGCAGGATCCAGCTTTGCAGTTCGCTGACGGGTCCGGTCGCGCCAGACTGCTCCAGATTATAGCGGCTGAACTGTAGCTGGCCGCCAGGCCGGCGCAGGTACATCACCATATCCTGCGCCACATTGCGGGCGAGGGTGAAGCCGTAATCATCCTCCACCAGCGCCAGCGTCAGGTCAAACCCGGAGCTGACGCCGCCGGACGTCCAGACGGGGCCATCCTGAACATAGAGCGGGCCGCCCTCAACGTTGACCGCAGGATAGCGGGTTTTCAGGGTTTCCAGAAGCCGCCAGTGGGTCGTTGCCCGGCGCCCATCGAGCAGTCCGGCCTGTGCCAGCAGCAGGGCCCCGCCGCAGACAGAGGCGACGCGTCGCGCATGCGGCGCGGCCAGGTGCAGCCAGTCCACCACGGCGGTGCTCTCCAGCTCATTCATGCCGCGGCCGGTAATGATGATCGTGTCCAGCGGCTCGCGCGGATCCAGCTCCGGCAGGCGATAGTCCGCCAGCAGGTTCAAGCCGGACTGGCCGTGGATCACCAGATGAGGCTGGGTGGTGGCGATAATGATGCGGTAGCGGGGCTGCGCAAAGCCGTCCGGGTGCAGCCGGTTGGCCTGCATCAGAATGTCGGCGATACCGGCGGCCTCAAACAACATGCCACCATCGGGAACGATAATCAGGATCTTCTTCATGTCCTGAAAAGTACCTTTATCACAAAATAAGTCAAGAGGAGAGCGTTGACTGTATGATCCACGGTTCTGTTCAAACGCCCGATGCTGGCCACGGCACGTCTTTTGTACCCCAACTACACTGTCTTTGCCGCTCGTGCTGCGAGCTATGGCCAGGAAAAGCAAAGAACGCATAACAAATTTTCATCATGTTAGTAATAAGTCGTCGCAATGAAGAAAAGCAAGCGATAGTGTAGTGACGATAAAATACAAAATAGAATTCGCCAGGCGAAAGCAGCGTTTTTATCCGCCATTCGGGAGGATATGGTTATATTTTAAGCAATGCTCTGGTGAATGAAATTGTAGTGAGGCTTAATTATTCATACGACCCGGAAGAGAAAAAATTACCGTCAGAAAGAGGGAGCATAAAGTTAATTTGTGGCGTGAAATTAATTTCTCGATCCTTACTATGTTTTCTTAATTCGCTGGGATGGCGTCCCTGAGTTTTGTAGAGATGCTATCAATACATTAAATAATTCACGTGAAATATATTCATGCGCAACTGAAAAATTCTCCATTCTACTAATTATGGTAGTGGCGAAAATAGCGATGTTACGTTAGTGATAATGGTTCTCTTTTGTATATTTTTGTTTTTAAATCATAGTGTTGCATGACTTGTGTATTTTTCAGATTAATCTCAGGGTGGGGCGGTTGCTTCATTAAACAGTAGTAGAGAGAAAGGAAATATTGAAAAGGTGACCAGCTCATGTAAACTTGTTTACCGTTTGTCAAAATATGTCAGGATTACGCTGGGCCTTATTCTCAAGGCTCGTGCGGTAGCTATGCCCAAATAATAGTAACGCCCCGGAAAAACCTGACTATTTTAACAATAGCACCTAAGTCAAATTTTATCCCCTCTCTTCATCCTCTAAATATCGCTACGGAAAAGCATATGAAACTGCGCGTATTGTTATCACTTCTGTTTGTTATGGCGGTGGCGGGCTGTAAGGCGCCGCAGAAACCAGCGATCACCGATGATACGATTGTGACCAGCCAGGTGAATGGCATCACGCTGACGCACCGTCACGCTGTTACCCCTCCGGCGGAGTTCACTCAGGTGAATGAACCGTACCGTGCCATGTACCCGGCATCCCTGATGAGCCGTCCTGACTACGGCGGAAAAGTGATCCGTACGCTTGAGACCGGTAAAACTTACGTCGTGCTGGGGCAGGTTGAACATTTCTGGATGGCGCTGGCCGATGAAGGGAGTGAACAGCTGATTGGTTACGTTCCGATGCGTGCCGTGATCAAGGCTGACCAGTACGAAGCCACCGTGCGTAAACAGGCACTGCGCCCGAAAGCGCGTAAGTAAACCACCTGTGTTGATGTCGATGCCAACAGCAAAGCCTGCAAAGACAGCGCGAACGGTACCTGGATCCTGAACTAAATGGGTTTCACGAGCATATTTTTATGAATAATAAAAATTTTCATCGGATGTGGTTCCCTTTTTTTGCGTTGATTCTCGCGCTGATCGGTGGTTGTACGTCGTCTTCACACAGCGACCCCTCCCGCTACAATCTTCAGTTTCAGGCTCATCCTCAAATCAATGATTCTGCGCCGCTTAAGGTCAGAGTGTTGCTGCTGAAATCCGATGCGGATTTCATGTCCAGTGACTTCTACTCCTTACAGAACAATGCGTCAGCCACGCTTGGCGCGAATCTGCTGAACAGCGATGTGTTCTTCCTGATGCCGGGCCAGCTTTCGAAAACCCTGAGCGGACAAAGCTCACCGGAAGCGCGCTATATCGGCGTGATGGCGGAATACCAGGCGCTGGACGGCAAAAAATGGCGCGTCTCACTTCCTTTGCCTGTTCCCGGCGAAAACGCGATTTACCAGTTCTGGAAATGGTCCGCAGATGAACTCCAGGCCAGCGTCTTTCTTGACGTAAATGGTATCCGGGTCATCAGCCAGTAACGCCCTTCATAACAGGAAAGAGATCATCATGACGAAAGCAGAAAAGGTCGTCTGGACCGAGGGCATGTTCCTGCGTCCCCACCATTTTCAGCGGACAGAAAGCTACCTCCTCAACCACGTTCGTGAGTGGGGGGCCTTGCAGCGATCGTATCTTTGGGGCTTTCTCGACCTTGAGCTGGATGAAGCGATGCTTCGCCAGGGCTGTATTGCCCTGAGCTACTGTAGCGGTTTGCTGCCTGACGGCACCTTTTTCCAGGTTCGCAGCGACCGCAACGGTCCGGCTCCGCTAAAAATCCCCGATAATCTGACCAATGAAAAGGTGGTGCTTGCGCTGCCGGTTCGTCGCGGTGGCCGTGAAGAGGTGATTTTCAGCGAGGAGCAGTCTTCTCTGGCGCGTTTTATTACCTTTGAACAAGAGGTGGAAGACGACAACGCCATGTCGGTCGGGGAGGCGACGGTCCAGTTTGGCCGCCTGCGTCTGACCCTGATGCTGGAGAAAGATCTGACGGCAGAATGGACCGCCATCGGCGTGGCGTACGTCACCGAAAAGCGCAACGACAACCACGTGCGGCTGGATAACAGCTACATTCCGCCAATGCTGAACGCCAATAACAGCCCTCAGCTGTACGGCATGATCAATGACCTGCACGGCTTGCTGGTGCAGCGTAGCCAGCAGATCGGCGGTCGACTGCGCCAGCCGGGGCGTTTCAATACGTCTGAAATGGTTGAGTTCACGCTTCTCTCGCTGATCAACCGCCACCTTGGCGACGTCTCACATTTAAAAACGCTGCCGCTGCTTCACCCGGAAGCGCTCTGGCGCAGCTGGCTGCCGTTCGCCACGGAGCTCGCCACCTGGACGCCGCAGCGTACCGCAGAGAGCATACTGCCGGTATACGACCATGACGATCTCGCCGTTTGCTTCAGCAAACTGATGCTGATGCTGCGTCAGGGGCTGTCGCTGGTCATGGAAGATCATGCCATCCAGCTGCCGCTGCACGAACGCTCCCACGGGCTGAACATCGCCACCGTGCCGGAGACCAGCATGGTCCGCGAATTTGGCTTCGTGCTGGCGGTAAAAGCCAATGTCCCCGGCGAACACCTGCAAACCCATTTCCCTGCCCAGATGAAGGTTGCGCCAGTGTCGAAAATTCGCGATCTGGTCCAGCTCCAGCTGCCTGGCATCATGCTTCGGGCAATGCCCGTCGCGCCGCCGCAAATCCCGTGGCATGCCGGCTACAGCTATTTCGAGCTCGAGAGGGGCCGCGAA
>OIES01000712.1_pt1 | contig 14740 bp, 9 predicted proteins | sample 1581811 | NCBI WGS metagenome assembly OIES01 (sample SAMN03281021, study PRJEB24777) | human gut metagenome | isolation source: fecal sample PR177 from 1 month old male Malay infant, vaginal delivered... | reverse complement strand
ATTAGTAGAGGAGCTGATTGCAAGTTATGAGTAAAGAAATGATTCAGTTAGATCACATTGATGTAACCTTTCAACAAAAGAAACGTCAGATTCAAGCAGTTAAAGATGTGACGATTCATATTCAAGAAAGAGATATTTATGGAATTGTCGGTTATTCTGGGGCTGGGAAATCAACCTTGGTTCGTGTCATTAACCTACTGCAAGTTCCAACGAGTGGGAAAATTATTGTAGATGATGATGTTCTTTTTGACAATAAAGTAACTTTGACAGCAGAACAGTTGCGTCGCAAACGTCAAGACATCGGCATGATTTTTCAACATTTTAATCTGATGAGTCAACTGACGGCAGAAGAAAATGTCGCTTTTGCGCTCAAACATTCTGGCTTATCAAAAGAAGAAAAGAAAGAAAAAAGAAGAAAGAGAGAGAAAAAAAAAAAGAGAAAAAGAGAAAAAAAGAAGAGGAAGAGAAAGAAAAGAGAGAGAGGGGAAGGAAGGAAAGAGGAGGAGGAGGAGGAGGAGGAAAGGAAGGAGGAAAGGGGAGAAAAGAGAAAGGAGAAGAAAAAAAGAGGAAGGAAAAGAAGAAGTAGGAAAAGTCCACAATGGAAAGTCGAAAATGTGTAAATACAAAAACATTTCCGGGTGATATAGTATAAACATGTTAAACAATAAGGAGGAAGCAAAATGAAAAGCATGAAATTGAGAAAGGTATTGGGAGTTACACTGGCAGCAACGATAGCAGCAGCAGCTCTTGCAGGATGCGGCGGAAGCGGGGACAGCAAAACGGCAGCTACGGAAGCGAAAGGAACAGAAGCAAAAGGAACGGAAGAGGTTCAGGAAACCACAGCTGATGCGGCAGCCAATGACACGGAAGCGGGTTCTTCGGAAGCAGCAAAGAGCGATGAGGCAAAAGAAGGGGTTACCATTACGGTAGCAGCATCATCCAACTGGATCAAAGATATTGATAAGGAACTTGCGGCTAAATATGAAGAAGAGTCCGGCAATACGATTCAATGGCAGGCAAGTCCTGACGACCAGTATACCAACGTACTGAATTCTAAATTTGCTGTGGGAGAAGGACCTGATATTTATCTCACCCAGTCAGGAGCAGGAATTGAGGAATATCAGCCGTCTGAACACGCTTTGGATCTTTCGGGAGAAGAATGGGTATCACGTTACCGGGACTGGGCAAAAGAAGGAACCACTTATGACGGAAAAATAGTACAGTGCCTCACCTGGAGTGCTGACGGATGGGCTATGCTTTACAATCCGGATATCTTTGAAAAAGCAGGGATCAAAGAAGCACCAAAGACCTTTGACAGCTTTATGGAAGCCTGTGAGGCAATTAAAAATATTGGTATTACACCAATTTACGAACCGGGAGCTGCCCAGTGGCACCAGGCAACCTGGCTGGATACCATCTCGGCTCAGGCAGAGGAAGCAAAACCGGGACTGCGGGATTCCCTGAATAAAAACACTGCAAAGTTTGCAGAACAGGAAGGTCTTTTAAAAGGTCTGGAACAAATGAAGCAAATTGAAGAGGCAGGTTATTTTGGAGAAGAATTTATGTCTAACACCTGGGAGAGCAGTGTGGATAAGATGATAACCGGTGAATATGCAATGACGTTGGTATATACTACTTTCCAGAATGAAATTATGGCAAAAGATCCGTCCACCAATGCTGACAAGTGGGAAATGTTCTCGGTTCCTTTAAATGACAATACGGTATTTGCACAGTCTTCAGGCGGTGTTGGACGTAGTATTAACAAAGATTCTAAGGTGATCGATGCAGCAAAAGATTATTTTAATTTCCTCACCAGAAAAGAAAATCTGGAAGCTTATTATGCAGCCAGACCGGATCTGGGACAGTGTTCCTTTACGGATATCGAAGGTAACGTATCCAATGGTTATAAGACTGTAGTTGACAATGGAACAGGAGTTGGACAGAACTTTGAAACAGGTGTAACCAACTGGAACAGCACAGAGATTGGTATCCAGGTTCAGAATATGTATCTGGGCGGAACCGCTATGGAAGTGCTGGAAGGCATTGATGCTATGAGAGAACCGTTATTCGAAAAATAGAGCAAATTCAATGTAAAAGAGGTAATGGATAAGCAAAATCATTACCTCTTAAATATTAAGATGAAATAGAGAAAAGGTAAAATATTATGAACAAAAAAAAGATATACAGCCCACTATTTTCAGTTCCGGCAATTGTATTGTATACAGTTATGTTTATTATACCAGTGGTAGCCGGAATTGGCATTTCATTAACAGACTGGAATACTTCATGGTCTAAGATTTCTTTTGTAGGGCTGCAGAATTATAAAGATATTTTTATGTCCCACGGCGGTCCATATTTGAAAAGTGTGCAGCATACGCTTTTGTTTACCGTAGTAACGGTCATAGGCAAAACGCTGCTGGGTCTGGGTCTGGCGCTGCTCCTGAATACGGGGCTTAGAAGTAAAAATTTGTTCAGAGGTCTGTATTTTCTGCCCTATACACTGGCGCCTTTGATTATCGGTATCGCATTTACTTCCATTCTGGGAATGGATGGACCATTTAATAATATTCTTCGCCTTCTGGGGCTTGACGGCATGGTAAAAGGCTGGCTGGCTAATCCCCATACTGCTTTGGGAAGTACCATGGTTGTTGAGATCTGGAGAATGGCTGGATGGAATATGATGATTTTACTGGCAGGTCTTCAAATGATCCCGAAAGAGTATTATGAGGCTGCCGGAATTGACGGAGCTGGTAAATGGAAACAGTTTATCTATGTAACGCTGCCGTTCCTTAGATCCTCACTGACGATGGTCATGGTACTGAATACCATTCATGGGCTGAAGGTATTTGATATTATTTATTCATTGACAGGCGGCGGTCCCGGAACCTACTCAGAAGTTATCAATACCCAGGTGTTCAAGGAATTTGGCAGCGGGCGTTACGGCATGGCGAACGCACTTTCTGTCATTGTATTTCTGGTAACCTTTGTGATATCAATGGTTATGAAAAAAGCTTTAGTTGGGGAGGAGGAATAAAATGAAGAAAAAACAGTTGACCGGAAGAATATTAAGACTTATAACAGCAGCCATTGGCAGCCTTACCGTACTTCTTCCATTATATTTCATTGTTATTAATTCCCTGAAAACCTCAAGTGAAGCTGGAGAATTGAACTTTGCATTCCCCCAGGTAATCCAGTGGAGGAATTACATTGACGTAATTGAAGCGGGAAGCCTGGTCAGAGCATTTGGCAACAGTATGCTGATATCAGGAGCATCCGTAGTAATCTGTCTGATTGTATCGGCAATGGCGGCTTTTTCTATCAGCAGAGACAGAAATAAAATGAATAAGGGCCTCTACAATTATTTTTTCCTGGGACTTATTGCACCGGTAAACTATGTAGCAACCATATTTGTATTGAAGGCACTGCATATTCAAAATACATATTTAGGAATTATCCTGGTAAATGCAGCATTTGGTATACCGTTTCTGATTTTTCTTTTTGACAGTTTTATCGGAGGGATTCCAAGAGAGCTGGATGAGGCGGCAGTTATTGATGGAGCAGGACCTCTTGGACTGTTTTTTAAGATTATTCTGCCTCTTTTAAAACCGGTAACCATTACCGGGCTGGTACTTAACTTTTTAGGGGCATGGAATGATTTTATTACCCCGCTGTACCTTTTAAACGATACGAAAAAACTTGGAATGATTAATTCTATTTATAATTTCTTCGGGCAGCATTTCAATGAATGGAATATGATTTTTGCGGATATTCTGCTTTCGGTTGCACCGATTATGATCCTCTACATATTTGGACAGAAATATATCGTAAGCGGAACTACAGCTGGAGCAGTTAAAGGATAATTATGATGGAGAAAAAAGAATATATTTTCGGTGAACATAAATTGCTTTATTTAATCGATGACGACAGGCACGTATCTTTGTGGCTGCTGCCCCGGCAGATGAATGGAACGGTGAAGGAAGCCTGGCTTCGGGAAGCAGAGCCCTTCAGCCAGCGGTCCAATTACAACCGGGAGTGGAAAACGGGCAGTTTGGTACATCTGCATCTGCGGCACCACAGCCGTGGGGTTTCCGGTGGAATGACCATGAAATACAGCCAGAGCACTGACTGTCTGAGATATGAAAGCCAGTCTCTGCTTGAGGATGAAGCCAGTAAAACGGTGATGACAAAATTAGTATCGCCGGAAGGATATGAGGTTTTTCATTCCCTTACTTGGATAGATGGCAGAAAAGGGCTGATCTGTAATACAAATTTCAGAAATACAGGACAGCAGCCATTGATCCTGGAGATGTTATCCAGCTTTGCTTTTGAGAATCTGAGTCCGTTCCAGGAAGAGGATGGAAACGGTCAGATGGAATTACACCGATTCCGTGGAGGCTGGGCGGTGGAAGGAAGACATGTTCGCGAAACCCTGGAAAGCCTTGCACTGGAGAAAGCCTGGTGTGCCCCGTTTACGGTGAGCGAGCGGTTTGGATCGGCAGGCAGCTTTCCGGTTGGCAGATACTTTCCTCTTGCATCTGTGGAGGACCGGAAAAATAAGGTATTCTGGACAGCCCAGTTATGCCACAATGCCACCTGGCAGATGGAAGTAACCAGGTACGGAGACTGCATATCTTTCAGCGGGGGCCTGGGTGATTACGAATTTGGACAGTGGAGCCGTACAGTGGAACCGGGAGAAGAATTTGAGGCGCCCACAGCTTTTTTGTCCTGTGTACAGGGAGACATAGCCAAAGCCTGCCAGTCCGTAACAGATATGCAGAATACAGCCTGTGACAATTACGGAGAAAAAGGACTGCCAATCGTATTCAATGAATACTGCGCATCCTGGGGTGACCCGACCCAGGATAAAATGATGAACTATGCAAAATGCCTGGACAAAAAGGGAATCCGTTATCTGGTGATAGACGCCGGCTGGAGCCGGAATGGCCAGGAACAAAGAGGCAATGGAGAGTGGCTGGCAGATGAAAAGCGCTTTCCGGATATGAAACAAATGAGCACTGATTTAAGAAAGATGGGGTATATTCCGGGACTCTGGATGGAATTTGAAGTAACGACAGAAGGTTCTCCGGCTTATTCGGATGCATACGATGATATGCATTTAAAAAGCAATGGAGTTGTGATAAATGTAGGTGGCTGGAGGACATTTTGGGATTTCAGGAGAAAGGATGTCCGGGAATACCTTCAGGTTCATGTAATAGACATGCTGATCGAAAATGAAATCGGTTATTTGAAAGTAGATTATAACGGCTGTATCGGAATCGGATGCGATTGCAGCCAGGACAGTGACAAAAATGACAGACATAAAAGAAGTGTATCGCCCGCATCAGTCGGGGACACAGACAGCAGGATAAGTCCCGGGGAGGGACTCAGACAGCATTTGGCGGCAGTAAGAGAATTTTTTCAGGAAATCAAGCGGCAGATACCGGATATCATCATAGAAAACTGTGCATCCGGAGGGCACCGGCTGGAACCGTCCATGTTAGGAGTAAGCGCTATGAGTTCCTTTTCGGACGCTCATGAATCCAGGGAGATTCCTTATATAGCAGCCAATGAACACAATCTGATGCTGCCAAGGCAATGCCAGATCTGGGTTGTGCTGCATGCAGACCAGAGCGTGGATGAACTGCGGTACCGGCTGGCTTCGGGATTCCTTGGAAGAATCTGTCTATCGGGAGAGATCGATAAATTATCGGATGAACAATGGATGGAAGTGGAAAAAGGATTGGCGTTTTACCGGGAGCTGGAAGGAGTTCTTATGGAAGGGATCACCCGCATTTATGGAAACAGAAGCAGAAATATGCATGATCCGTCGGGTACCCAGGTACTGGTCAGAGAAGGAAAAGAAGAGATTATGGTTGTCTGCCATAGTTTTCAGAAAGCGGAAGAGCGGATAAAAATTCCTGCCCCAGAGGGATTTTATATAGCAAATGGTTTTCATAACCAAGTAATAAGCATGAAAGGCGGTGAGATCATCGTAGAAAGAATGAGGCCCTGGACGGCATGTGCAGTTCTGCTAAGAAGGAACGGTATTTTGTAGAAATAGTTTATGGGATCTGATGAATGGATTTGCAGTATTTGACAAAAGGAGGAAATAAGAGAATGAAAAGAAAGCTTATGGCGAAAGGGTTATCTGCTTTACTGATTACATCAGTGTTTTTGAACATGATGCCGGCAAGTGTTTCGGCTAATGAAGGAGGATCCGTAGACAGTGACGCACAGTGGGAATCGCTGCGTGGGACATTGAAGAATTATACTCCCACATGGAATGATGCCACCTATAAAGGGGATGTGGCACAGAGAATGGTAGAGACAGCATTGATGGGAAATGGAGATGTTGGTGTTAATTCTTCCGGGGATTCAAAAGAAAAGTCCTATTTAATATCAAAACAAGATTTTTGGAACTGCGGTAATATGAACACGGATAATATAGGATCTGCGGATGCAGGCAGGGTATCTCCGCTGTCCGTAGGGGGAGTGACTATACGGGAGATGCAGGAAGAGGAAGATCCGGAGATAAAACCTACCGTTACGGGATGTGGGTTCATTGATGATGAGGATCCGGAATATGTCTATGATCTGGATGGCATTATTGACGGTAAGATGGAAGCTGATAAAGACAGCTGGGCATGTAAGGGAACTGATCATGAGCCGAATGCCCATTGGTTTGAGATTAATCTAAATCAGAAAAAATCAATACAGGGATACGAAATTTATCACCATACAGATCCATTAATGTATACGGCAGATTTTGAAGTATCCGTTAGTTCCGATGGAATTAATTATGAAACAGTGCAAACGGTTACGGATAATGACCAGCAAAAAACAAGCTTTCAGTTCGACCAGGCAAAAGAAATACAATATATCAAAGTGGATATAACAAAGCCTAACGCAGACAGAGACAACACAGTTCGCATTCTGGAAATGACATTAATGGAAAGTGTCGAAGCGGCAGCAAATGTAACCGGCTGTGGATATATCAGTGATGCAAACCCTGAGTATATTTATGATTTGGATGGGATTATAGATGATAAGATGGACAAGGACAAGGATACCTGGGCATGCAACGGCGGTGAACATGGGGATGATAAAAAAAGCCACTGGTTCCAGGTTGATTTCGGCAAAGTAAACCTGATTAAGAAATATGTTCTTTACCATCAGGGCTCTTATAACAATTCACAGACAGAGATGAATACTTCTGACTTTGAAGTCCAGGTGAGTAAGGATGGCGAACATTACGAATCCGTTCAGACCGTAACAGAAAATGTGGATAATGCCACCGAATTTATTCTGGATGAAGCAATAGAAGCGCAGTATGTGAAAGTTTTAATTACAAAGCCAAATCCTGGAAGGGACAGTACTGCCCGAATTGCAGAAATGCGGTTTTTTGATGAGAGCAACAAAAACCTGATCACTGGTGACACCATATATGACTTTAAAGAAACATTGGATATAACGGATGGCAGACTGGATACAAGTATGGAGATAGCAGGAATTCCTGTTACCAGTTCGTCCTGGATCTCTGCTACAGATAATGTAATGGTAACGGAGATAACATCCACAGGAGAGGAACCACTCAATCTGGAAAGTGCAGTCTGGACAAGAGCAGATCTGGAAGACTTTCCACTGGATTCCGGAGTTGACGGTGATATGGCATGGGCATCAAAGAAATCCGTTAATCTGGTTGAAAACCAGAATGATAAATCCTGGACTTCTGAGGTGGTATTAAAATCAAAAGTTCTGGGCACGCAAGCAGTTGCTGAGAAAAATAAAGATTCAGAAGCAGTCCTGAAGTTTACCTTAGAGCCGGGACAGACTGTACAGATTGTAACATCTGTCGGTGGCGGCGGTCAGAATTACGATTATACAGGAAGTTTACAGGGTAAAGAGCCGCAAATTGAGGCATCAGAAATCCTGGCACAGTATCAGAATGCCCAGGATCTGGCATCCTTAAAAGAAAGCAATGACCAGTGGTGGAAAGATTACTGGCTGAAATCTTATATTAACATCGGAGATGAGCAGCTGCACAGATATTATTACGGATCTTTATATTATATGGCATGTACCAGCAGGGAAGACAGTCTTCCATCCGGTCTCTACGGGATCTGGACCACAACGGACGGCGCTATGTGGAACGGAGATTTCCACATGAATTATAACTTTATTGCACCGTTTTATGGGATGCATTCCAGCAACCGCGGGGAATTTTCCAAATCCCTGAAAGATCCACTATTAGATTTCATGGAAAGCGGCAGCCAGAGAGCAAAGACAGACCTGGCTAATGTATATCATGATTATATCTATGGAGGAAATCAGCCAGGCGAAAACGGAACAGCCTTTAACGATGGTAAATTTGACGGGCGGCCAGAACTGGTAAATGGAATTGATGATGGTATCCTTTATCCGGTTGCGCTGGGACCATGGGGGTCTTACGCATGGGGCGGTGAAGCAGGCGGATATCTGATGCAGGTATACAATGCAGGATTTTCCGCAATGGGTCTGACTCAATATTATAATTATACGAAGGACGGAGACTATTTAAAGGAAATCTATCCCTATCTGCTGGCGAATGCTAATTTTTATGAAAAATGGTGTGAAAAAGAAGATCTGGGAGATGGTAAATACCGTTATAATATCTGGACAGGAGCACATGAGAATACCTTTGACATGAATTCCGGAACTGCTATCGGTACCGTAAAAAATATATTAGAATGTCTGATCGATGGAACAGAGGATGGAAATATATTCCCTCCGGCAGAGAAACTGGCTGTCTGGAAAGACATGTATGAAAACTTTGCAGATTACCCGATTCAGGAATTTGTGCCTCAAAGTGATGCGAATTTCACATATGACAAACCGTATATCCCGTTAAGCGAGGTAGGTGCGAAATTCAGGGCACATGAGGCAAATGTAGGGCTTGAGTTTATAGCACCGGGCCAGCAGCTGGGATATGATTCCGATCCGAAAGTCCGGGAAGCTGCAAGAAACAGTATTGAACTGAAAGAGATTGCAAACAGAAATATATGGTCTCAGATTAACGAAACCCCGAAGGTGTACCTCCATGCGGTAAGAAGCGGTGTTGACCCGCAGTACATTATGGACAAATTCAAGATTCTCCTGGATAGTTCCATGTGTGAGAATTTCGTAATTCAGGACGGCTATCATGGAATAGAAAAGGCAGGCGCAATCGAATTTATTAACACCATGTTATTACAGAGTGACAATGATATTATAAAGGTATTCCCAAATTGGACCGGAGCGGATGCAAGCTTTACCAGACTGAGGGAAAGAGGTGCATTTTTACTGTCTTCCAGCATGACAGGCGGACAAGTGGATTACATTGAAATTACCAGTGAAAAGGGAGAACCGGTCAAACTGGTAAATCCCTGGGATAACGCTATTGTAAGAGTAACCGATCAGTCAGGACAGGAAATCGATTATAAAAAAGGCTCTACGGTAAATACCGGTGAGAAGACAATTGAATTTGAAAGCACAGAAAATGCTGTCTATACCATCGCATATGCAGGAGAAGAACCGGCTGACTACACAAAAGTGGATGCGGCACTGGATCAGGTTCCCCAGGATCTCAGCATCTATACCCGTGAAAGTGCAGGGGCTGTAACGGAAGCGGTTAACGCTGTTGTAAGAGATCTGACGATTGACCGGCAGGCAGAAGTGGATGCGATGGCCGCAGCAATCGAAAAGGCAGTCCAAGGGTTGATAACACAGGAATCTGTTGATCTGGAAACGGCAAAGACAGCTCTTGAAAAAGAGATATTAGTAGGAAAAGCCATGATGGAGAAAGGACAGGGCATCTATACAGACACCAGCTGGACAGCATATATCAATGCGGTGAACAATGCCATCCAGATGTCAGAAAAGCAAGATGCAGTCTCATCTGAAGTAAACGGAGCAGTAAACCAGGCAAAAAATGCATTCGAGAACTTAACAGTTAAAGTGGATACTTCCCTTGTGGAAGCGAAAAAAGAATTTCAGTCCATCTTGTCCGTACTGAATACAGTTTTGAGCAAAGGTCAGGGGAACTATACGGATGCAAGCTGGAAAGCTCTCAAGGATACGATTGCACAAGGCTCAGCGCTTGCGGCAAAACCAACGGCAGATAAAGCAGAGATGCTGGCAATGTCTCAAAAACTGAGACTGGCTGCAAATGGTTTAGAGCTTAAGCCAGTTATGCCGCCGGCTGTAGAACTTCCAAAGCCCGGTACAGCTTTTAGCTATAAGGGTCTGAAATACAAAGTGCGAAAAGCAACGGAAAAGGAAAAGACAGTGAGCGTAATCGGCGCTGTATCAAAGTCAGTTAAAAAAATTACGATTCCGGCTGACGTTAAATACAAAGATCATACTTATAAAGTAGATTATATCAGAAGCAGTTCCTTCCGGAACTTTAAGAAACTGGAAAGCGTTAGTATAGGCAGAAATGTTACCGCCATAGGACCGCGTGCATTCCAGAACTGTAAAATGCTGAGCAGCGTAAAGATTGGAAAAGGTGTTACGGGTATCGGAAATTACGCATTCTATGGTTCTGAAAAGAAACTGAAATATGTTAAGATTTATTCAGTTAAGCTGAGCAAGGTAGGAAAAAAGGCATTCTACCAGAGCAGTGGTAACGGGGTGATGAAAGTGCCGTCTTCTAAGCTGAGTGCTTATAAGAAATTATTGAAAGATAAAGGGATTAAGACGGTTGTGAAATTTTAAAAAATAAATAGTAGTATCGATACAAGGAAATAACCAATCTTCAGTTTTATGGAAGATTGGTTATTTTTTTGAAAATATCGAAAGATACCTGCCCTGGTCAAAATAATTATCCAAAATGTCACATCTTGTCAAAAACGTGGTTGTATTAATTATAATAATTAGATATAATATGATAAAGGTGTTCTGAAAAGATGATAGAAAAGCACTTCCAATATATTAAGCAGCAAACAAATACATGATTGCGGAGTCTGTGAAGATGAGAAAAAAGAATGAGTTTTTTATATATACCAGCATGTGGATGATAGCAGTCATTATTCTGCTGGTGCTTTTAGTGCAGAATCTTGGAGATGCCAGGGTGGTTAATTACAGCGGCATCGTCCGGGGGGCGACGCAGAAGCTGGTGAAAGAAGAGATTAGTGGTTTTCCCGATGACCGGTTGATTGACAGGCTGGATGGAATCATTGTGAATCTGCAGACCGGAGATGGAGAATTTAACCTTCGCAGAAATGGTGATAAAAATTATCAGGAACAGCTGGCAAAGCTGAAGGAAATATGGGAACAGATAAAGCGAGAAATCCAACTGGTCCGGCAGGGGGAAGTTTCTTCTGATAATCTATACGAACTAAGTCAGGTGCATTTTACAGAAGCAGATCAGATGGTTTTATTGGCAGAGCAGAGTTCGGAACAAAAACTGTTAAAGTCCATCGGAATCTATACAGCAACGCTGCTTTTGTCAGTAGCAGCTTTTACCATTGTAAACAGGCGTAACCGCAGATTGCTGTTGAAAAGCATCCATACTGACAATCTCACAGGGATATTGAACCGGGACGGATTTAAGGCAGAAGCCGCTTCTCTGCTGCACCGCTATCCGGATAACCGGTATTGTCTGATTGAATTTGATATAGATGATTTTAAGTTTCTGAATACCAGCTATGGCTATGAGCAGGGTGACCGGCTGTTATGCGCACTGGCGGACAGCATTCAGTCAACCTACAATGGGGATCAGCTTAGCGCCCGGATTGCTTCAGATGATTTTGTCATTCTGGTGAAGCAGGGTCCGGAACTTGTAGATAGGCTGCGCAACCTTCTTGCAGATACTCTTCATCTGGCATTTCTCAATATTTCGGAGTTTATTACATTTACGATTGGTGCCTATGAGCTTCCGGAGGATTGCGGCAACATTCAGACGGTGATGGATAAGGCAAATATGGCTCATAAAAATGCAAAAGCAGAGGGTAAATCCATATCTCTGTGGTATGACGAAATGTTACTGGATAAGCTTAACTGGGAGAACCAACTGACAAAGCGTATGCGCAAGGCACTGGGCAACGGGGAATTTAAAATGTATCTGCAGCCGAAATACAGTTTAGCTGATCTGAAAATCCGTAATGCAGAGGCATTGGTACGCTGGGATATACCGGATGAAGGTACCGTGTGCCCGGATCAGTTTATTCCTTTGTTTGAGAGAAATGGAAGTATTGCGGAAATTGATTTTTACATACTGGAAAAAGCCTGTGCTTATATCCGCAAGTATCTGGACACATTTGGAACAGAATTTCATATTTCTGTAAATTTCTCAAGAGTTACAATCTATCAGCAAAGATGTTATTCCACAATTCTGGAAATTACAGACCGGTTTCAGATTCCCCACAACTGTATTGAGATTGAAATTACAGAGAGTGCATTTAACGGAATATCAGAGGTGATCGTGCAGAAAATACTGAATCTCCAGGAGGAAGGGTTCATTATATCCATGGACGATTTTGGATCGGGGTATTCCAGCTTGAATCTGCTGAACAAGCTTCCGATCCAGGTACTGAAATTAGATCAGGAGTTCTTGCGTGAGTATGGGACTGAGGGCAAAGCCAAAAATGTAATCAGCTGCGTGACGGAGCTTGCACATACACTGGATATGAAAGTGGTGTGTGAAGGAGTTGAAAAACAGGAACATGTTGATTTCTTAAAGAAGATTGGCTGTGACTATGGACAGGGATATTTTTTCTCAAAACCGATACCGGAGGAAGAGTTCTGTCTGGCAGATCTGGAACAGTCAGCAAAAGAACTTGCAAATTGACGGATTGTGGAAACAGGGATATACTAAGTTCAGGTTTTATATCTGATGGAGGTGACAATCATGAGCGATCTTGGCAAACTGCCCAATGTGGGAAAAGTATTAGAGAAACTGCTGGTGGATGCAGGAATTACAACTGCAGAACAGCTGCGGGAAATTGGAACAGAAGAGGCATTTATCAGAGTACGCATGCAAGACCCGGGTGCGTGTATCAATATGCTTTATGGCATTCAGGGAGCAGTGGAAGGAATAAAAGATAAGTATCTGGAAGAAAGCACAAAAGAGAATTTGAGGCAATTTTACAGAAGCTTATAGGAATGTAAAGTTAAAGCTCCGGTGGGATGACACCGGAGCTTTTCACGACTATTGAGGGTAGCCGTGATTATGGAATATATTAACAAGATGCTAATACAATATAAATCTATCATATTCGACAGATTCATACAATTAAAATCGTTCGACAAATAATCTTATAAATCAACAGAGGTACAGACCGTCATTCAACCTTTAATCTTTTACATACTATTATATTTTCATATTTTTTCGTCGATATCCCGCAGGTGTTTCCCCTGTCACCTTCTGAAAAGTATCAGAAAAAAAGCTGCGAGAACTAAACCCGAGCTCATTACTGATATCAATAATACTCATATTTGTTGTGCTAAGTAAAATCTTAGCCTTCTTTATCCGTTCCTGATGGATATACCTACTAATGCTACTTCCCATTTCCTGTTTGAATTTACGGGAAAAATAGTATTCGGTATATCCCGCACGCGATGCCAGAAACTGAGTGGTTAGCTTTTCAGTGATATGCATGGTGATATAATCGCAGCAACTTAGGACAGCTCTGGAAATATTGGCATTGGTTCGTACCTGTCGAACTTTTTGTACATATTCCTCCATGATGTTTTCAACAAGAACTGAGGCTTCCGGAATAGAACCGGAGTCTTCAATTCTCTGGGTATAATAATCTTGCATAGTATAAGAAACAGCAGGAGATAGACCTCCTTCAATGGCTGCACGAGAACAAAGTGTTAAAAGGACAATCACATTATTCTTTGCATTGCGCAGAGGGCCTCCGGAATCAAATTTAACACCGCTGCTTAAGGTGCGGGATACATTTAAAGCTTCTTTATAATGGAGATTTCCATCTCGAATCATCTGAATAAATGTCTGCTCTGATGCCCAGATACCCCAGTGTTCATCTGATTTGGAGGATAAGTTTTCCGTATCCTTAGAATTATCTGTTGATGTAATATGCTGTAGTTGATGAATGTCAATTTTTTCTCCAGTGATACAGTAGTGAAGCATAATCGCATACTGGTAGAGGAGATTGAGAGGTACGATTGGAACCTGTTCCAGCTGCCTTAGTACATCCATCCGGATTTGGACGGACAAATCGTGCCGGTTAAGACTTTCTTTTACCTGCTGGTAAGAATTCTTTCCGGTAAAAATCGGGCCAATGACATGGACATGAGTCAAACTGTTGCCATCCCATTCAAAGTCGGCAATCCACAGAAAATTCAAAAAGGTATCCAAAATGAGCGGATAATGACCGGTCTTGGCATAGTTAAGCAGATAAGTTGACTGGCTTAGTAAGGAATAATTATTACCCATGGCAAACTCTTTGGGACAGCTTGTATGAAGCAATGTCAAATCAGCGGTATAAGCCCAGTAGTATATATTATGGCTGCAACAAATCAGTTCTTGAAATAATTTTAGATTTTCTATGATACTCAATACACATTCCCCTTTCTAGCATATAAACTTGCGAACTTTGAACTGCTATGCTCTGCTCTTTTCTAAATAGGGGGAGAGTTTGGGAATATCCTCCTTGCTCATACAACAAATCGATCCCTGACTCCAATCATAGGAATGGCTGGCAACCGTACAGAAGATATATTGGCTCAAAGTAGAACTAAGATTAAGTCTGTCTCCATC
>OIES01000709.1_pt1 | contig 14771 bp, 14 predicted proteins | sample 1581811 | NCBI WGS metagenome assembly OIES01 (sample SAMN03281021, study PRJEB24777) | human gut metagenome | isolation source: fecal sample PR177 from 1 month old male Malay infant, vaginal delivered... | reverse complement strand
AATCTGTGTAAATATCTTTAATTTCATAAAATCTTCTCCCTTCAAACAGAAACCATTTATGGTTTCGTAATGCATGATATAAAACAAAAATAATAACGATCAATTATTCTTTTGTACATCAAAAAATTTAATATATTTATTTTAATCTTATAGTGGGATTTTAATGATATTAATAAGAATTTCATAGGAATAAAACTAGATAGAAATATAATATTGTTGTTTTTGCGATATGTGTGGGAATCAATAGTAATATATGACTTAATTGTATTGTTTTATTATACATGAAAGCATATACTGTAAGCAATCATTTTCTAATATAAATTTTTAAAAGTATTTATTAAGTATATGTTAGAGTATGTATGAGAATTAAGCTCATCAATCAGCAAGCATCAAAGCGGTTTCAGGATCCAATAAAACCAGTACAATCTGCGTGGACTCCTAGCAGCTTTTAGGCAGGTTTTGGATGGTTCAACATACCGATACAAATATTTTCAATACGTTAGGTGTAAGTCGCCGTATCTTGAGCTTTTGTTCTTGAATCTTTTCAATACAGCTATTATACTGGAATTAACGAATTTGGAAGGGCAGGAAGATAAGATGCTTAAGGTGGCTGTTTGCGATGATGAGAAATTAGTCGTTCAGCAGATTAAAGATTATATAATAAGTTTTAGGCTGCTGTGTGTGGTGGATACATTTGAATGCGGGGAAGAACTGGTCAGGATGCATAAAGAATATGATGTTATTTTTCTGGATATCGATATGAAAGGCATCAATGGAATTAAGACGGCACAGAAGATTCGAAGCTATGATAAAAAGGTGAAAATTATCTATGTGACTGGCTACAATGATTATCGCAATTATGCGTTTTCGGTACATGCATTTGGGTATCTGATTAAACCGGTCAGCCAGGAAAACATCCACAGGCAGTTGGAAGAGGTTTTAGCATATACGGCGGAAGAAGAGCCGGAGCAGATGCTGCGTTTTGAGACAGAAGATGGGATACATGAAATAAATGTGAAGGATATTTATTATTTTGAGTATGCTGACCGGAAAATTCTTATGAGGACGAAAGCGGGAGATTTACGATTGCATGGCAGTATTACGGCAATGGCTGTTAAGATGGAAGCTTATGGTTTTTATATGCCGCATAAAAGTTTTTCTGTTAATCTGTTTTATGTCAAGACAATAAAGGGTTACGATATCCATATGATGGATGGAAGTACGGTTCCTCTTTCACAGAAAAAGTCCGTGGATTTCAGGGAAAAATTGAGCCATTATATGGCTAACCGTATTTGAGAGGGGCATAATTAAAATGGCTATTTTAAATCTTGTATTGGGAATTTCGGAATTGAGCGTGATGATTTATTGCGCATATTATTTTATGAGTCATATTGGGCGGAATATTTATCGGGCAAAAGGGTGGTATATTGCCGCGTTTTTTTTCTATGGTATGATTATTATTTTAGGTGTGATATTTAGAAATACAATTTTAAGCATGGTTGCCGGAATTGTGTATCTGGCTGTGATGGGGCATTTTTTATTTAACAGCAATATGCTGTATATTGTCTATTATGCGTTGTTTACACTGATCGGAGTTTTGGGGCAGTCGGCTATATTGAATCTGTCTGCACTGTTTATTCCATCAAATGATATAAACAGTGCTCTTTTGATGGCGAATATTGCGCTGACATTGAAAATAATCCTATATCTTTTATTGACTAAGTTTATGGTGTTCTTTGTAAACAGGAAGAAGATAAACAGAATTAATAAATGGCAGCTGATAAGCATGTATATGGTGCCGGTATGGAGTGTTATATTCCTGCTTTCACTGGTTCAGGTGGGAGCGGTTTATATCCAGTTGTATGGAATTACTGTGATTGCAGTTAATATTGTTTTGCTGCTGATCCTGGATGTTTACTTTATCTATCTGGGAGGATATATTTCAAAATCTAATGAGCTGGAAAAGGAACTGCAATTATATCATCAGCAGAATGAATTGCAATACAAATACTATGGGGAGCTGGAGAAGAAGTATCAGGACTCCCGGAAAGTTCTCCATGATATGAAAAACCATCTCATAGCAGTGGAGCAGTTGTATCATATGCAGGAGTCAGACGCAGGAAATACTTATGTAAAAGATATGCATCATATGCTAAATGTGCTGGGGGAGCGTTTTTATACGAATCATAAAATGTTAAATATCATTTTGAATGATAAGCTGAGCAATGCAAAGCGGGACGGCATTAATACGGCGGTTGAAATCGGTGAGGTCAGCCTGGAATTTATGAAGGACATTGATGTGACAACTGTATTTGCAAATCTTCTGGATAATGCTATTGAGGCGGCCAAAAGAGTGAGCGAACACCCGTATATACGAATCAAAATGAATTATTTTAATGAATTTGTTGTAATTAGTATCCGCAATTCACTTTTGACGGAAGGGGTAATGAATGCGATCCAAAGAGATGAGGAGCAACGGAGCCGCCTTAGCTTTAAGGCAGGAGGGCACATGGGATACGGACTGCAAAATGTAAAGAAAACCCTCGAAAAGTATAACGGTACAATGCAGATCGGAAGTTCCGAGAGTGAATTTCAGGTGAATATAACACTGCCAATTCCGGAAAGCAGATAATGTCTTCGAAAGCAGATAATGCCTCCGAAAGCAGATATGTTGACGAAATGTGTTTTATTGTTAAGAATGTCTAATAAAGTTGAGATGTATTAAAAAATAGAAAAGGTTTGAACAGGTGAAAAAGAATCTGTTCGAACTTTTTTTATTTTTTGGATATTTTACTTGACAAATATAAAAAACTTTTGTAAAATATGTTTAAAATTACTTTTACAAAATATATTTATAAAAGATAATTAGGAACTAAAATACAAATGAAGCAATAAAACAAAACACTAACCACATAACTTAGAACCGCAAAACCTGAAACCAAAAACCACAAATCACACCAAAATAAAATATAAAATGAGGGGGTAACAGCATGAAAGCAGCATATATGGATGGAACATACGAGATCATATACCGGGACATTGAAAAGCCGGTGCCAGGCGAGAATGAAGTCTTGGTTAAAATCGAATATGTAGGAATCTGTGGCTCAGATGTTCATTTTTATGAAAATGGAAGAATAGGAGATTTTATTGTTGACGGACCATTTATTCTGGGGCATGAATCGGCAGGCACCATAGTGGAAACAGGCAGTAAAGTTACTGATTTGAAAACAGGCGACCGGGTGGCACTGGAGCCTGGGATTACCTGCGGAAAATGTGAATTTTGCAAAACTGGCAGATATAATCTGTGTCCGGAGGTGAAGTTCTTTGCAACGCCGCCGTATCATGGCGTATTGACGGAGTATGCAGTGCATCCTTCTGATATGTGTTTTAAGCTCCCGGAGAATGTTTCTACGAAAGAAGGTGCATTGGTAGAGCCGCTGGCTGTGGGATTACATGCAGCAGCACAGGGGAATGTTAGGCTGGGGGACAGCGTGGTGATACTTGGCGGGGGATGTATTGGTCTGGTGACGCTGCTGGCCTGTAAAGCCAGGGGGGCTGCTAATGTAATTGTTGTGGATATGCTGCAGAAACGTTTGGACTATGCAGAAAAATTGGGAGCAAATCATACGGTAAATGCAAAGGAGATGAATGTAGAAAAAGAACTGGAAAGGCTATTGGATGGGAAAGGTGCGGATGTTGTTCTGGAAACGGCTGGTGCTGTGAAGACGATTCAGCAGACGCCTGAATTTACAAAAAGGGGCGGTACAATCGTGTTAGTAGGAATGGCGCCGCAGGATGTTATAGCATTTGATTTTGCTAAAGTAATGGCAAAAGAGCTGAGTGTGAAGTCAGTATTCCGCTACCGTAATCTTTATCCGGTGGCAATCGCCGCAATTGCAGATGGAAAAATTGATGTTGGGAAGATTGCAACGCATGAATTTGATTTTAGTGATGTGAAATTAGCATTTGATACTGTTATTGAAAATGCACAGGATGTTGTGAAAGGGGTAATTAAGGTTTCTTGACTTATTTCAAACGGGTAGCAAATAGAAGCTTGTAAAAAAGAATGGGAGGAAAACCAATGAAAGCAGTAGTGTATAGTGAACCAAGAAAATTTTCTGTTACAGAGATTCCAAAACCGGAAGTAAAGGAAAACCAGGTATTGATTAAAGTCAAATCCTGCGGGATATGCAGAACAGATGCACATATTCATGAAGGGGAATTTATCGCCAGGTTTCCGCTGACACCGGGACATGAATTTGCAGGTGAAATTGTGGAAACAGGATGTGCCGTTAAGGGATTTCAAGTGGGAGACAGGGTAACGGGAGACAATACCGTATTATGCGGCGAATGTTATTATTGCAGAAGAAATATGCCGCTTTTTTGTGAGAACTTTTACTCTTTGGGATGCAATGGACCCGGTGGTTTTGCAGAGTATGTGGTGGTGAATTATGATAAGGTATTTCCAATCAGCGACAAACTTTCTTATGATGAAGCCTGTTTCGCAGAACCTCTTGCCTGTGCCATTCATGGCATGGATGTGATTGATGTCCAGTGCGGCGATGATGTTTTGATATTTGGTGCAGGTCCCACAGGAATTTTATTGACACAGCTGATACACCGGGGAGGGGCAGCAAATGTGGTAGTCTGTGCATCCTCAAAGGCAAAACTTGATCTGATTGAGAAAAATGGTTATGCCAAAACAGTTCTGATGGACAGAAACGACTATGGGGTCCATACAGAGCAGCTTCATAAAATGTTCCCAAAGGGATTTGACGTGGTCATTGATGCAACCGGGGTGCCGGCAGTGCTGGAACAATGTCTGAATTTTCCTAAGGCTAAAGGAAAAATCGTGGTTTATGGGGTTGCCGGCAATGAGGATACCATTCGGATTAAACCTTATCAGATCTTTGAAAAAGAGTTAAAGCTGATCGGATCTTTTGCGCAGACACATTGTTTTGACAGGGCTGTAAAATTTATGGAAGAGGGAATCGTAAAAGTGGACGATCTGGTAAGCCATCATTATTCCCTGGATGACTTTGATAAAGCAATGGATCAGATGTTAAATGGCAGAGGGCAGATGAAAATTATTATCCATCCAAATGGATTATAAAGCAGGCTCTGAGCTGAATTATGAAAAAAGAGGAGGGATTACTTCTTCATGGCAAATGAGATAATTCTGGAAATGAAGAATATTACAAAAGAGTTTCCCGGGGTAAAAGCACTTGATAATGTAAAACTGACATTGAAGAAGGGTGAGGTTCATGCACTGATGGGGGAAAATGGTGCAGGAAAATCAACTCTGATGAAAATTTTGTGCGGTGCTTATACCAATGATAAAGGCTCCATATCTGTAAAAGGTAAAGAAGTGAACTTTCATTCCACAAAAGATGCCATAGATCATGGAATTACTATGATTTATCAGGAACTGAACCTGGTTCCGGAAATGACGATTGCAGAAAACATCTTTTTAGGCAGAGAAAGCAGCAGGGCAAAATGCCTGATTAATAAGTCTCTGATGAACCGGAAAGCGAAGGAACTCTTAGAAGAGCTTGGGATGTCTGTGTCACCCAAGATGATTTTAGGCGAATTGACTGTGGCGGGACAGCAGATGATCGAAATAGCAAAAGCAGTTTCTTATCATTCTGATGTGATTATAATGGATGAGCCGACTTCTGCAATATCGGAAAAAGAGGTGGAACAACTGTTTCGGATTATACGTTCTCTGACAGAAAAAGGTGTTGCAATCGTTTACATATCACATAAAATGGACGAAATATTTCAAATCGCCGATATGATAACCATTCTGAGGGATGGACAGTGGGTGTTATCTAAACCGGCTTCGGAATTAGATGACGGACTTCTGATTCAGGGAATGGTTGGACGTGAACTTGGTGATTATTATCCGAAAAAAGCGGCGAAGATTGGAGAAACAGTATTCAAGGTAGAGGGGCTGGATGACGGCAGGCTGATCCGGGATATTTCATTTGAGGTAAAAGCAGGCGATGTCTTGGGATTTGCAGGTCTGATGGGGGCAGGAAGAACGGAAACTGCAGAAATGGTATTCGGACTCCGTAAGAAAAAGCAGGGTAACTTATACCTGGAAGGGAAAAAGATCCGGATCGTCAATCCTGACCAGGCGGTAAAAGAAGGAATTGCTTATGTGCCGGAGGATCGAAAGTTAAGAGGTCTGAATCTGATTGGAAGTGTAAAAGACAATATTGTAATTTCAAATTTGAAAAGACTGAATAAGAAACTGTTTTTGAATACAAGTAAGCTTAATAAAGTAGCCGATGAGCAGATTAAACTGCTGTCAATCAAAACGCCTTCCAGGGAGGCACTTGCCCTAAATTTGTCGGGAGGAAACCAGCAGAAGATAGTGTTTGTAAAATGGCTGCTGACGAATCCGAAAGTGTTGATATTGGATGAACCAACGAGAGGAATAGATATTGGAGCAAAAACGGAAATTTATGAACTGATTAACCAGCTGGCGGCGAAAGGGATTGCAGTTATTATGATTTCATCTGAGATGCCGGAGGTACTGGGAATCAGTGACCGGATACTGGTATTTAGTGAAGGACGGATTACCGGAGAGCTGAAGAGAGAAGAATTCAGTCAGGAATTGGTTATGCAGTATGCAACACCACATAAGGAGGGAGAGAAATGACAGAGAAAACCGCAAATCAAATGACAAAACGGCTAAATGGAAAAGATCTATTTAATAAATATGGTATTCTGTTGGTTTTTTTAATATTGTTTGTACTTTTAACAGTGATTACCAATACCTTTTTTACATCCAGAAACCTGATAAATGTGTTAAAGCAGGTATCTATTAACGGTATCATTTCCGTGGGAATGATGTGTGTACTGTTGACAGGAGGTATTGATTTATCGGTTGGTTCCATCGTGGCGCTGTCCGGTATTGTAGCAACAACATTTGCACATCCGGGAGAATATCCGGTGATTGTTCCGATTATTCTCGGAGTTTTGGCAGGTGCGGCTTGCGGCGTGGTAAATGGAACACTGGTTGCATTTTTAAATCTGCCGGCATTTATTGCTACACTAGGTATGCTGTCGGTGGCGTCCGGAGTTGCGCTTGTTTTGAGCAAAGGACGTCCAATTAGTAATCTGAGTGAGCAGTTTCGTTACATAGGCGGTGGATCAATCCTGGGGCTTCCTATTTTGATATACATATTAGCAGCCGTATTTTTGATTGGGTATCTGATACTATCCTGGACGAAATTCGGACGGTATTTATATGCAATCGGAGGCAATGAAGAAGCTGCAAAAGCTTCCGGATTAAGCGTAGCCAGGATAAAATTATTTGTTTATATGATTTCTGGCATCTGTGCAGGACTGGCGGGAACTGTACTGGCATCCCGTATCAATGCAGGCCAGCCAAATTCAGGTGAAGGCTATGAACTGGATGCCATAGCAGCGGTTGTAATCGGAGGTACCAGTTTAAATGGAGGTATAGGAAAGGTATCAGGGACAATCCTGGGTGTATTGATTGTAGGGGTAATCAATAACGGTATGGATCTTCTGAATATTTCTTCCTATTATCAGAAGATCGTTAAGGGGTCTATTATTGTACTGGCTGTACTTTTAGACCGCATAACAAAAAATAAGAACAAATAAAAAGGAGATCAAGGTATGAAGAAAAAAGTGGCAGCAATAACGATGGTTTGGGTACTTGCAACAATTTCACTTGCAGCCTGTGGGACATCTGATTCCAAAGGAACAACGGAAGGGGGATCATCTGCTAAAACTGAGGCAGGTACAGCAGAAGCAGCAAAGCCGGAAACAGCAAAAACAGAATCAAAATCTGAATCAAAATCAGAAGCGGAAGCAGACGCAGCAGATGCGGTGGATGAGGCCGTTACAGAAGCAGTAGGAAAAGCTTCCGGTGAGAAGTACAAGATCGTATTTTCTTCCTACAGCCAGACCGCTCAGTTTCAGGTACTGCTTGCGGAAGCCATGCAGGATTATGTCAGTGAAAAATACGCCGACTCTGTGGATTTCAGTGTCTTAGACGGAAATATGGACTCTGCCACCCAGGTGGGGCAGATCGATAACCTGATTGCACAGAATGTGGATGGGATTTTAATCTGCCCTATGGACGGGGATGCGCTGGTGCCCGCCGTAGAAGCTGCAAATGATGCAAAGGTTCCGCTGATTACCGTGAATGCCCAGGTAAATTCCGATGAGGTCCTGGCACATGTGGGTTCTGATGATGTCGTTGCAGGGGAACTGGAAATGCAGTATGTAGCAGATCAGCTGAATGGAAAAGGAAATATTGTGATTTTACACGGACCAAATGGCATCTCCGCAGAAGTACTGAGAAGAGAAGGTTATGAAAATATTTTAAAAAAATATCCGGATATTAAAGTTTTAAGCGAGCCAACCTGTAACTGGTCCAGAGAAGAAGCGCTGTCCACAACGGAGAACCTCTTGCAGGGAGCCGATGAGATTCAGGCAATTGTGGCACAAAATGATGAGATGGCAATGGGAGCGCTCCAGGCAGTTCTGGATAATGATATGGGTGATAAAATAATTGTAACTGGAATTGATGCGATTGATGATGCTAAAGCAGCAATTGAAACAGGAACACTGTCAGCAACCGTATTCCAGGATGCAAAGGGACAGGCAGAAGCGGGTATTGATGAGATTCTGGACATTGTTAAGGGAGGGGAACCCAAAGATGTATCGATTCCGTATGTTCTTGTTACAAAAGACAACATAGCAGATTATAAATAGGAAAAGAAGAGGGGATTTGTATGAAAAGAGGCGGGGTTATCAATCAAAGACTCAGTGAACAAATAGCAGGATTGGGGCATACAGATTATTTTATGATATGCGACGCAGGCTTTCCTATTCCGGAAGGGATGGAAAGGGTGGATCTGGCACTTGCATTTGAGATTCCGACGTTGAAACAGTGTTTGAAAGCCGTGTTGGATGAGGTTGTTGTTGAAAAGGTTTGCATAGCCGAGGAAATGGAGAAATATAATCATGACGGCTATGGGTATATTAAAAATGTGTTTGTGAACCAACCGGTGGAATGTATGCCCCAGAACTTGCTTGTGAGAATGGCAAAGAAATGCAGATTTATTTTAAGAAGCGGTGAACTGGCTCCTTATTCCAATGTAATATTGCAGGCAGCATCAGGAGTAGAAGAATATAAAAAAGCATTAATTATTGACCTGGAGTAACTTGCTTCCCTTAGCCATGAAATGAAAAAGCGGGACATTCTCTGTGTTCTGCTTTTTCGATTTTAGCAAACAAAATATATACAGAAAAGATGTGACTTTACGAATATGGAAGAATTTGGTATAATGGAACAAATAATTTTAGAAACCCCTGTGGCTAAAAAGGGGAAAATAGGGATAGTGAGCATGAAGAGTACCAGCATGGAATTGAAAAAGATCAACCGTAACAACATCTATCGGTTGATTCTGAATGACAAGAAGATATCAAAGCAGGATGTTGCCTATAAACTGCGCTTAAGCCTTCCAACCGTAAGTCAGAACCTGTCAGAACTAATGGAAATGGATTTAATTGAAGAAACAGGAACCTTTGAATCTACAGGCGGAAGAAAGGCGAAATGCCTCTCCTGTAACGGGCGTGCTAAAGTAGGAATAGGGCTTGATATAACGAAAAACCATATCTCCCTGGCAATTGTGGATCTGACGGGGACAATGGTGGACTGTATCCGGGTCAGACGAAGTTTTAAGGCGGATAAGGCATATTATGAAGAAATACGGTTGCTTTTAGAGCAGATCGTGGAGAAAAACAACATTGATCCGAAAACAGTATTGGGAGTGGGGGTGACACTTCCGGCGATTATCGGCGGGGACCGAAAAAGTATTCCGCAGGTTTATTTGTTTTCCCTTCCACCTGATTTTTATGAGGAATTAAAAGCGTATATCCCATACCCCTATACGTTTTACAATGATTCAAACGGAGGCGGATTCGCCGAAATGTGGTACCGGGAAAAAGGAAAGAATATCTTGTATCTGTTCCTGGGACCTACCGTTGGCGGCGCTGTTCTGCTGGATGATAAAATTTATTATGGGGACAACCAGAGGAGCGGTGAATTTGGTCATACAACGCTGGTGCCAGGCGGAAAGAAATGTTATTGCGGGAAAGAAGGATGTGCAGATGCATATCTTGCGTCCTCCATCTTATCGGATCATACCGATGGAAGCCTGGAAAGATTTTTTAAGCTTCTGGATGCCGGGGATGATCAATGCAGAAAAATATGGGATGAGTATGTGTATTATCTTTCTGTGCACATTAATAATCTGAGGACATTTTTTGACTGCAAGGTAGTATTGGGCGGTTATGTCGGCGGATACATCAAAAAATATATCAAAGATATCCAGACGCAGGTAGCTGGGCGGAATACATTTGAAAATGATGGCAGTTATGTGGAAGCAAGCAGTTTTTCCTGGTGGTCATCTGCGGTTGGCGGTGCCCTGTTATATGTATCAGAATTTATTAAAGAAGTATAATTGAATGCTTTTAAATTCATTAAAGTGGTATTATTGATTAAAAATGGGAGTGGAAGATACCCGGGGAGGCAAAATGGCAGGCAGGGTCAAAAATGCAAAGGTGTTTTTTTTAACAGGTGCTATATTGATGCTTGTGTTTTGCACAGGATGCATGGCTAATAGTACGCAGCTGGCAGACGGATTTGATGAGAATGAATTAAAAAAAGCTTCTCAGCAGATCGTGGACCAGATAAATGAGAATGATTATGATGCATTTCTGAAGTTTGCAGGGGATGAAATGAAGGAACTTATTTCACAGGAAAAGTTTGAAAATGAGGTTGTGGGATATGCGAACAGCAAGGGGGCCTTTCAATCTTATGGAAAGCAGGCTGTTATCGGGCAGAAGTATGAAAAGACAGGTGAAGACTGCGGAGTAGTGGTAATGGCAGCAGAATATGAAGATGGAACAATCCAGTATACCATCAGTTTTACGAAAGACATGAAATTGAATGGGCTGTGGTTAAAATAATATAGAAAATCAGGAGCATGAGAATAAAATGTTCCTGATTTCTTTTTTTGTGCGGATAAATTCCGGTGAGTCCAGACTGGAGGAAAAAGGGGAAGTTATGGTAAATGAAGGAACCTTTCGTTCTTCTAAGATACCCCTGGGACATTTACCGAAAATGTAAATGCGGTCAGCGAGAATCATTGCTTCTTCGATGTCATGGGTTACAAAAATTATGGTTTGTTTTAATTTTTCCCAGATGGAAATCACCAGCTGCTGCATTTGAAAACGCAGTACAGGATCCAGTGCGGAAAATGGCTCATCCATTAAAAGGAGCTGGGGATGCAGGATTAAGGTGCGTGCAAGAGCAGCCCGCTGCTGCATACCGCCGGATAATTCATTGGGATAATAATTTTCAAATCCGTTTAGATGTACCAGACTAAGATATTCCTGGACTGCCTCGTGCTGATCCTTTTTGGAAATATGTCTGCGGTTTAAGCCATATGCGATATTTTCCTGAACCGTCAGCCATGGAAAGAGAACCGGGGTCTGAAATACTACTCCACGGTTTGCACCCGGACCGGTAACTGACTGCTTTTCCAAATATATTTCACCCGTATCCGGCATTTCAAATCCGGCAATCATATTCAAAAGCGTGGTTTTTCCGCAGCCGCTGGGACCCAGGAGTGCTACGATTTCATTTTGGTTTACCGTGATATTCAGGTTTTGAAAGACACATATGGAGTCCTGAAACGAGGAACGGTAGCTTTTTGATATTCCCTGAACGGTTAATAGATTATGGCTCATGAAAATCTCCTTTTTAATCACATTCTAAACATTGCACTTTTTGACCGGATAAAACAGAGTACAGATTTTTACCAGCAGAAAATCGGATAGTTTACCGGTAACAGCAATAACCGTCATACAGGCAAGGACGATATCCACATGTCCCAGCATACGTGCATCAGTCATGATGGCTCCGATCCCCCTGGTTACGCCTGTGACTTCACCCAGAACCAGGTAAGCCCAGGAGATTCCAAGCCCCAGGCGAAGGCCTACCAGAACGGAAGGGAATGCACTGGGAAGTGTCACCGTCCAAAACAGGGAAAACGAACCTGCCCCCATCATTTGACCTGCCCGCAGATAGGAATCAGGAACTTCTTTTGCACCTTGCGCGGTGTTCATATAGATTGGGAAAAAGGTAGCCAGTGATATGAGAAAATGTGTACTTTTTTCGCCAACGCTGAACCAGACGATTGCTATGGGCAGCCACCCGATGCCGGGAACTGCCCGCAGAGCATGAATAAACGGATCAAATATTTTCTGAAGCAGGCGGACCCGCCCTGTGAGAAAACCCAGGGTTATGCCAAGCAGTGCGGCAGTCAGAAATCCTTTTAAGACCCGGAAACAGCTGATCCATAAATTAGCAAAAAGCTTACCGGAGTAGGGGGTGGCTTTAGAATTCCCAAATATAAAATCAATCAGAACAATCCAGAGTTTCTGTGGAGAAGGCAGCACATATTCGGGAACTGCGCCTCTGCTGGTAGCCAGGTACCAGAGCAGAAGGAGTATTCCAGGTATCAGAAAGCCCCATAAGCCGGAAGATAATGTTGTCAGAGTTTTTTTAGCAAGTTTTCTATCCATAGCGCCTCGTTCTTGTTACTGATTTTTCTTTGCATTTTCCAGGAAAGTAAGGTCAAACAGGGAGTCAATGTCTGGCATATTTGTGATAATACCCAGGTCCAGCATTTTCTGTGCCAGGTTTTTGGTGTTCTGGATGAAGGCATAGTCAATATCCCAACACAGCTCGATGTTATCTGCGGAGATTTTCAGAAGATCTTTTTCCGTTCCGAATTCTTCCGCTTTATCCAGCCATGCATCCTGGTTTTCCGTCAGATACTGGGTTGCCTTAATGTGGGCATCCACCATCTTCTGAACTTCCTCAGGTTTATTTTTAATGGTGTCTTCTGTTACAATCATAGCTGCATTAATAGTTCCGATACTGTCATCAAAATATGGATAGCTTAAGATTTTACCGTAACCATTTTTGACTGCTTCTGAAGGGTACGGTTCACCGCTGCAGAATGCATCAATGGTTCCATCAGCAAGAGCCTGTCCCATATCAAAGAAGTCAATCCGTACCAATTCAACATCTTTTTCCGGATCTATGCCATTACGTTCCAGAACATCCAGCAATAATGCATGATGCATGGTACCTGGAACATATGCGATGGTTTTGCCTTTTAGATCGGCTTCTGTTTCTATTCCGGAATTTACTCCCACAGCCAGAGCAGAACATTTGTTGCAAAGACTGGTGACAATGCGTATAGGTTCATTATTAGCTGCGGCACTTATAGCTGTTACCAGGGTAGTTCCGGTCATATCCAGACCACCGGAAAGAAGAGCAGTTTTCTGATCACCGGGGTTTGTGAATGGAAGAACCTCAACGCTGGAGCTTTTATCAATAAACTGGTCATAGAAAAATGGCTGGATTGTCTGAGCAGTTTTCCAGGTCCCCACCTTTAATTGTATGGCATCAGCTGAAGCCTCATCGGCGGATGGTGTATCTTCAGATGCATTCATATCTTTAGAAGAAGCAGCATCTTCAGAGCCGGGTTTTTGACATCCGGCAGCAAATACCATGCTGAAAACCAGAAGCAGGGTTAGAAGCAGGAATATTCGTTTTTCTTTAAAAGCGTGTTTTTTCATAACAAGTGTTCCTTTCATAATTATCTATTTTTACATTGATATTGAATCGTTTTCCGTTTGATGGACAGTGTACCCATTATTTTGGAACCACTGTTTTGCTACGTTTACATCGAACTGTTTCCATTTTTCGTTCGGAAAACAACAGGCATCCCGGGGAATAGCGCCGGTTTCGATAACCACCACATTTGCACCAAACTGAATTGCCAGTTCACTGGCGGGGTGTACGCAGATCCCGGGAACTTTATAACCGCATGCCAGTCTGGTAACTGCAATAATCTGAGCAAGCCTTTGAGCGCTGATCTGAGGCAGTTCTCCCAGAGGGGTCCCCTTTACCGGAACTCTAGCCATGGCTCCGGAAACAATAGCGCCGAAATCGATGGTCATTTGGCAGATGTCTGCAATTTCTTCGTTCGTATGTTCTATACCAACCGGTTCTACCAGAAAAACCAGTTTTAGTGGAGAGTTTTTACATGCATTTAACGTAGCAATACGTTCCTCTTTTTGGAAGCGGGTATCCTTGCCTTCGCCTAAACGTAACGAGTGATAAATGAAATCCACGCCGCGCCTGGAAAGCTCATGGGCTTTCATAACATCAAATTCACCAACGTTTAAACCGATTTCGTAGGTACCCTGAACTTCCTTGCGGATGGTCTGGATGAGTGATTCCAGAACATCCAGACTGTAAAACTCGGTTGTCCTGAGTACAATCCAGCGTACTGTATTTTCAACATAGTAGCGCACATTCCCGATAATTTCTGCTTCGGAAAAATCCCGTTCTACTTCAACCAGTCCCCATTTTTTCCCCAGGGAGCAGAAATCGCAGTTCATTGGGCAGGCTTTAAAATCAACACCCATAGCTCCCCAAAGGTAAGCGCGCTTTTCAGTGATTGTCTGAGCAACCTCAAAAGCGGCTTTCCCCAGTGCATCTATAGCAGGAGAGTCCAGGGGGATGGACAGAAGATCAATCATGAGCTGACGGTTAAGAGATTCCCTGTTTAAAGAAATTTGTTTTGCATACTCTATTTTTTCAAATATATTCATTGTGTTCTCCTTCAATAAGCTTTATA
>OIES01000695.1_pt1 | contig 14920 bp, 13 predicted proteins | sample 1581811 | NCBI WGS metagenome assembly OIES01 (sample SAMN03281021, study PRJEB24777) | human gut metagenome | isolation source: fecal sample PR177 from 1 month old male Malay infant, vaginal delivered... | reverse complement strand
TCAGAATGCCTTCGTCTTCGTAAATATCAGACGCGGGCTGAGTGGAAGAGGAGCACAGATGGCCGATAACGTATTTGATGCCGTCATTGATCACTTTGTTTGCGACCGCGACCGCCTGTTTCGGGTCACAGGCATCATCATATTTTACGATTTGCAGCTTTTCGCCTTTGATTCCACCTTTGGCATTAATGTCTGCAACCGCTTGTTCGGCGCCCGTAAACTCCTGGTCGCCGTACTGAGCTACCGGACCGGACATCGCCCCGACAACGGCCACTTTGATATCAGCCTGAGCCATTGTGCTGAATGCCAGCGCGATACATCCTGCCAGTAACGCTTTACCCTTCATATTCATCCTGACTTTCCCCATTCTTCTGGTTATTACGATTGTTGTGATGTTGTTTTGTAGCGCTTTATTCCAGTTATTGGTGTGCATCACGCGCTTTTTCAGCACACTCTGCTAAAACATACCCCATTTTTATAATTTTGGAATAGCTAATTTGACAGACAGATAACAACTTAGTGACATAACGTCGTGCCGCCCGGTCAGGGACGGCACAGGTTTATCGTGTCAGCGAGCGGGTAATAATGTTGAGCGCATGGCGAAATTGCGCATCCGGGATGGTGAGCGGATAGAGAAAACGAATGACATTGCCATACACACCGCAACTCAGCAGCAGAAGTCCTTCCTGCAAGGCGCGATCCTGCACCTGGCGGGTAAATTCCGGGGAAGGTTGCCCGGTGTGCGGATCGTTAAATTCCGCTGCCACCATCGAGCCCTGCGCGCGAATATCAGCAATAAACGGACACGCCGCTTTCGCCTCATTAAGCGTCCCGACAAGAATCGCGCCCAACTCAGCGGCGCGGGCGCAAAGACGCTCCTCATCAATCACATCGAGTACCGCGTGCGCCGCCGCAACGGCTAACGGATTCCCGGCATAGGTTCCCCCCAGACCGCCCGGCGCAGGCGCATCCATCACCTCAGCCCGTCCTGCGACCGCAGAAAGCGGCATACCGCCCGCCAGACTCTTCGCCATGGTTATCAGGTCTGGCTGCACGCCGTGGTGTTCCATCGCAAACAATTTTCCCGTACGGGCAAAGCCGGTCTGCACTTCATCGGCAATCAACAGGATCCCGTGGGTATCACACAAGGCCCGAAGCGCCTGCATAAAATCCGTGGGGGCGACGTTAAAACCCCCTTCCCCCTGAACCGGTTCAAGGATAATGGCCGCCACCTGATCCGGCGCGATATCCGCTTTGAAAATACGCTCAAGGCTTTGCAATGCCTGCGCGGTGCTCACGCCATGCAACGCGTTCGGATACTGGGCGTGATACACCGAGCCGGGAAACGGGCCAAAACCGATTTTATATGGCGCCACCTTACCGGTCAGCGCCATTGTCATAAAAGTGCGCCCATGAAAAGCACCGCCAAAGGTAATTAATCCAGGTCGTTTTGTGTATGCGCGGGCAATTTTTACTGCGTTTTCTACCGCTTCGGCCCCCGTAGAAAAGAACGCCGTTTTCGCCGGTCCCTGAACCGGGACGCGCGCATTGATCCGTTCCGCCAGCCGGATATAGCTTTCATAAGGAACAATCTGGTAAGCGGTATGGGTAAAAGAGTGGAGCTGTTTTTCAATGGCGGCGACGACTTTTGGATGGCGATGCCCGGTATTCAACACCGCGATGCCCGCAGCGAAATCAATCACCTCACGGCCTTCCACATCCCACAATGTGGCGTTTTCCGCTCTCTGCGCGTAAAAACTACACATCACACCGATCCCGCGCGGCGTCGCCTGTAAGCGCCGCTCATTCAGTTCATTATTTTTCATTTTCATTCCCCTAAGATGCGCACAACCCATCGGTAAGTGTTTGCCAGGGGAGAGGAATTCGCCAGAGCAGGCGTTAAAAAAAACAAAAACCCCGGACAGTTATCCAGGGTTTTAGCGGGGACGTCGCGGGAATTATGCTTCGATAGCAGCGCGAAGTTTTTTCATCGCGTTCTTTTCAAGCTGACGAACACGTTCAGCAGAAACGCCGTAGCGATCGGCCAGTTCCTGTAGCGTGGACTTGTTGTCTTCGTCCAGCCAGCGGGCGCGGATAATATCCTGGCTACGCTCGTCGAGGCCTTCCATCGCATGAGTCAGCTTGTTGGCAGCCTGGTCTTCCCAGTTGTCCTCTTCAATGCCGTCAGCAAAGTTAGAGGTTTTATCCTGCAGATACAGGACCGGCGCCATCGGCTGGCTGTCAGACTCATCGTCTGAAGACATGTCAAAGGTCATGTCCTGCGCCGCCATACGCGATTCCATCTCGCGCACGTCTTTGCTGGAAACACCCAGCTCACGCGCCACCATTTCCACTTCGTCCTGGTTAAACCAGCCCAGACGCTGCTTGGTTTTACGCAGATTAAAGAACAGCTTACGCTGTGCTTTGGTGGTCGCCACTTTGACGATACGCCAGTTACGCAATACGTATTCGTGGATCTCAGCTTTGATCCAGTGCACGGCGAAGGAAACCAGGCGCACACCCACTTCCGGGTTGAAACGGCGCACGGCTTTCATCAGGCCGATGTTACCTTCCTGAATCAGATCCGCCTGCGGCAGGCCATAGCCCGCATAATTACGAGCAACGTGAACAACAAAGCGCAGGTGAGACAGGATCAGCGTTTTAGCTGCTTCCAGATCGCCCTGGTAATGCAGCTTTTCAGCCAGTGCCCGTTCTTCGTCAGCCGATAACATCGGCCACGCGTTCGCAGCCCGGATGTAAGATTCCAGGTTACCAACAGGGGCTAAAGCTAAAGTTTGCATTTCTTTGGTCATTCAAATCCTCTCAATTTTTATCGTCTGGCACCACAGCGATAGATATCAGCAACAACCGTGCCAGCGTTAACGAGCAACGAGATTAGCATTCACTCTTTTATCAGACAGTGATTTTATCCACAAGTTCAATGCAACACTGTGTATAAATTACTCACAAATTGTGACACGAAGATGAAAAACGGGGAAGAGCCAACGGAGGCTCTTTCCCTGCGAACGGAAATCCATTGCAGGGAAAGATTATATCACGCTTTTATTAATCGGGAGTAAAGTGACGTAAATGTTGAACCGTCGCAAGCCATGCCGCCACCCAGCCAATCATTGAGCACACCAGCAGAAGCAACAGGCACTCATCAAACGATAAGCCATTGAGATCAAACTTCGTGCCGAAAACCTGCGCCACTTCCGTGACCGCCGACGACAAACGCAACACCAAAATCTCTGACAAAATCAGTGAAAGAAATGCACCGGAAAAACCGAGCAATGCGCCACCGTAGAGAAACGGACGCAGGATAAATCCATCCGTTGCGCCAATCAGTTTTTGCACGTTAATGGTATCGCGACGGGCAAAGATGCTTAAACGCACGCTGTTACCAATGACGAGGAAGACTGCGGCCACCATCAGTACGCCGATCATCGCCGAAACGCGTCCGACCAGCCCGGTCAACGCCGACAAGCGCGCAAACCAGCTATCGTCCATGCGCACCTCATCAATCCCGTTGATGCGGGAAATTCGGTCGCGCAAGGTGTTCAGCGAATCGGTACCCTGAAAGTCGAGCTTCGGGATCACCACCGCCACGGCGGGCAGCGGGTTCTCTTCAAGCATATCCAGCGCACCGCCAAAGCCTGACCAGTTGCGGAACTCGCCCAGCGCGTCTTCACGTGAGAGATAGTTGACCTTCTCCACGCCCTGCTCGGCCTGAATTTGCCCAACCACCTGCGCCGCCGCGTTATCGTCGAGCGCTTTATCCAGATAGACCGTGATCTGCGGAGACGGATAATACTGCGACGCTGCCTGGTTGACGTTCTTGTAAACCATGTAGCAGACGCTTGGCAGCGTCAGGGAGATGGCAATTACCATCACCGTCAGGAACGTCGCCAGCGGTTTGCTTTTCAGGTCCTGCAGCGCGCCGTGGAACGCGTAGCGCACCTGCTCGTTAAAGACGTTGGTTTTGCGGGAGGCCGGTTTTGGCGCGGCCTTCTGGCGCTTCGGCGCATTACGATTGCCGTCACCCCCGCCCTGCGGCTTACGGAAACGGTCAAACCGGTTCCCGAACTGCCGAATCTGGTTTATTGCATCACGCTTGTTCACCGTGGCCTCCGTGCAAATGCCCGTCGCTCAGGGTCAGCATGCGGTACGAACGACGGGAAATCAGCCCGATGTCGTGCGTTGCCATCAATACGGTAACCCCTACGCGGTTAAACTCCTCAAACAGACGCAAAATCCCTTCTGACAGGGCATCGTCCAGGTTACCGGTCGGTTCATCCGCCAGCAGCACGGCAGGCTTGTTCACCACCGCGCGGGCGATACCCACGCGCTGCTGTTCACCGCCGGAGAGCTGGATCGGGAAGTTCTTCGCTTTGTCCAGTAGCCCGACCTTATCCAGCGCCGCAGAGACGCGGCGGCGGATATCGTCATAGCTGGCGCCGGCAATAATCAGCGGAATGGCCACGTTATCGAAAACGGTGCGATCCATCAGCAGGTGGTGATCCTGGAAAATCATGCCGATCTGACGACGCAGGAACGGCACCTCACGGTTTTTCAGACGGCTGATCTCATGGCCGCTGAAAAAGATTTTTCCGGCGCTTGGCCGCTCGATCCCACAGATAAGCTTGAGCAGGGTACTTTTCCCCGCGCCGGAATGGCCGGTCAGGAATGCCATCTCGCCCGGCTGCAGGTGAAAAGTCACCCCCTGCAGCGCTTGTCTCCCACCGAGATAGGCCTTGCTGACGTGTTCAAAGCGAATCATTGTTAGTCCTCTCGGGCAAATAATGCCTCAATAAAGTCGTCCGCCTTAAACGGACGTAAATCCTCAATACGCTCGCCCACACCGATGTAACGGATAGGAATGCCGAACTGGTCGGCCACGGAGAAGATCACCCCGCCTTTCGCGGTGCCGTCCAGTTTGGTCAGCGTGATCCCCGTCAGTCCTACCGCTTCATGGAACAGCTTCGCCTGGCTGATGGCGTTCTGTCCGGTGCTGGCATCAATAGTCAGCATAATTTCATGCGGTGCGTCTTCGTCCAGCTTCTTCATGACGCGAACGATCTTCTTCAGCTCTTCCATCAGATGCGATTTGTTCTGCAAACGCCCTGCGGTATCGGCTATCAGCACGTCCACGTTGCGCGCCTTCGCCGCCTGGATGGCGTCAAAGATCACGGACGCGGAATCCGCGCCGGTATGCTGAGCAATGACCGGGATGTTGTTGCGCTGGCCCCAGACCTGCAGCTGCTCAACCGCCGCCGCACGGAAGGTGTCGCCCGCCGCCAGCATCACCGATTTACCCTGCTGCTCGAACTGACGCGCCAGCTTGCCGATGGTGGTGGTTTTACCCACGCCGTTCACGCCGACCATCAGAATAACAAATGGCGTTTTGCCTTCAATATTAAGCGGTTCGTCAACTTTTGCGAGAATTTCACCCATCTCGTCTTTCAGCAGGCCGTACAGCGCTTCGGCGTCACGCAATTGCTTGCGGCTCGCCCCTTCGGTCAGATTGGCAATGATCTTACGGGTGGTTTCCACCCCAACGTCCGCAATCAGCAGTTGCTCTTCCAGCTCTTCAAACAGATCGTCGTCGATCTTCTTGCCGCGGAACAGACTGATAAATCCGGAACCTAAGTTTTCTTTGGTTTTAAGCAGGCTGCGCTTCAGGCGCGCGAAGAAACCTTCTTTGGTCGGTTTTTCCTGCTCCTGAACGATCTCTTCTTCGGCCTGCTCTTCTACCGGCACAACGATGACCGCTTCTTCAGCCGCTTCCGCCGCCAGCGCCTGGGCTTCCAGCTCTTCGTCGGTCAGCTCCGGCTCGAGCGCCGCTTCTTCTTCCACCGCCTCAACGATTTCAACGGTTTCCGCTTCGGCCTGCCACTCTTCGGCAGACACCGCTTCGTCTTTGACCTCTTCCGGCAGCGGAAGCTCTTCGTGTTCGATAGCGGCCTGAGGCGCTTCGATAGCGGCTTCTACGACAACCGGTTCTGGCTTCTCGCTCTCCTGAACCTGTTCAGTGACCTCAACCACCTCTTCAGCAAAGGTTTCAACCTCTTCTTTGCTGTGCGCCGTTTCTTCCGCATCGACAACCGCGGCTGTTTCTACTGGCGTTTCAGGCTGCGATGGCTCTTCAACGGCTTGTTGCTCTTCGGTTTTCTGTTCTGTTTCTTGCTCTTTTTCACCGAAGCCCAGCCAGGAAAAGAAGCCACGTTTTTTTTGTTTTGCCATCTGCGACTACACTCCTCGCGGCGCTATATACATGGAAGCTAAAAAAATGATGAAATAGTCTAACACTTTACTTAATTGACATCACCGCCCGCAATCGCAGGCCAATTGTTAACAGAGCTTTCCTGAGATGAAGAAACCCAACCGCGCCCCGGCCGGTCAAATTCGTATTATCGGCGGTCAGTGGCGAGGCCGGAAATTACCGGTGCCGGACAGCCCCGGTTTACGCCCCACTACCGACCGCGTGCGCGAGACGCTGTTTAACTGGCTGGCCCCGTCAATGGTAGACGCCCGCTGCCTGGACTGCTTCGCCGGTAGCGGCGCGCTCGGGCTGGAAGCGCTGTCGCGCTATGCTGCCAGCGCCACGCTGCTGGAGATGGAGCGCGGCGTGGCGCAGACGCTGCAGCAAAATCTGGCGACGCTGAAAGCGAGCAACGCGAAAGTGGTGAACACCAACACGCTGAGCTTCCTCGCGCAAAAGGGCACGCCGCACACCGTGGTGTTTGTCGACCCGCCGTTCCGCAAGGGGCTGCTGGAAGAGACGTTATCCCTGCTGGAGCAAAACGGCTGGCTGGCGGATGACGCATTGATTTACGTGGAAAGCGAAGTGGAGAACGGTTTGCCGCCGGTTCCCGCTCACTGGGATCTGCACCGTGAAAAAGTGGCAGGTCAGGTTGCTTATCGTCTGTATCACCGTCAGGCACAAGGAGGATCCGATGCCGGTACTGATTAATCTGGGACGTCTGCTGATGCTGGGCGTCTGGGCGTTTTTGCTGCTCAACCTGGTGCACCCGTTCCCGCGCCCGATGAATATTTTCGTTAACGTGGCGCTGATTTTCACCTCGTTCATGCACGCCCTGCAGATGGTGATGCTGAAAAACGGTCTGCCGAAAGACGGCCCGCAGATGACGGGCTGGCAGCAGCTGCGCGTGTTTATTTTCGGCGCGTTTGAGCTGCTGGGGCGGATGAGGAAGTTAAAGGCGCAGGTGAAGAAGTAAGGTGCGTTTAGTCGTCCGGTGGCGCTTCGCTTACCGGGCCTACGAAACCACGTAGGCCGGGCAAACGCAGTGCCGCCCGGCGTTACAACTCCGGAACAAACCCCTCAAACCGCGATCCTTTGTAACTCAGCGTTCCTTTTTCCCCCACCGTCAGCTGGTGGTACTGCTGCGCCTCCAGGCGGAAGGTCATCTCCAGGCCGCCCGTTTCCGGCTTAAAGCTCGCTTCATAACGCATTGTTGTGCCCGCAGGCGTCACCTGCTGCTGGCGCGAGCGGCGGTCATTGAGCGGCTTTTCGCGTTTGTTCGTCACCACCACGCGCTTTTGCATCAGCGGCGCGGCATCGTTATCCGCCTTCTCGCGGCGCTGCTGCACGAAGCGGAACGAGGCGGCAATGACGATAATCGCCACCACGATAATGAAAAACAGCGGCATCTTGCTCATTCAACTATCCCATCAGATTATGCGGAATTCAGGATACCCTGCCTTCCCCGGCATTGCCAAACGCCCGCCCGCGTCACTACACTGGATCAGAAACTGATTATTCAGACTTAACAGATACAGGGAGTTAATATGCTTTGGTCATTTATCGCTGTCTGTTTTTCCGCATGGCTTTATGTCGATGCGTCGTACCGTGGTCCCACCTGGCAGCGCTGGCTGTTTAAACCCGTCACGCTGTTGCTGCTCCTGCTGCTGGCCTGGCAAGCACCGATGTTTAATGCCGTCAGCTATCTGGTCCTCGCCGGGCTGTGCGCCTCTCTGATTGGCGATGCCTTAACCCTGCTGCCGCGCCAGCGCCTGCTGTATGCCGTAGGGGCGTTTTTCCTGTCGCATCTGCTGTATACCATCTACTTCGCCAGCCAGATGACGCTCTCTTTCTTCTGGCCGCTGCCGCTGGTCCTGCTGGTGATTGGTGCCCTGCTGATCGCGGTGATCTGGTCGCGTCTGGAAGAGATGCGGTTGCCGATCTGCACGTTTATCGCCATGACGCTGGTGATGGTATGGCTGGCAGGTGAACTGTGGTTCTTCCGTCCGACCGCTCCGGCGATGTCCGCGTTCTTCGGGGCCGCGCTGCTGCTGATTGGGAATATCGTGTGGCTGGGCAGCCACTATCGCCGCCGTTTCCGGGCGGATAACGCGATTGCCGCCGCCTGCTACTTTGCCGGGCACTTCCTGATTGTGCGTTCGCTGTATATCTAAATAACGCTTGACTCTGGAGTCGACTCCAGAGTGTATGCTGCGGTTAATGAGAAAATTATCATTGCCGGAGACTGCCATGTCGACTCCAGAAACACCCAAAAAAGTCCCTCAATTCTCGGCGCTTAAGCTCAGTCCCGTTCCGTCGAAAGATGACTGCTGCTGCGAAGGCGCGTGCGAAACGCAAACTCAAACGCTTCCTGAAAGCGGCAACCGCTACAGCTGGGTCGTTAACGGCATGGACTGCGCCGCCTGCGCCCGCAAAGTGGAAAATGCGGTGAAACAGGTGCCGGGCGTCAGCCACGTTCAGGTGCTGTTCGCCACCGAAAAGCTGCTGGTTAGCGCCGATAACGACGTCAGCAAACAGGTTGAAGACGCGGTAAGCAAGGCGGGTTACAGCCTGCGTAGTGAAGCCGCGCCCGCGAAAAAAGCTTCTTCACTGAAAGAAAACCTGCCGCTCATTACCCTGATCATCATGATGGCCCTGAGCTGGGGGCTGGAACAGATCAACCATCCGTTCGGCAACCTGGCGTTTATCGCCACCACGCTGGTCGGGCTGTTCCCGATTGCCCGCCAGGCGCTGCGTCTGATGAAAAGCGGCAGCTGGTTCGCCATTGAAACGCTGATGAGCGTGGCGGCCATCGGCGCGCTGTTTATTGGCGCGACGGCAGAAGCGGCGATGGTATTGCTGCTGTTCTTAATCGGTGAACGTCTTGAGGGCTGGGCGGCGAGCCGGGCGCGTAAAGGGGTCAGCGCGCTGATGGCGCTGAAGCCGGAAACCGCCACGCGCGTAGTAAACGGCACGCGTGAAACGGTCGCCATCACGACCCTGCGTCCGGGCGACGTGATAGAAGTTGCGGCAGGCGGACGCCTGCCTGCCGACGGCGCGCTGCTTACCGCCACCGCGAGCTTTGATGAAAGTGCCCTGACCGGTGAGTCCATTCCGGTTGAACGTGCCGCAGGTGAAAAAGTGCCTGCTGGCGCCACCAGCGTCGACCGTCTGGTGCAGCTCACCGTGCTTTCCGAGCCGGGTGACAGCGCCATCGACCGCATCCTGAAGCTGATTGAAGAGGCCGAAGAGCGCCGCGCGCCGGTCGAACGCTTTATCGACCGCTTCAGCCGCATCTACACGCCCGCCATTATGCTGGTTGCCCTGCTGGTCACCGTCGTCCCACCGCTGTTCTTTGGCGCGCCGTGGGAGGGGTGGATTTATAAAGGGCTGACGCTATTGCTGATCGGCTGCCCGTGCGCGCTGGTGATTTCCACACCGGCGGCCATTACCTCCGGGCTGGCGGCTGCGGCACGTCGCGGGGCGCTGATTAAGGGCGGCGCGGCGCTGGAGCAGCTGAGCCAGGTCCAGCATATCGCCTTCGATAAAACCGGTACGCTGACCGTCGGCAAGCCGCAGGTCACCGGTGTGTATCCGCAGGAAATCAGTGAAGACGAACTGCTGATCCTGGCCGCCGCCGTTGAGCAGGGTTCCACTCACCCGCTGGCGCTGGCGATTGTGCGGGAAGCGCAGTCGCGCGGGCTGAATATCCCACCGGCAACCGCTCAGCGGGCGCTGGTAGGCTCCGGGATTGAGGCCACCGTTGACGGTAAAAAAGTTCTGATTGTCGCGGCGGGCAAGTCTTCTCATCCAGAGGTGGAGGCGTTAGAACAGACCGGACAAACTGTCGTGACCGTTATGCAGGACGGCGTCGCAAAAGGGATGCTGGCGCTGCGCGACACCCTGCGCGATGACGCAAAAGAAGCCGTGGCGGCGCTGCATCAGTTGGGCGTGCAGGGGGTGATTCTCACCGGCGATAACCCTCGCGCGGCGGCAGCGATTGCCGGTGAGCTGGGGCTGGCGTTTAAAGCCGGATTACTGCCGGCGGATAAGGTCAGCGCGGTAACGGAGCTGAACGCGCACGCCCCGCTGGCGATGGTCGGGGACGGGATAAACGATGCCCCGGCAATGAAGGCTTCCACCATCGGCATTGCGATGGGCAGCGGCACCGACGTGGCGCTAGAGACGGCGGACGCGGCGCTGACCCACAACCGCCTGACCGGACTGGCGCAGATGATCGCTCTTGCGCGGGCGACGCGTGCCAACATCCGCCAGAACATCGGCATTGCGCTGGGGCTGAAGGGGATTTTCCTGGTGACCACCCTGCTCGGCATGACCGGACTGTGGCTGGCGGTGCTGGCGGATACCGGCGCGACGGTGCTGGTGACGGCGAACGCGCTGCGGCTGCTGCGTCGCCGGTAAAAAAACGCCCGGTGGCGCTGACGCTTACCGGGCCTATATATCCTGCTAAAACGTAGGCCGGGTAAGGCGAAGCCGCCACCCGGCTTTTTTTATAAGAAGTAGCTCATCGCCAGGCCTAAAAACAGCACCAGACCGACGTAGTTATTGTTCATAAACGCCTTGAAGCAGGCGTCGCGTTCGCGCTTCGCAATCAGCTTTTGCTGGTAGGCAAACAGCAGCCCCGCCACCAGCACGGACCAGTAAAACGCCCAGTTCAGCCCGTTCAGGCGGCCAATCGCCACCATCAGCGCCAGCACGGCGACCTGCAGAATCCCGATAATCAGCTTGTCCTGACGGCCAAAGAGGATGGCGGTGGATTTGATGCCAATTTTCAGGTCATCGTCGCGGTCAACCATCGCGTATTGCGTGTCGTAAGCCACGGCCCAAAGTATGTTCGCCAGGAACATCAGCCAGCAGCTGAGCGGTAAGGACTCACTAACTGCCGCAAACGCCATTGGAATCGACCAGCCAAACGCTGCGCCCAGCACCACCTGAGGCAGGTGGGTATAGCGCTTCATGAACGGATAAACCCAGGCCAGTGCCAGCGCCGCAACGGAAAGCAGTATGGTCATGGTGTTCAGGGTTAACACCAGCAGGAAAGAGAGCAGCACCAGAACAGCAAACAGCACGCGGGCTTCTTTCCCGGTCACCTGTCCGCTGGGTAACGGACGACCGGCAGTCCGCTTTACATGGCCGTCGAATTTACGATCGGCATAATCATTGACCACGCAGCCCGCTGCGCGCATCAGCCAGACGCCAGCAACAAACACGCCGAGGATCCACAGCGGCGGCACGCCCGGCGTGGCGACCCACAGCGCCCATAAGGTCGGCCACAGCAGCAGTAACGCGCCAATCGGTTTATCGGTACGCATTAAGCGGTGATACGCCAACAGCTTATTCTGCGTCAGGCTCCACTCCATTTTTTCTTCCTCTTAGTACAACGGTGATGCCGGTAAAAAAAGCTCCGTCAGAATTAACGGTTTACCGCTCAGGCGAAGGCGGGAACGACGCCCCCAAAGTTCAGCATCACGACCAATCTCAATAAAATCCCGGGTAAGCTCAGACGAGGTGAAAAGGTAACGCCCCAGCGGCGTTTTCCCCAGACGTTGCAGCGCCAGCTCGGGCCCGGACAAAGTGGACTCGGGCACCACCGTCCGTCCGGCAAGCCACGGCTCGCCGTCAGCGCAGAGTAAAATTTCACGCAGCCAGTAACGTGGCTCGTGCGGCAGCAGCGGCAGCTCGTTGGCGATCTCATCGCCGGAGACAAACCCTTCCTGAATCAGGGTCACCGTGACCGTTTTTCCCTGCTGCTCAAAACGTTTTGTCATGGAATCTTCCAGCAACAGCCAGTCCAGCTGCTGCGGATCAAGCGCAGGTATTTGGTCGAAATAGCGCAGCGCACGCAGTTGCGTTAGCGCAGGGTGTGACATGCCAGACTCTCCGATACATAACGTACAGGCATTGTATCGCAGAAACGCGGATTGAGGGGGGCCAAACGTTATTTAACGATCACGATCGCAACAAGAGTGCAACAGCCCGGCGGAGACGAAAAAAAGTGCGCCCACTCAGGCGCACCAAACGACTAACAAATCAGCATTGTGGGGAAACGGTTACCCCTTGCCTTTTACACTGCTGATAAAGGTGGAACGGGCAGTGGTTGAACCTAAACGTTCGGCTTCATCAAGCAGCTTCAGCGCTTTATCGACATCGCCGCGCTTCACCGCCTGCTTGATGGCATTGTTGAAGTATTCTTCGGTGTCGTTCAGTACCGGCTCCGCTTTCTTCGCCGGGGCCGGCGCTGCGGTCGCTACCGGTGCGGCTGCCGTGGCAGCTGGCGCAGTATAGGCAGGCGCAGCGGTGTTGCCCACGGTGACAGGGCCGGTACCGGAGGAGCCAAACAGCGGGCCGACCAGGACGCTGGACGCACTGCTGGTCGACACTTTCAGCTTCACAAGGCCGTCAGTGGTGTGGCGGGCGATCGGATCCGGGATATCCGGTGCGGCGTTACCTACGCCTTTGGCATAGGCCTTCGCAGGATCAAGCAGCGTGGTGGTTTGCTGCAAATCTTTTTCCGTGGTGAAGACGAGTACATAAATTTTCTGCTGACCCAGCGCAGGCGTCAGGCGCATTACCCCTTCCAGGCGATCGGCGCTCATGACACCCGGTTCCTGATAGGTAAAATATTCGCTCGGGAAGAACGCAGAAGGCGTCATGTTCTGGTCAAGAATCAGCACGTTCGGCGCAAAGACGCTGGTCTGTTTATTGACTTCACTGGAGAGCGTTAACGTCAGTTCGCCAATGTTAGCGGGCACGCTGTACGCGACCACTGGACCACTAATACCCGGAACATTAAGCGGTTGCCCACCCGTCGAGAGCTGGGTCGTTTGGGCTTTAGATTGATCGACAGGCGTCCAGACCAGCTGTTGCAACGCAGCTGCCGGAATGGCCGGCGCGGATGTTGTGTTTTGCGGAACGAAATTCACATTAGCGAGCGTTACAGCAGGCGCGCTCGCCAGCAACCCTGCGGATAAACAAAGGGCAAGGAGAGTTTTGTTCATTTTCATTGTTATCACCTCAAAATGCACAGGTCAGCGGTAGCCAGGCAATAGCGCGCCGTCCCAAGGATTGAGGGGCTTGCGCCCCTCAGTTTGGTCATTACGTCAGATTAAGACGGGATTACCACCAGATTTCCATCTGGGCGCCGAAGGACCACTCATCGTTGTCACCACGGCTGTAGGTTGTGGCTTTGGTATCGCTTTTTGCAATGCCGTTGTCATAACCCCATTTCTCATCCCACTTCGCGTAAGTTGCGAAGACACGGATCGCTGGACGGGACCAGATGCTGTTACCGGCCTGCCATTGCTGTGCAAGGGTAATTTTGTACTGGTTGTTGGTATCGTCAGTTTTCTGCGACTTAACGTTGTCGTAGCCAACTTCAAGCAAGGTGCTCATGATTGGCGTCCATTTATACATTGGGCGCACACCCACGGTGTACCAGGTCGTACCGTTGTTGTCGTCACGATCGATATCCTGATACATACCGACGTACATCAGATCCCAGCTGTCACCCAGAGAGATCGCACCGTGGTCGAGAATACGAACCAGGGAACCGTTGTTGTTAATCTTGTTATTTACAACACCAATTTCAGCGTCTTTGTCATAGTTGTTGCCGGTGAAGGAACCCTGCGGAATACCTTTGCCCTGAGTGGTCATTGCATCGGTAGCGTACTGGACAACAAACTTGTTGTAGCCTTTCAGCATGCTCTGGGTATGTTCAGCGGTGAACATCCAGCCATCTTTAGATGCGCCGTCAGCGAAGCTGTAACCGTCAGTTTTGTTAGCTCGGCCATAGTCAACACCCAACTCCAGCGTGCCGCCCGGGTTGATTTCCATCTGCGCTAAACGCACATCGAAGACGTCGTTAGCGGTGTCTTTGAAGTCATGATAGATATCGTTGCTGGTGAAGATGTATGAGCCACCTGCTTCCTGAGAACGGGTCGCGGCCAGAGACAGTTTACCGAAGCCCAGATCGACGTTTTCGATACCGGCACCAGGACCTGAAATATCCCAGTAGTAGAAGTCGATCATGTGAACGTCATGACGCTGATAGAAGCGCTTACCGGCCCAGATGGTGGAACCTGGCAGCCACTCAATCAGGTTTTTACCCTGCACGTTGGCTTCACGGAACGCCGGGTCGGTAGCTTCCCAGTCGTTCTGTTGCGCCACGGAGTACGCTACGTTGGTGTCGAAGTAGAAGCTCTTGTCGCCTTCTTTCCACACTTCCTGGCCCAGCTTCAGTTCCGCATAGGTTTCACATTCGTTACCAAGACGGTATTTACTTTGAGCACCGGTTGCCTGGAAGCACTGTTGTTCGCCGCCACTCCCCGTCCAGCCGATACCGGAACGAGCATAACCATGGAAATCCACGGCCATTGCCTGAGCAGACATTACGCCCGCTGCGACGGCAACTGCCAGAGGAAGTTTGCGCAGAGTAATCATCATTCTATCTCCTGAGATCATTGCTTTTCTTTGAACACTTCACCTGTCGGTTTCGTGTCTTCTTTTGGGATTGCTTAAACGCCTGGCTCTTTGTGCAACCGACGACATGCAGTGCCATCCTCACGGAACAGATGGCAGCGCTCTGGCGGCAAACCGATAGCGAATGTGGCACCCTCTTCTACCAACACCACGTCATTC
>OIES01000678.1_pt1 | contig 15179 bp, 9 predicted proteins | sample 1581811 | NCBI WGS metagenome assembly OIES01 (sample SAMN03281021, study PRJEB24777) | human gut metagenome | isolation source: fecal sample PR177 from 1 month old male Malay infant, vaginal delivered... | reverse complement strand
CCCGTGTCGGGCCGGCTTTTTGCCAGCCGGTCACCGCCTAACAGATCCAGCGCCGCCAGTTTTTCCCAAAGAATTGTCCCAAAGAAATCCCCCCTTTTCCCGCCGAGACGGTTTACCACCTGCCACAAGGCGCTCAGGCTGGCGGGCGTTCTGACGGTAAATCCGGCCTGTTTGGCGAAAAAACCGTATTCCGGTCGCCAGCGGGCAAACGCCTGCGCGTCATAACCCCAGTCGCTGGAATTCACCAGTTTCTCTTCTTCCTTTAGCGTGCGGCGTACCGCATCGTCAAAGGCGAGAAGCTGCTGGGGAATTAACGCCCGTAATTCCGAGTCATCGGCCAGCAGAGCGTGTTTTAGCCCCTGTATCGGTGCCTTTGCAGTGATGGGCGGCACGGAGGTGATAACGTTCAGGAACCAGACGGAAATCCAGCGGGTGGGAAAGGGGACGGGAATTAACAGGCGATGCTTGCCGCTGACCGCCATGAAATGTTCAAACTGCTCCTGATAGCTGAGCACCTGTGGCCCGGCGGCTTCAAGGATCCGGTGCTCGCTGGCGGGATGGTCCAGCAGGGCAACCAGATAGTACAACAGGTTTTCGAGGGCAATTGGCGTGGTGCGCGAACGGACCCAGCGGGGCGGTGTCAGCACCGGCAGGTTATAGACCATGTCACGCATCACTTCGAATGCGGCAGAACCTGCACCTACGATAATGCCGGCGCGCAGTTCCGTCACGGGGACACCGGACTCACGTAAGGTATCTGCGGTGATTTGCCGCGCCCGCAGATGGTCGGATTGCTGGTGTTCCGGTGCCTGTAGCGAACTGAGAAAAATGAGTTGTCTGACCGGCGTTTCACGCAGGGCGTCACGAACGTTGAGCGCTACCTGGCGCTCATGAGCGATAAAATCACCACCTTCCCCCATGCCGTGCACCAGATAATAGACCGTGTCGACATTTTCCAGCAGGGAAGGGAGCGTTGTCGGCCAGTTCAGATCGACCTTATGACAACTGACGTTGGGCAGATTCTGTTTTTCCAGGCGCTCAACGCGACGTGCCGCCGCCAGCACCTGATGACCTTGCTGGCTGAGCGCCTGCACCAGATGCTGACCAATGTAACCACTGGCGCCAAGAACTACGATGCGTTGTGGCACGTCTTTCTCCCTAACGATGTAAAAATGTGCGCCAGTGGGCGACGACATCGGCAAGCTGTTCCCGCGAAACATCCAGATGGGTCACCAGACGGACAACAGGCGAGGCGTTGATCAGCACTCCCTTCGCTACCATAAACTCGACCAGCGCCGCGGCGTTGGCTTCTCCGACGCGGACAATCAGCATGTTGGTGTCATGGCGCATCACGTCCGCGCCTGCGTCTCGCAGTTGTTCCGCCATCCATGCCGCGTTGTCGTGATCGTCCTGTAAGCGCGCAACGTTGTTTTTCAGGGCATACAGCCCGGCAGCCGCCAGGATACCGGCCTGACGCATGCCGCCGCCGGTCATTTTACGCCAGCGGGTGGCGCGCTTGATGTAATCGCGGTTGCCGACCAGTAACGAGCCGACCGGCGTCCCCAGCCCTTTGGACAGACAGATGGTAAAGGAGTCGCAATACTGAACGATCTCTTTGAGTTCACAACCGTAGGCCACCACGGCGTTAAAAATACGCGCGCCATCGACGTGCAGCGCCAGACCACGCTCACGGGTAAATTCCCATGCATCTTTGAGATAGTCGCGCGGCAGGACTTTGCCATTGTGGGTGTTTTCCAGACTCAGAAGCTTCGTGCGGGCAAAGTGGATATCATCTGCCTTAATTTTAGCGGCAACTTTATCCAGCGGTAATGAGCCATCCGCTGCGGCATCAATGGGTTGCGGTTGAATACTGCCGAGCACCGCCGCGCCACCGGCTTCATACAGATAGTTATGTGCTCCCTGACCGGCGATATACTCTTCGCCGCGCTCACAGTGGCTGAGGAGCGCCACGAGGTTGGCCTGGGTGCCGGTGGGTAAAAATAACGCCGCTTCTTTACCTGAGAGGTCAGCGGCGTATTGCTGGAGAGCGTTAACGGTGGGGTCATCCCCATACACATCGTCCCCAACCGGGGCGGCCATCATAGCGTCAAGCATGGCGCGGCCCGGACGGGTGACGGTATCACTGCGTAGATCTATCATTGCACATCCCTATTGTTTGAAAGGCGATGTGCATTGTTTTACCTGAGCCAGTTGGTTTTTGCCAGTTCGATCACCTCGTCGCCACGACCGCTGATGATGGCGCGCAGCATATACAGGCTGAAACCTTTGGCCTGCTCCAGTTTAATTTGCGGCGGAATAGCCAATTCCTCTTTCGCGACAACCACATCTACCAGCACCGGGCCGTCAATCGACAGGGCACGCTGTAGCGCTTCGTCAACGTCTGACGCTTTCTCCACCCGAATCCCGGTGATACCACAGGCTTCGGCAATGCGCGCGAAGTTGGTGTCATGAAGCTCAGTACCGTCGGTGAGATAACCTCCGGCTTTCATTTCCATTGCCACAAAGCCTAATACGCTGTTGTTAAAGACGACGATTTTGACCGGTAACTTCATTTGCACGACCGAGAGAAAATCCCCCATCAACATACTGAATCCGCCGTCACCGCACAGGGCAATCACCTGGCGATTGGGCGCAGTGGCCTGGGCTCCCAGCGCCTGCGGCATGGCGTTAGCCATTGAGCCGTGGTTAAACGATCCCAGCAGACGGCGTTTGCCGTTCATTTTCAGGTAACGGGCGGCCCACACCGTTGGCGTGCCGACATCGCAGGTAAAGATGGCGTCATTGGCGGCGAAATGGCTGATTTGCTGTGCCAGGTACTGCGGGTGAATCGCTTTTTCGCTGGGTTTGGCGAGATCGTCGAGACCTTTGCGCGCATCGCGATAATCGCTCAACGCCTTATCGAGGAATTTGCGTTCCGTTTTCTCTTCCACCAGCGGTAAGAGCGCGGTCAGCGTGGACCTGATATCGCCAACCAGCGCCATATCGACCTTGCTGTGCGCCCCAATGCTGGCCGGGTTGATATCAATCTGAATGATTTTGGCGTCGGCAGGATAAAACGCGCGGTAGGGGAATTGTGTTCCGAGCAGCACCAGTGTGTCGGCATTCATCATGGTGTGGAAGCCAGATGAAAAGCCGATAAGCCCCGTCATCCCCACATCGTAGGGGTTGTCATATTCGACATGCTCTTTGCCGCGCAGGGCGTGAACAATGGGCGCTTTGATTTTGGCGGCGAACTCAACCAGTTCTTTATGCGCTCCCGCACAGCCGCTGCCGCACATCAGGGCGATGTTGCTGGAGTAGCGCAGTAGCTGGGCAAGTTTACGCAACTCTTCTTCGGCTGGCGTGACGATCGGCAGTGGGGCGTGATACCAGTGGGTAGTGGCACTTTCCGGTGCCGGTTTTAACGCCACGTCGCCGGGTAAGACCACCACCGAGACGCCACGATTAAGCACCGCTTTGCGCATCGCGATTGCTAAAACCTGCGGGATCTGTTCGGGGCTGGAAACCAGCTCACAGTAGTGGCTGCATTCGCGGAATAACTCTTGCGGGTGGGTCTCCTGAAAATAGCCGCTGCCGATTTCACTGGAAGGGATATGGGCGGCAATGGCGAGTACCGGCACGTGGTTGCGGTGACAGTCGAACAAACCGTTAATCAGATGCAGGTTGCCGGGGCCGCAGGAACCCGCGCACACCGCCAGTTCGCCAGTGAGTTGGGCCTCAGCACCTGCCGCAAATGCGGCAACCTCTTCATGGCGGGTCGACATCCACTCAATCGTTCCCATGCGATTGAGGCTGTCGCTCAGGCCGTTCAGCGAATCGCCCGTTACGCCCCAAATGCGTTTCACTCCAGCCTGTTCCAGCGTTTTCGCAATAAAAGCAGCAACTGTTTGTTTCATGGTTCTCCATCTCCTAAATTGTGATACCGGTTACAAGTTTAGATGAAGATACTGATAACGTTGGGCGCAGCGCCCTGTTTTAGACGGTGGTGGCGATAAGAAGAAAATACCCGATGGGCCAGGAAAGATTGTATAACGAAGTGATATTGCGGTCTTACTGTCGGCCGGATAAGGCGTCAGCCGCCATCCGGCAAACGCTTCACAGGGGCTGGCAACATTCTGTGATGCCCGGTAAAACCGGGCATCTTTGATCAGGCGAGAACCAAATCGCCCTGTGGATGACAGGAGCAGGCCAGCACGTAACCGTCTGCAATCTCGGCATCGGTCAGCGTCATGGTGCTGCTGACCGTATAGTCGCCGGAAACCACTTTGGTTTTACAGCAGCCGCAAACCCCCGCGCGGCAGGCGACGGTCACCGGAACGTTATTGCTTTCCAGCGCCTCCAGCAGCGTGGTGCCGACCGGGGCGTAGAACGTTTTTGCCGGTTGCAGTTTGGTGAACTTCAGCCCCTCAGTGGTGGCTTCCGCTACCGGGGTGAAAAATTTCTCTTTATAGAACTTCTTCACGCCCAGGGTTTTCACCGCTTCTTCAACCCACTCCATGTACGGTGCCGGCCCACAGGTCATGACCGTGCGAGAGGCCAGATCGGGGACCTGTTGCAGCAGATCAGTGGTCAGCCGCCCGGCGACAAAACCGTCGGCCGCATTGTTCTCTGCCACCAGCGTAACCGGATACTGCCGCCACTCCTGCGCAAAAATGACATCCTGCGGCGAACGCACATTGAAGATGACCTGCACATCCGCCTGCGGGCGGTACTTCGCCAACCAGCGGCGCATTGACATGATCGGGGTAACGCCGCAGCCTGCCGCCAGCATCAGGAACTTATCATCTGCTTTATCTTCGCAGGTGAAATCGCCCATTGCGTCAGACAGCCAGATATAGTCGCCTCGTTTCACGTCGCGGGTTAACCACTGCGAACCTGCTCCCTCCTCAATCCGGCGAACGGTCAGCGTAATGTACTCGCTGACGCCAGGCGTGGATGAGAGGGTATAGGCGCGCAGTATTTCCGAACTATTTGCTACGCTGACTAGTGCATACTGCCCGGCACGATAGGGATAATAATCGTGGCACAGCAACGAAATCGTCCAGACATCCGGCGTTTCCTGATGGATGTGGTGAACCTGCATCCGCCACGGGCACTGATTCGTTGGCATTGTCATAACTTCACTCCTTACGCGCTCAACAACTGCTTCATGTCTTCTTCAACGGTGGTCACGGAACGCAGGCCAAATTTCTCATTAAGAATCGCCAGCAGATCCGGTGTGAAGAAGCCTGGCGCAGTGGGGCCGGTGACAATGTTTTTCACGCCAAGCGACAGCAGGGTTAACAAAATAACGATAGCTTTCTGTTCGAACCAGGAGAGCACCAGCGAGAGCGGCAGATCGTTGACGCCACAACCGAGTTTTTCTGCCAGCGTGACGGCCAGAATGATAGCGGAGTAGGCATCGTTACACTGACCGGCGTCAACCAGACGCGGCAGCCCTTCGATATCGCCAAACTCCAGCTTGTTGAAGCGGTATTTACCGCAGGCCAGGGTCAGGATCAGGCAGTCATCCGGCACGCTGGTGGCGAAATCGGTGAAGTAGTTACGTTCCCCGCGCGCGCCGTCACAGCCGCCGACCAGGAAGATGTGACGCAGTTTTTCGCGGCTTACCAGATCAATTAGGGTATCTGCCGCGCCCAGCAGGGTCTGACGACCGAAACCGACGGTGATCAGATGCGGAATTTCACTGTACGGGAAGCCGGCCATTTGCTGGGCCTGCGCGATAACCGGAGCGAAGTCATCGCCTTCCAGATGGCTGACGCCAGGCCAACCGACAATACTGCGGGTCCAGATACGGTCGTCATAGTTGCCAACGGTCGGGTCGATGATGCAGTTAGAGGTCATCACGACAGGGCCAGGGAAGCGGGCGAATTCGACCTGTTGGTTCTGCCAGCCGCTACCGTAGTTGCCAATCAGATGCTTGAATTTACGCAGCTCCGGATAGCCGTGTGCTGGCAGCATTTCGCCGTGCGTATAGACATTCACGCCGGTCCCTTCGGTTTGCTCCAGCAGGTTATACAGATCTTTCAGATCGTGTCCCGAAATCAGAATACACTTGCCTTTGGTCGCTTTAACGTTGACCTGAGTGGGGGTCGGATGACCGAATTTGCTGGTTTCTCCGGCATCCAGAATGCTCATCACTTTGAAGTTCATCTGACCGATTTCCATTGAGCACTCCAGCAGCGCGTTCATATCGGAAGGCCAGGTGCCCAGCCACGCCATGATTTTGTGGTACTGCGCATAGATATCGTTGTCGTACTTCCCGAGGACGTGCGCGTGTTCCATATACGCCGCCGCGCCTTTCAGACCGTACAGACATAGCAGACGCAGGCCGAGAATGTTCTCGCCAATGGCGGCTTTGTCTCTATTTGGCGTGAATTCAGCGGCCTGACGCTGCAGGTCACCTAAATCGTCGCTGACCAGTTGCAGTTCTGCCATCGGGTTGTCGCAGTGCGCGTTTGCATCAATGCTCAGGCACTGGGCTTTCAGCGCTTCACGCATGGCTATAGCGTCGCGGGCATAACCGACGATGCGCGGGGAGTCGAAGTTAACGTTGGTCAGTGTGGAGAAAAAGGCGCGTGGGGCAAAGTTATCAACGTCATGATTAACAATGCCATATTCACGTGCTTTCACCGCCCATGCTGACAGACCTTGTAGAGAGGCAATCAGCAGATCCTGAAGATCAGAGGTTTCAGCGGTTTTACCGCACATGCCCTGCGCGTAAGAGCAGCCGTTTCCTGCCGGAGTACGAATGGTTTGTTCACATTGTACACAAAACATGGTCTCACCTTTTAAAGTTATATTTAATATGCATGTTTAAGATTATGCCTGTGAGAAACGGGATAAAAGGGATTTCTGATGCAACTTACAGGGAGATTGATTTAGCGCAATTTTGGTGGCAGAGGCCTACCGCCAAAGGGGGAGTTAAGCAGAGAAGAGGGCCATCAAAATCGGCACCAGTAAACTGAGGATAAAACCGTGAACAATCGCCGCCGGAACCATCTCAAGCCCACCAGTGCGCTGTAGCACTGGCAGCGTAAAGTCCATTGATGTCGCGCCGCACAGTCCCAACGCGGTGGAACGACTACGGCGAACCAGGCCCGGGATCAGCATGATGGCGAGCAGCTCTCGCGCCAGATCGTTAAAGAAGGCGGCGCTACCGATCACCGGACCGAACGATTCCGTCAGCAGAATGCCTGACAAGGAGTACCAGCCAAAGCCTGATGCCATAGCGAGAGCGGTTTTCACCGGTAAATCGAGGATAAAAGCATTAATCAGACCGCCAATCAGTGAACTGGCGACGACCACAACGGCCACAACCATGCCCCGGCGATTCAGGACAATCTGTTTTAAGGTCATGCCGCTATTGCGTAACTGAATCCCGACCAACAGAAGCAACAGAATCAGGGTATATTCGCTCGCTTCTGTGGCATGCTGTAAAACAGGTAAACCGCTCAGCCCCAGCAGAAAACCCACGACCACCACGCCACACAATTTCAGCGATTCAAGCGCCATGGCGATACGCGAAGGGAGTTTCTCCTGTTGATGATGGTGGTGCCAGGGTAATGTGCGTTCCAGCCACAGTAATGCGGCAATATTACACAGTAAAATAACGGTAATACTGACGGCGGAATAATGAAATATTGCCAGCAAATTGCTCGCCAGATTATCTAAAAAGGCCAGACTGATCCCCATAAAAAAGAGAATCAGATAAACCATCCAGCTTAATAGCCGATTGATCAGTTTTAATGCCGCGGTATGCCGAAGCGGAACGAGATAACCTGCAATCAACGGCAGCAGAATGATAAGAAGTCCTGAGAACATGAACAGCCGGGTCCTTTAAATGAGCGAGACAGCGTCATGACACTACCCAATAAAGCGGGCTCAGTAAAGATGCAAAATAAAAGCCGGATAAGGGCGATGCCTTATCCGGCTGAGACGTGTTGAATCCGGGCGGCATGCACCGCCGGATGTGCTGACATTAATCGCGTTTTTCGAGCAGCGTACGGTAAATAAGACCGCCCAGGATCCCGCCAATAATCGGCATCACCCAGAACAACCAGAGTTGCTGTAACGCCCAGCCGCCCTGGAAGATAGCGACTGCGGTGCTACGTGCCGGGTTAACAGACGTGTTGGTCACCGGAATGCTGATCAGGTGAATCAGGGTCAACGCCAGACCGATAGCGATCGGCGCAAAGCCTGCCGGGGCGTGTTTATCTGTGGCGCCATGAATCACCAGCAAGAAGCCAGCGGTCAGGACAATTTCGATAACAATCGCGGACAGCATTGAATAACCGCCCGGTGAATGTTCGCCATAGCCGTTAGAGGCGAAACCGCTGGCAGCCGCATCAAAACCTGCTTTACCGCTGGCGATCAGATACAGAACCGCTGCCGCAACAATGCCGCCGACAACCTGAGCAATAATATAACCAATAACGTCTTTTGCCGGGAAACGACCGCCAGCCCATAAGCCTAAGGTCACCGCCGGGTTAAAATGCCCGCCGGAAATATGGCCGACGGCAAAAGCCATGGTTAATACGGTCAGGCCGAACGCGAGCGCCACGCCCGCAAAGCCAATACCTAATTCCGGAAACGCTGCTGCCAGTACGGCACTGCCGCAACCACCGAATACAAGCCAGAATGTACCAAAACATTCGGCTGCTAATTTTCTGAACATATCCACCTCAATGTAAAAAGTAACCACAAAGGAGCTGTGGCAATCATTATTTATTGTCCTCAAGGATGACGACATAATAAATAGATCACTATTTTAAAAACGAACGCCATCCGTTCACTAGTTAAAAAAAAACCGTTAGTTTGATTTAGGGCAATGCGGTGTCATTCCTTGCTCCGATTTTTCTTAAATTAAAGTGTAGTGCATATTCATATCAAAGAGGATTTGCAAACTCTGATTTGCTTTGCTCCCGCTAAATTATTTTACACCTTTACGAATGAAAGAGGGAATGCCTGTCGTTCATTATTCATACAGTTAGCTTGCGTAATAATGGACGTGTCACGACCTGTGAAGCATTTTGCAGTTATACTGCGAGAAGCTTAAAGGAAAAGTGATGATTTTCTGGAGGAAACATGATTCTCGAACGCGTTGAGATAGTGGGGTTTCGCGGCATAAATCGGTTGTCGTTGATGCTTGAACAAAACAACGTCCTGATTGGGGAGAACGCCTGGGGTAAATCAAGTTTACTGGATGCGTTAACCTTGTTGCTGTCACCCGAATCAGAGTTGTACCACTTCGACCGTGACGATTTCTGGTTTCCTCCCGGCGACATTAAAGGACGTGAGCATCATCTGCATATCGTGTTGACGTTTCGGGAATCCCAGCCAGGACGCTATCGGGTTCGTCGTTACCGGCCACTGGATGCGTGCTGGTCGCCCTGTCACGATGGCTATCAGCGTATCTTCTATCGCCTCGAAGGAGAGTGCGGGGAAGAGGGGAGTGTGATGACGCTGCGTAGTTTTCTCGATGGTGACGGGCATCCGCTGGATATTGATGACATCAATGAGCAGGCGCGCCATCTGGTGCGTTTAATGCCGGTTCTGCGTTTACGCGATGCGCGATTTATGCGCCGCATCCGTAACGGCACGGTTCCTGATGTGGAGGATGTTGAGGTCACTGCCCGACAACTGGATTTTCTCGCGCGCGAACTGGCCACGCGGCCACAGAATTTAACCGACGGGCAGATACGCCAGGGATTGTCGGCGATGGTGCAACTGCTTGAACACTATTTTACTGAACAGGGTACCGCGCAATCCCGCCACCGTTTAATGCGTCGTCGCTCGAGCAACGAGCAGCGAAGCTGGCGCTATCTCGATATTATCAACCGCATGATCGACAAGCCTGGCGGGCGTACCCATCGCATCATTTTGTTGGGGCTGTTCTCCACGTTGCTCCAGGCGAAAGGGACGGTCCGGTTGCATAAAGACGCCAGGCCGTTGTTACTGGTAGAAGATCCCGAGACGCGCCTGCATCCCATTATGCTCTCCGTCGCGTGGCAGTTGCTTAATCTGCTGCCGTTACAGCGGATCACCACCACAAACTCAAGTGAATTGCTCTCGCTGACGCCCGTCGAGCACGTCTGCCGTCTGGTGCGTGAATCGTCGCGTGTGGCGGCCTGGCGTCTGGGGCCGGGCGGTCTGAGCGCGGAAGATGGCAGACGCATCGCTTTTCACATTCGCTTTAACCGCGCCTCTTCGCTGTTTGCCCGCTGCTGGCTGCTGGTGGAAGGCGCAACGGAAACCGGGGTGATGAACGAACGGGCCCGCCAGTGCGGACACCATTTCGATGCTGAAGGGATTAAGGTGATCGAATTCGCCCAGTCGGGTCTGAAGCCGTTGGTGAAATTTGCCCGGCGGATGGGGATTGAATGGCACGTTCTTGTCGACGGCGACGAGGCCGGGAAAAAGCACGCGGCGACGGTGCGCGGTCTGTTAAATAACGATCGGGAAGAGGAGCGTGAGCATCTGACTACGCTGCCTGCGCTGGATATGGAACATTTCATGTACCGGCAGGGTTTTGCCGATGTGTTTCATCGGGTGGCGCAGATTCCGGATAATGTGCCGATGAATATGCGCAAAATCATTTCGAAGGCGATCCATCGCTCATCGAAACCCGACATTGCCATCGAAGTCGCGATGGAGGCGGGACGGCGAGGTGTTGACGCGGTGCCAACGCTGCTGCGGAAAATGTTTTCCCGGGTGCTGTGGCTGGCGCGCGGCAGGGCGGATTAAAGCCCTATGCGCTGCGGAACCTGTGTGACAACGTTGTCGAGTAGCGCATAGCGACGGCGATATTCAGCCCGTTTTTTGCTGGCGATATCCGCCTCGCTTTTTCGGGCAATGTTCAGCGGCAAAGAGAAGTAATTGCCTTCGGTTTTCTCCCCGCCCAGCGAGGCCCAGAAAGCATCGTAGTCAGCATGCATCTGCGTCTTTTTGTCCATATAGCGCCAACTGCGATAGACATGCGTCGCGTTGCTGACCGCCAGAATCTGTTCCACCTTCGCGATTTGTGCGAACTGGCAGAGCGCTTCCATCACTATTCTTTTCGGGAAGAGTCCATAACAGGCTTTCGTCGCCTGTTGAATAACGTCATGGGGAACATCATTCGCCGCCCCCTGCAATCCACCAATAAACAGAGTACGTTTGCCATTCAGATAGCAGAAGGTAAAGGTAATTTCCGCCAGAATACGCATCTGCTCATCGCGAATAACGACGGTACTTTCCCCTTCTTTATCCAGCGAGACCAGACTGACTAAATCAATCTGGAATGGCGTACCGTCTTTCGCCTCAAATTTCACCAGGTTCAGACCATAGTGACTTAAATAACTCGCCTGTTGTTCACGGCTTAACAGGTTACGCATCAGGTCATAATGGGTACAGAGCGCATGTAAAGCGGTATCGCGTTTGATATTGACGGCCATATACGGGCGATGCAGACGAATGGGCAGGCGAGGTTGTCTTGCCAGCAGCGAATTTAGCTCAGGCCACTGCGTGAGATTTTCCAGCAACTGACTGGTGGCCCTGGGCATTAATAGCGAGCGAATTAAAAATTTACGGCGAAAGCTGGCTTTACGCCAGAATTTTCCCGGCAGCAATTGCCCGCGCGTCAGGCGCATAAATAATTGTAAAGGCGACGCGACGTCCGAAGTATAAAAGGTATTATCAGTAATCTGTGACATGATCGAGATCCGCAACGAGATGATTGCGAAAATTGAAACATGCCGAATCTTAACCAATCGTCAATGCCTTAAACGCTATCCTTTTCGCGTGCGGATTGTTTAGATATCGTTGAATTTCAGTTGAGAAACTTACCATCAGGATTGCTATGGGTATTAAGGGAAATAAAATTAAAAAGCGCTATTTGCTGCTTATATTCATTCTTATCCTGGGGGCAATTGCCCTTTGGCGGACGCTGAATGCGCCGTTGCCAGGCTACCAGACGCTGATTGTGCGGCCAGGCGATCTTCAGCAAAGCGTGCTGGCAACCGGCAAACTGGATGCCTTACGCAAAGTTGACGTGGGCGCGCAGGTAAGCGGTCAGCTTAAAACGCTGTCGGTAGCGATTGGCGATAAGGTAAAAAAGGACCAGTTGCTGGGGGTTATCGATCCTGAGCAGGCGGAAAACCAGATTAAAGAAGTGGAAGCGACGCTCATGGAGTTGCGGGCGCAACGCCAGCAGGCTGAAGCCGAGTGGAAGCTGGCGCGGGTAACGCTTTCTCGTCAACAGCAGTTGGCAAAAACCCAGGCGGTTTCACAGCAGGATCTGGATACTGCGGCAACGGAGATGGCGGTGAAGCAGGCGCAAATCGGCACCATTGATGCGCAGATTAAGCGTAATCAGGCATCTCTGGATACGGCGAAAACCAATCTCGATTACACCCGCATCGTCGCGCCGATGGCCGGTGAAGTGACGCAAATTACCACTCTGCAAGGGCAGACCGTGATCGCCGCACAACAGGCGCCCAACATTCTGACCCTGGCAGATATGAGCACGATGCTGGTGAAAGCGCAGGTCTCGGAAGCGGATGTGATTCATCTCAAGCCTGGGCAAAAAGCCTGGTTTACTGTGCTTGGCGACCCACAAACCCGCTACGAAGGAACGCTAAAAGATGTCCTGCCGACGCCGGAAAAGGTCAACGATGCCATTTTCTATTACGCCCGTTTTGAAGTGCCTAACCCGAAAGGTATTTTGCGACTGGACATGACCGCGCAGGTGCATATCCAGCTCACCGACGTGAAAAATGTTCTGACGATCCCGCTTTCCGCGCTCGGCGATCCGGTTGGCGACAATCGCTACAAGGTGACTCTCCTGCGTAACGGCGAAACCCGCGAGCGCGAAGTGTCGATTGGCGCGCGTAATGACACTGATGTAGAAATTGTCAAAGGGCTTGAAGCAGGAGATGAGGTCGTCACGGGTGAAGGCAAACCGGGAGCCGCGCAATGACGGCATTGCTTGAGCTAAGCAATATTCGCCGCAGTTATCCTTCCGGAGAAGAGCAGGTGGAGGTGCTGAAAGGCATCACGCTGCAAATCAATGCCGGGGAGATGGTGGCGATCGTTGGCGCGTCTGGCTCCGGCAAATCCACGCTGATGAATATCCTGGGGTGTCTCGACAAACCAACCAGCGGCACCTATCGGGTGGCCGGACGTGATGTTTCAACCCTGGACCGCGATGCGCTGGCGCAACTGCGGCGCGAGCATTTTGGCTTCATCTTCCAGCGCTATCATCTGCTGTCGCACCTGACGGCGTCGCAGAATGTTGAAGTTCCTGCCGTTTACGCCGGCGCCGGGCGTAAACAGCGCCTCGAACGTGCGCAGGAACTTCTTCAGCGACTTGGTCTGGGCGACCGGGTGGATTATCAACCTTCGCAGCTTTCCGGCGGCCAGCAGCAGCGGGTGAGTATCGCGCGCGCGCTGATGAATGGCGGGCAGGTGATCCTCGCCGATGAACCGACGGGGGCGCTGGACAGCCACTCCGGGGAAGAGGTGATGGCGATTCTGCATCAACTGCGCGATCGCGGACACACCGTTATTATCGTCACCCACGATCCCCAGGTCGCAGCCCAGGCGGAACGGGTGATAGAGATTCATGATGGCGAAATCGTGCGTAATCCTCCTGCGAAAACCGCAGCGCAGGGACAAGGCATTCAGGAGCCGACGGTGAGAACGGCATCCGGCTGGAGCCAGTTTGTCAGCGGGTTTCGTGAAGCATTGACCATGGCCTGGCTGGCAATGGCAGCCAATAAAATGCGCACATTGCTGACGATGCTTGGGATCATTATCGGCATCGCGTCGGTGGTATCGATTGTGGTGGTAGGCGACGCGGCGAAACAACTGGTGCTGGCGGATATCCGCGCCATCGGCACCAACACCATTGATATTTATCCCGGTAAAGATTTTGGTGATGACGACCCACAGTATCAGCAGTCGCTTAAGTATGACGATCTCGCGGCAATCCAGAAGCAGCCCTGGGTGAGCTCCGCCACGCCCGCCGTGTCGCAAAATTTGCGGTTGCGCTATGGCAATACCGACGTGGCGGACAGCGCCAACGGAGTGAGCGGGGCTTATTTTAACGTGTATGGCATGACGTTCAGCGAAGGGAACACCTTTAACCGCGAACAACTGGACGGCCGCGCGCAGGTGGTGGTGCTTGACAGTAACACCCGCCGCCAGCTTTTCCCTCATAAGGCGAGCGTAGTGGGCGAGGTGATTCTGGTGGGCAATATGCCAGCGACCGTCATCGGCGTGGCGGAAGAGAAACAGTCGATGTTCGGCAGCAGCAAAATTTTGCGCGTCTGGCTGCCCTACAGCACGATGTCCGGACGCATCATGGGGCAGTCGTGGCTGAACTCTATCACCGTGCGGGTGAAGGAAGGCTTCGACAGCGCGCAGGCCGAACAGCAGCTCACCCGACTGCTGACACTACGCCACGGCAAAAAGGATTTCTTCACCTGGAATATGGACGGCGTCTTGAAAACTGCCGAAAAGACCACACGTACGCTTCAATTGTTCCTGACGCTGGTGGCGGTTGTTTCGCTGGTGGTCGGCGGGATTGGCGTTATGAATATTATGCTGGTCTCGGTGACGGAGCGAACGCGTGAGATTGGCATCCGCATGGCGGTTGGCGCGCGCGCCAGCGATGTGCTGCAGCAATTTTTAATTGAAGCCGTGCTGGTGTGTCTGGTGGGCGGCGCGCTCGGGATCACGTTGTCGATGCTGATTGCTTTCACGCTGCAACTGTTTTTGCCTGGCTGGGAGATTGGCTTCTCGCCCATTGCACTACTCACGGCATTTTTGTGCTCCACCTTTACCGGGATTCTTTTTGGCTGGCTGCCTGCGCGTAATGCGGCGCGGCTGGACCCGGTCGATGCATTAGCGCGGGAGTAAGAACTCAGGAAATAAAAATGCCAGTCGATCGGGCTGGCATTTTATCTGCGGGATGTACACAATAAAACAGAAGAGCTATGCAACAGCTTCTGCTTCGATGGGCGCGATGACACTGGCGTGATTGCCTTTTGGCCCCTGGTGGACATCAAACTGGACAGACTGTCCGGCTTTTAGCGTTCTGTAACCATCCATCTGGATGGTGGAATAGTGAGCGAAAATGTCTTCGCCGCCGCCTTCAGGGCAGATGAATCCAAACC
>OIES01000677.1_pt1 | contig 15191 bp, 17 predicted proteins | sample 1581811 | NCBI WGS metagenome assembly OIES01 (sample SAMN03281021, study PRJEB24777) | human gut metagenome | isolation source: fecal sample PR177 from 1 month old male Malay infant, vaginal delivered... | reverse complement strand
ATCCAGATCGATACGCACACGCAACCGCTGTACCATTGTGATCTAGTTGCCGGTGGCGTTCTGTGCAGGCAGCAGGCTAAACGCGCTGCCGGTCCCCATGTCCAGACCGACCGCTTTCCCGGTGTACTTGATGTCATCGCCGTAAATATCGCTGACCACAGTTGCGGTTTGGCCGATACGCATATGCGCCAGCTGGGTCTCTTTGAAGTTCGCATCGACCCACAGATTGTTCGCCGGAACGACCGCCATCAGCGGCGTGGTGGTGCTAATCTGCGCCCCAGGCTGTACGGAACGACGGGAAACGTAGCCGGTCATCGGGCTGACGATTTTGGTACGTTGCAGGGCAAGCCATGCGTTACGCACTTCGGTCGCCGCCTGTTTCACCGCTGGCTGGTTTTCCAGAGAGGTGCCCAACACCATCGCCTGGTTGGCGTTGTACTGTTGGATCGCCACGTCCAGCTGCGCCTGTGCGCTGGCCACCGCATCGCGGGCGTGCTGCAACTCTTCACGGCCAATCAGGTTGGCGGTGCCGAGAGGAACACGACGATTGAGGTCGCTCTGCGCCTGAGCCAGGGCCGTTTTCTGCACGTCGATATTGGCCTGAAGCTGCTTGCTGTTGATCATCAGCTGGCGGGTCTGGCGAACGCTGGAGGCCAGCGCCGTCTGTGCTTTTTCAAACGCCTGTTGGGCGTCGGTCGGGTCGAGCGTGACCAGCACATCGCCTTTTTTCACAAAGTCGGTGTTATCAGCCCAGACTTTCGTCACGCTGCCTGACACCTGGGCCATGATTTGAACCTGATTCCCTGCCACGTATGCATCGTCTGTCTCTTCAACATGACGCAAGACTAAAAACCAATAGATCCCATATGCCACGGCAATAATAATAAAGAGCAAGGTCAGCAGAATAAGGGCGCTCTTACGTTTGCCCTTTTTGTTGGCCGGTTGCTGCGGGAGGGTGTTCTCCGCATTTGCGCTCATTGTTGTTCTCCACGATCTTTTTATTTTCACATCGGCTGAGCCGACCTGTTGTCAGAAAGGCCAGCAGTTTCACGTGCTGGCCTGTCAGTTTTTCTTTTTAGCAATCTGGAATGTTGAGCGGATCGTCGCGTTAGCGCAGCGCCTCAAGGATGACGCCGTCTTCATCCATCTGGTCCAGACGGGTGAGCAGCTTGCGAGTAATGTGCTCAAGCTGGTCGCGCTCGGCGGTGCTGAGGGCAGACCAGAGCTGGTGCAGGCAGTTGTGCTGCGGTGGCAGCACTTCGCGCAAGAATTCGTGACCTTTCTCGGTCAGTTGCAGATGCAGGCAGCGGCGATCGTTATCGCTTTCACGGCGTTCAATCCAGCCGCGCTTTTCCAGTTCATCCGCGATACGCGTCGCATTGGTACGGGATGACCCCAGCGCACAGCTCAGTTCCGACGGCTGAATGCTGTGATTTTCCTGAGACTCCAGCGTAATCAACGCCATAAACAACGTCTCGTTAATCCCCTGCGCTTTCAGCATCTTGTTACGATTTTCCAGCAGCTTACCCTGCATGTGCATGCACAGGCGGGTCAGCAGGATTTCCTGATACGGGAAGTCCTCATGACGACTGGCGCGGAACTTAAGCATTTGTTCAATGGGCGTAAACGAACTATCCATTTTGGGCATAACCTCATTAATTACAGCCGATATAGTAACGACAGTGACAAATAATGTAAATGAATTATTTGTGCGGTTATATCCGCCAAACGTATGTCACCATCAGAAAGCGCCGGGTAAATCCGTGACCCGGTGAGCACAGAGAGCGTGGGGTGTGTACCCGCGAAAGAGGGGATGTGAGGACAGGGGTCTGAACTATTCATGCCGGTAGTAAATATGTCACCCACAGTAAAATTTCTGAGATAAATGATTACCGTTACCTTAACAGATGCAGGCCCCCTTTACACCCCAGGGGGCCCAAAGCAATGTAAAACTTAGTGAATTGCTTCCTGACGGTGATAGCCGCGCCACCATACCAGCAGATTTATCGCCGCGACGATGGCGCCGATGGCGCACACGCCCGTCCAGCCCGCATGCTGCCAGGCGGAGGCTGAGATGAGCGAGCCCGCCGCGCCGCCGATAAAGTAGCTGGTCATGTACCCGGCCGTCAGACGGTTACGGGCATCCGGCTTCACGCGGTAAATCACGGTCTGGTTGGTGATATGTACACCCTGCACGGTGAGGTCGAGCACCAGAATACCGACAATCAGCGCCAGCACAGAGACGTGTCCGTACCAGATGGCCGCCCAGGAGAGCAGGAGTAAAACCAGCCCTGCGGAGGTGGTCATATGAGATTTGCCTTTGTCGGCCAGCCCACCCGCCGGGCGCGCGCCCAGTGCGCCAGCCGCGCCTGCCAGCCCGAACAGGCCAATCACGCCTTCTGAGTAGTTAAACGGCGGTGCGGCGAGCAGAAACGCCATCGACGTCCATAAGATGCTGAAGTTAGCGAAGGTGAGACACCCCAGAACGGCGCGCGTGCGCAGGAGTTTATCCCGGGTGAAGAGGCTGAAAACGGAGGCGAGGAGCTGCGGATAGTTCAGGTGATTTTCCTGCTTCACCCTTGGCAGGCCGCGCCACAGAGCCAGCGCCATGATAACCATCAGCACGCTCGCCACCCAGTAAACGGTGCGCCAGCCGCCGAGGCTCGCCAGCAGCCCGGCAACGGTTCGCGCCAGCAGGATGCCCAGCAGCAGGCCGCTCATGATAGTGCCGACCACTTTGCCGCGTTTTTCCGGGGAAGCCAGCGTCGCGGCGAGGGGAACCAGAATTTGCGCCACCACCGAGAACAGCCCCGTCAGCGCGGTGCCGATAATCATCATCGTTAACGACTGGCTGCTGGCGGTGATCAACATCCCGCCCGCCGCCAGCAGTGTCATGGAGACGATAAGCATCCGGCGCTCAAACATATCGCCTAATGGCACCAGGAACAGCAGCCCGGCCGCATAGCCGAGCTGTGCGGCGGTGACAATAAACCCGGCGGAGCTGGCTGAAAGATCGAAGGCGCGTGCGATGGTGTCGAGCAGTGGTTGTGCGTAATAGTTGCTGGCGACGGCCAGACCCGTTGCCACGGACATTAAAAGGATGAGTGCGGGGCTAAGCCCTTGAGTTGTTTTTGTCATTAGTTTCAGGAATCGTGAGTTAAGTGATTATTTTTCCGGAAACATAATAACCAATGATGATGAATGTTGGGGAATTGTTACGTGGTGGATTGTGCGGTTAAGGTTGGGTGCGGTTTGATCCCCTCACCCCGACCCTCTCCCAGGGGGAGAGGGTGGTCATCGTTCCCTCTTCCCCTGGGAGAGGGTCGGGGTGAGGGAAAATGTTTTACTTCTGCGCCTCAAGCGCCTCTTTCACCCAGCCATCGAACTGCTGCTGGTGGGCTTTGATCCAGCCATCCACGTGGCCTTTGATATCAGCTTCGGATGATTTACCCGCGTGCATCATCGCGTTCTGGGCGTTAATGTCTGCCAGCGGCAGTTTCATCACCGAGAACAGCTTCGCCGCCGCCGGGTTTTTCTCGGCCCAGGCTTTGTTCGCCACGATATGCATGGTGTTCACCGGGAAGCCATAGTTCATGCCGTTTGGCAGTTTGGTGTCGATATCTTTCTGCTCGCCCGGCAGGGAGGAGAAGGGCACCTGCAACCACACCACGTCTTTGCCCGGCTTCAGCACGTCGCTCACCCAGTACGGCGTCCAGGTGTAGTAGATCACCGGCTTGCCTTCTTTAAAGCGGGCGATGGTGTCGGCCATCATCGCAGAGTAATTGCCGTGGCTCACGTCGACGGTCTTCGCCAGATCGAAGGCTTTGTTCTGGTGGTTAATCACCGCTTCACAGCCCCAGCCCGGCGAACAGCCCATCATGTCGGCTTTACCGTCACCGTTGGTATCAAACAGTTTTGCAATCTTCGGATCTTTCAGCTGTTCAATATTGGTGATGTGATACTTATCGGCGGTTTTCTTGTCGATCAGATATCCCTGCGCAGCGCCGGTCACAAAGGTGCCTTCGCGGTAGAATTTCTTGTCACCGCCTGCGGCGGCATACATGTCGTCGTGCAGCGGCTGCCAGTTCACGGCGGTAAAGGTGGCGTCACCGGAGGCAATGGAGGTATAGCCCACGTTGTAATCCACTTCGCTGGCGGTATTCACCGTATAGCCCAGTTTCTCCAGCGCACGGCTGACAATCTGGGTCTGGAAGGACTCTTCCGAAATGGTGCTCTGCACCGGCTGCACGGTAATGCCTTTGCCCGGCAGGTCAGCGGCAACTGCGCTGGTGGAGACAAGGGTCGCAAACGCTGTGGCAAAAAGGACGTTATGTCGCATCGTTGTTCCTTATTTTGTAAATGGGCGGGTGAGTAACCCGACAGGGCCGGTGGTGTACCAGCGACGGTTGCCGCGACTACGTGAATCACGACCGACAGCCTGGGTCAGGCGGTCAAGAATGATGGCGAGGATCACAATCCCGACGCCGCCGACGGTCGCCAGCCCCATATCGAGACGGCCAATGCCGCGCAGTACCATCTGACCTAACCCGCCAACGGCAATCATCGAGGCGATCACCACCATCGACAGCGCCAGCATCAGCGTCTGGTTAACACCTGCCATAATGGTCGGCATCGCCAGCGGAAGCTGAACCTTAAACAGCATCTGACGCGGGCTGGCGCCGAACGAGCGCGATGCCTCTATCAGATCCGCAGGCACCTGGTTAATGCCCAGAATGGTCAGGCGAATAATCGGTGGCAGGGCGAAGATAATGGTCACGACCACCCCCGGTACGTTACCGATGCCGAACAGCATCACGATAGGCACCAGGTAAACGAACGCTGGCGTGGTCTGCATCGCATCCAGCAGCGGGCGGATAATCTTCGCGGCCCGGGGGCTGCGCGCCAGCCAGATCCCCATCGGCAGGCCGATCACCACGCAGAACAGCAGGGCGGTCAGCACCAGCGCCAGGGTGATCATCGCCTGAGACCACGCGCCAATCGCGCCGATGGCAATCAGGGAGATCAGCGTGGCGATCCCCATACCCGCGCTGCCGAACTGCCATGCGATCAGCGAGAACAGGATAATCGCCACCGGGGCCGGCATGCCCAGCATCAGCTGCTGGAAGCCGTTCAGGATGTAATCCACCGGGATGCGGATCCCCTGGAAAACCGGGCGGAAGTGCGTGACCACCCAGTCGATCCCCTCCGTGACCCAGCTGTCCAGCGGGATCAGCGTCTTGTGGAACGGATCCATAATATTGAAGTGCTCTGGCGCAGACGCGGGTGCGCTGTTCAGCCAGACTGCCGCACCGCCACCGTCGGCGGGTGCTGGCGTGGAACCCCACGCGTCGGCGGATTGCGCTGCGTTGTCCGCCGCTTCAGTGGTGCCCCACGGGTTAGTTTGATCAGCCATTATTTGCCCCCTCGCGATCTAAAGCCTGCAGCAGCATCCGTTTGGAGATGATGCCGACGTACTGTTGTTCCTCACCCACGACCGGTACGGCGCAAGGTGCCTGCCCCACGTGAGAGAGCAACTCGCTGAGCGGCGTTTCGGCGTCCACGGCAAGCGGAGCGTCAATTAACGCCGCATCGATGCCCTGGTTTTCGCTGAGCGCGGTTTTCAGAGAGTCGATGGAGACAACGCCGACAAATTTATTGCCGCGTTCAACCAGATAACCGTATTCACGGTCTTCGTCCTGCAGGAGCTTCAGCGCGGAGCGCGGGCCGAAGCCAGGGGTTTTACGGATAATGCCGTTTGGCGTTCGACGGGCAATATCTTTGGCGCTAAAGACCTGGCTAATATCCACGCCGCGGAAGAAGGTGCGCACATAATCATTTGCCGGATTATTGAGAATTTCATCCGGCGTGCCGACCTGCACCACTTCACCATTTTGCATAATGGCAATACGGTCGCCAATACGCATGGCTTCATCCAAATCGTGGGAAATAAAGACAATGGTCCGCTGATGTTTCGCCTGTAATTTTACCAGCTCATCCTGCATCTCGGTGCGAATTAACGGATCGAGGGCAGAGAAGGCTTCGTCCATTAATAAAATGTCTGGATTAATGGCTAATGCGCGGGCTAATCCCACGCGCTGACGCATACCGCCGGAAAGTTCATCCGGGTACGCATGCGCATAATTTTCCAGCCCAACCTGACGCAGGGCATCAAGGGCTTTTTCCTGACGTTCCTGCGCGGGTGTGCCGGCTAATTCCATGCCGAAAGCGGTATTATCCAGCACCGTCATATGTGGCATCAGTGCGAATGACTGGAATACCATCGCAATCTTCTTTCTGCGCACCTCGCGAAGCTCGGCGTCTGATATTCTGGCGATATCCACGCCGTCAATCAGCACCTGTCCGCGGGTGGGTTCAATCAGGCGATTGAGAAGGCGAACCATAGTGGATTTACCCGAACCGGATAATCCCATGATGACAAAAATCTCGCCTTCTTCAATGGCCAGACTGGCGTCTTTAACGCCAAGCGATAGCCCGGTTTTTTCCAGAATTTGCTCTTTCGTAAGGCCTTTCTCAATATATTTGAATGCGCGCTGCGGGTGCTCGCCAAATACTTTATAAAGATTTTTCACTTCTAATTTAATTGCCATGCAATAGAGAGTGTCCTGTTATTTGTTTATGTCGATATGATTACCATGGTAAATTGTTAACGGGCATAACCCTAACATACTGAGAATCTGAGACAACCCTGGGTTTGCTTATGACGTAAATTTTCAGGGAGGCGAAACGGCTGAATTTCCCATGAGTAAAGGGCTGAGCGGGATTTGAATTTTTCTCAATTTTTTGCTGCGGCATCGGGGAATTTCGCCTGAATCGGGTGATTCAGGCGAATAGGGCGCGGAAATGACAGTGTAGTTGCTTTGTAAATATTGGAGAGGAAATTGTTGGGTTTATATTAAATTAACGAACGTTAACGTTCATTAAAAATCCCAGTCCTCATCCTCGGTTTCCACCGCTTTGCCCATCACGTACGACGAACCCGAGCCGGAGAAGAAATCGTGGTTTTCGTCGGCGTTGGGCGACAGCGCGGAGAGAATCGCCGGGTTAACCTCCGCCATCTCCGGCGGGAACAGCGCCTCGTAACCCAGGTTCATCAGCGCCTTGTTGGCGTTGTAGCAAAGGAAAGCGTTGACGTCTTCCTCCCAGCCGGTGCCGGCGTAGAGTTCCTCGGTATAGCTCAGCTCGTTGTCGTACAGATCCATCAGCAAATCGAGCGCAAACCCTTTAAGCTCCTCGCGCTCCGCGTCGCTGACCTTTTCCAGCCCTTTCTGATACTTATAGCCGATGTAATACCCATGTACCGCTTCATCCCGGATGATGAGGCGAATCAAATCGGCGGTGTTGGTCAGCTTGCCGCGGCTCGACCAGTACATGGGCAGCCAGAAGCCAGAATAGAACAGGAATGATTCCAGAAACACGCTGGCGATCTTCTTCTTCAGCGGCTCGTCGGCCCGGTAATATTCCAGCACCAGATCTGCCTTGCGCTGCAATGACGCGCTCTCTTCACTCCAGGCGTAGGCCGCGTCCACGTCTCTGGTCTGGCACAGGGTGGAGAAAATCGAGCTGTAGGAGCGGGCATGGACCGCCTCCATAAAGCTGATGTTCGACATTACCGCCTCTTCGTGCGGGGTCAGCGCGTCGCTCATCAGCGCGGGCGCACCCACGGTATTCTGAATGGTGTCCAGCAGCGTCAGGCCGGTAAAGACGCGGATTGTCAGCTGCTGCTCGGCATGGCTCAGGGTTTGCCAGGCCGGAATATCGTTGGAGAGCGGGACCTTTTCCGGCAGCCAGAAGTTGCTGGTCAGGCGGTTCCAGACCTCCAGGTCTTTATCATCCTGAATTTTGTTCCAGTTAACGGCACTTACGCGTGACAGTTTCATCCTTTCTCCTTACAGCGCGCAGGACACGCAGCCTTCAATTTCGGTGCCTTCCAGCGCGAGCTGGCGCAGGCGAATGTAGTACAGCGTTTTGATGCCTTTCTTCCACGCGTAGATCTGCGCTTTGTTGATATCCCGCGTGGTGGCGGTGTCCGGGAAGAAGAGCGTCAGCGACAGCCCCTGATCCACATGTTTAGTCGCCTCGGCGTAGGTATCAATGATCTTTTCCGGGCCAATCTCATAGGCGTCCTGGTACAGCGCCAGATTCTCGTTGGTCATAAACGGGGCAGGGTAGTAGACACGCCCGGTTTTGCCTTCCTTACGGATTTCAATCTTCGACACGATGGGGTGGATGCTCGACGTGGCGTGATTGATATAGGAAATGGAGCCGGTTGGCGGCACCGCCTGAAGGTTCTGGTTATAAATGCCGTAGCGCATCACCTCTTCACGCAGCTGTTGCCACATCTCACGCGTCGGCAGGGTGATGCCAGCGCGGGCAAACAGCGCGCGTACTTTTTCGGTTTTCGGCTGCCAGTCACCTTCCAGATACTGGCTGAAATACTCTCCGCTGGCGTAGCGGGACTGCTCAAAGCCTGCGAACCGCTGGTGGCGTTCGCGCGCCAGCATCATCGAGGTATGCAGCGCATGCCAGGTGATGGTGTAGAAATAAAGGTTGGTGAAATCCAGCCCTTCCGGGCTGCCGTAGGCGATGCCCTCCCGCGCCAGATAGCCGTGCAGGTTCATCTGCCCAAGGCCGATGGCATGCGACGCGGCGTTGCCCGCCTCAATGGACGGTACGCTGCGGATGTGGCTCATGTCCGATACCGCCGTCAGCCCGCGAATGGCGGTCTCTACCGTGCGGCCAAAATCGGGTGAATCCATGGTATGGGCAATATTCAGCGACCCGAGGTTACAGGAGATATCCTTGCCCACGTCCGCGTAGTCGAGGTTTTCGTCGTAGCTGGACGCGCTGTTGACCTGCAAAATCTCCGAGCACAGATTGCTCATGTTGATGCGCCCGGCAATCGGGTTAGCGCGGTTCACCGTGTCCTCGTACATGATGTACGGATAGCCGGACTCAAACTGAATTTCAGCCAGCGTCTGGAAGAAATCGCGGGCGTTGATGGTTTTTTTGCGAATGCGATCGTCGGCCACCAGCTCGTCGTACAGCTCGCTTATCGCCACGTCGCCAAAGGCTTTGCCGTAAATCCGCTCAACGTCATACGGTGAGAAGAGCGCCATGTCGGCATTCTCTTTAGCCAGCTTAAACGTGATATCCGGGATCACCACGCCGAGCGACAGGGTTTTGATGCGGATCTTTTCGTCGGCGTTTTCACGTTTGGTATCCAGAAAACGCAGAATGTCCGGGTGGTGCGCGTGCAGATAAACCGCACCCGCGCCCTGACGTGCGCCAAGCTGGTTGGCGTATGAGAAGGCATCTTCCAGCATCTTCATCACCGGGATGACGCCGGAAGACTGGTTTTCGATGCGCTTAATCGGCGCGCCCGCTTCCCGCAGGTTCGAAAGCAGAAACGCCACGCCGCCGCCGCGTTTCGAAAGCTGTAGCGCCGAATTCACCGCACGGCCAATCGACTCCATATTGTCTTCAATACGCAGCAGGAAGCAGGAGACCAGTTCGCCGCGCTGGGCTTTCCCACAGTTAAGGAACGTTGGCGTGGCGGGCTGGAAGCGACCGGAGAGGATCTCCTCCGTGAGTCTTTCGGCCAGCGCTTCATCGCCCTGCGCCAGCGTCAGCGCCACCATCACCACCCGATCTTCAAAGCTTTCTAAATAGCGTTTGCCGTCAAAGGTTTTCAGGGTGTAGCTGGAGTAATACTTCCACGCGCCGAGAAACGTCTGGAAGCGAAAACCGCTGGCGTGCGCCCGTTCGAACAATGCCACCACGAAGGCGCGGTCGTAGCGGGTGAGGACACGCTCTTCGTAATAACCCTCTTTTACCAGCCAGTCGAGACGTTCCTGCTGGCTGCCAAAGACGACGCTGTTCGGGCGTACGTGAGCGGCAAAAAAGGCGTCCACCGCCTCATGATCTTTGCCAAACTGAATGCGCCCCTCGCGGTCATAGAGGTTTAGCATGGCGTTTAATGCGTGGTAATCCGGCGTCGCCTGAATCACGCGTTCTGCGGTTGTCGTTGCCAAAATTCGTTCACTCCTTTACGCACGTTCTCTACGTCCTGCTGTGTCCCCATCAGTTCAAAACGATAGAGATACGGCACGCCGCATTTTTGAGAGATGACATCCCCGGCGCGGGCAAAGGCCTCGCCGAAGTTGCGATTGCCTGCGGCGATCACGCCGCGAATCAGCTGCCGGTTATGGGGATCGTTCAGAAAGCGGATCACCTGACGAGGCACAGCCCCTGCGGTGCCGCCACCTCCATAGCTGGGCACCACCAGAATGTAGGGTTCGTCTACCTGAATACGCTCCCGCTCGTTCAGCGGAATGCGTATCGCGGGCAGCCCGAGACGCTCCATAAACCGAAGCGTGTTTTCCGAGCTGCTGGAAAAGTAGACCAGCGTGCTCATGCACTGACGCCCTGAGCGGCAAGGCGGTTGATCATGTCCGGACGGAAGCCAGACCAGCTGGTGTCGCCGGCAACGACAACCGGAAGCTGACGGAAACCCTGCGCCCGCAGGGTGTCTGCCGCGTCGGGCACCTGATCAATATTGACCATCTCAAATGCCACGCCGCGGCTCTCCATCGCCCGTTTCGTGGCGTGGCACTGAACACAATCGTTACGAGTGTAAATAATAATGCTCATGATTCGTATTTCCATTTAGAATGAGAGAACGGCGCGAGTAAACGCGTCATGTTGTGTGTGTCTTGCTAAAGGGAATACTAGATGTAGTTGCGATAAGTTTCAACCACACAAGATATGGGAAATACAGATTAATAAGGCCCCAACGATGAGCCTGGCGGGGCAGGGCGGGCTGTGCGGGTTTTTCAGGCTGTAAGGCAAAGAAAAGCCCCGGCGCCTGAGGCGACCGGGGCTGAGAACGCGCGCTTACTTACGCAGGCTAAGCAGGGCGCCGACAAAAATCCCGACCGCCGCGACCGTTCCCAGCGTACAAAGTGGTTTTTCACGTACGAAGGTGGTGGCGCAGCTGGCCATGTCGCAGGCCGCCTGAGTGGTACGTGAGCGGCCATTCATCCTTGCCCGCGTTTCACGCAGCAGAGACTGAGCCTTACGTTTCGCGGCATCTGCTTCGTCCTTCGCGTCAGAGCCCCAGGATTTCAATACGGCTTCCAGCGTGTCCGCTAATTGGCTGACATCGTTACGAATATCCTGTGTGTCGTCATTAATATCGTTTCGGTTCGGTCTGTTAAACATACGATCCTCCATAATTTGTGTTCCCGTTTAGTTTAGTCCAGAAATGTAATATCTGAAGCGAGTCACGGCTTATCGGGCAGTTTATGGAATATTCTGAAAGCCCTGTTAATGCTGAATACTGTAAGGTTGCCGGGCAGGAATGATAATGAGGAAAAGATATGTATTTACGACCCGATGAGGTGGCGCGCGTTCTTGAAAAAGAAGGGTTCACCATGGATGAGGTAACATCAAAAGCGTACGGATATCGCCGTGGTGAGAATTATGTTTACGTCAACCGTGAAGCAAGAATGGGGCGTACTGCTCTCATTATTCACCCGACACTCAAAGACAGAAGCCTGTCATTTGCTGAGCCCGCCTCGGATATTAAAACCTGCGATCATTATCAGCAATTTCCGCTCTATTTAGGCGGCGAGACGCATGAACATTATGGTATTCCGCACGGTTTCAGCTCGCGTATGGCGCTGGAGCGGTTCCTGAAAGGGCTGTTTGGCGACGTACAATAACTCTGCGACTGGCCTGAGCCAGTCGCCTTACCTTACGCTTTTGCCTGGCTATAAGGGCTGACTTTAAACAGGCGGCGGCAGTAGTCAAGAAAGTAACCGTACACCGCACCCATCAGCATGGATACCACGATATTTGAACTTACCGCAGCGGCGATTTGATGCCAGTCTGCGCCCACCGTCAGCAAAATAACCACATACACCGGGGACTGGAACGTTACGTAAGCCAGCACGTCCGCCAGGTTTTTTACCCAACCCGCCGGGCTAATACGCCGCGCTAAACGCATCACTGCATCGCGATACAGGCCGTACGGCCAGGCAATCATGATATTCACCGGAATGGCCACCAGGCGCGACGAGAGGGATTGCTCAAAGGACATTCCCGACAGGAAAATTTCAATCAGCATATTCACGACGGAACAGTAAACGACCATCGCGAACGTATCCGCTACCGCATGGCGCAGGCGAGACTGCGGTGAGAACATGTCTGAACTCCTCGAACAGGACAAAAAAGTGGCGTTTTACCTGCGGCCTTTAGTGCTTTAGGTTGGTTTGTTATGAGTGTATAGCGTATCTCTCTGGCTTTTAACTAACAAGTAGTGATTAATTTTTATTTACTGGCGCTTTAGCCATAAAATTCTCTAAAATTGTGCGTTTTTTGCTCGCTTCGTTATTTTCTCTCTTTGTCCATATTTTATTAAAATAAATCAATGGATTAGTTTATCAGTGCGCGTGTGAAACCTCTGTTGTGTGGGAGAGTGGAGGCGGTTTTTTGAACTGTTTTAAACAGGGGTTTTTGGCCTGGGGGAGGGCGGTATATTACGCATTAAAACAGACATATATTTCGGGGTTATATTAACGGGGTATTCTAAAACATTTACAATAATGTCAAAACGTCAGGGTGGGTAGATATCAGAACAAAAATCAATTATTCTGTTGCTTGATTTATGTTATACACACGAAGAAAGGTTTTTCATTATTATGGCTTTAACGTTACAGAATCTTAATAATATTCGTACCCTCCGGGCGCTGGCACGTGAATTATCCATGGATGTTCTGGAAGAAGTGCTGGAAAAATTCCGGATTGTCACTGAAGAAAAACGCAGCGAGCAGGCTGAATTAGAGCGTCAACGCGCTGAACAGCAGGATAAAATTAATGCTCTGCTGGAACTGATGAAAGCTGACGGTATTTCTCCGAGCGATCTGTTAGGCAGTGATCTGGCGCAGGTGGGTCAGCCGACGAAAAAACGTAAAGCGCGTGCGGCGAAATATCGTTTTACTGACGCGAACGGTGAAGAAAAAACCTGGACCGGCCAGGGGCGTACGCCAAAGCCAATTGCAACCGCACTGGCAAACGGTAAATCGCTGGACGATTTCCTGATCTGATGATTATTCGGGCGGTGTATTCCGCCCGATTATTGACTTAGCAGACGCCAAAGTCACCGTCTTCGGAGTACAGAACCACGTCCGCCGCTTTCAGGTGATATTTCTCGCCCTGCTCATTGCTGGCCTGCACAGCCACAATGTTTTCACCATTCACTTCGAGCACTTTCAGTTTCGGACCGCCCTGACGCGGTTGGACATAATCACCGACAGAAAACATAGCACCTCCTCATCATTGTCATGATCTTCACCATAGCCCACGTCCGGGGGCGGGGTACAGCCTAATCTTTCAGATACTCCTTATCAGGTACGTCGGTTCCACGGCATCACTTTCAGCAATCAGCGCGTTTGCCTGCTGCGGCGACATAAGAGGAAGAGACATTGCGTTTCCTTACGGTCAATTTCAGAACAGAAGAGCATTTAAGGCGGGGGTTTAAGCCAGTGTAAAGAGGGTAAAGGCAGGTAAAAGCGCGAGAGACGCATGGCAGTTAACCGTAAACTGGCTACGCTTAGAGAAGTGTCTTTTATAATTTTCAATTGGTTAGCTTGCACGGAGTTTTTTATGGGTTTTTGGCGCGTTGTTTTTACGATTATTCTCCCGCCGCTGGGCGTGCTGCTTGGCAAGGGGCTGGGCTGGGCGTTTATTCTGAATATCCTTCTGACCATCCTGGGCTACTTCCCCGGTCTTATCCACGCGTTTTGGGTTCAGACGAAGAGCTAGGTACGCCACAGTAAGTCACTGTAGATCCGGGTCAGCACGCCTTCGGGGCCAAACTGCTGTTTGATCCAGCGCGTGACCTGACCGGTCGCCGCATGCTGCGTGGCGAGCAGCATGCGCGAATCCTGACGAGGATTATTGATCCGCCGCGTTACCAGCAGCCCGTCCTCCACCGCCTCACGCGTCATATATTCCGGTAAAAAGCCAATACCTTCCCCCAGGATCTGACACTGGCATTTCGTGTTGAAGTCCGGCACCAGAATCGCCTCCTGACCGTGAAGCAGCCAGCCCACCTTCTTGTTGATGGTATGCGCGGTGTCCTCGACCATGATATTGGGATACAGACGCAGCTGACTTTCGGAAATGGGCTCCGGGGCGAACGCCAGCGGATGCGTGGGCGCGATGGCAAATACCCAGCGGATCGCCCCTATCTCGGTGTAATCAATGCCGCCGCCGTCCAGCAGCGTATCCGGCGCGCCAATGGCGATATTGGCCTGATTATTAATGATGGAATCCCAGACGCCGTTATACACCTCGGTCGTCACCGTGATCTGGCAGGTGGGAAACTGTTTTTTCAGCACCTGGAGCAAACGCGCGGTATGGCGTGGCGTATACAAAAGCTGATTTATGCAGATGCGCACCCGCGTCTCAATGCCCTGAGAAATGGTATCAATCCCGCGCTTGATGGCATGAAAGTCATTCAGCAGGTCGGTCGCTTTACGATAAAAATAAAAACCGGATTCGGTCAGCTCAATGCTGCGCGTGTTGCGTACAAACAGCACCACGTCCAGTCCGGTCTCCATGCGTTTGATGGTGTAACTGATGGCGGAGGTGGTCACGCCCAGCTCGGCAGCCGCTTTGCTAAAACTGCCAAAACGTGCCGCGGTGGTGAAGGCCAGCAAATTCTCTTCGGTAAAGATGGAATTCATATTATGGCTCCTGGTGACCATCAGTTTTGAACATATTTTAACAGCGGCGTTACATCATAGTTGATGTCGATCACAGTTCTGGATTTTTACGTAGAACCGCGCTGTGTAAGGCTTTTTCAGCCATAAGGATAATGCAGCCTGAAGCGCGTAAAAGCGGTAAAACATAAGAAAAAGGTTGCACAGACGCACATTTCTCCCGGACTGTTGAATTTAACTCAACAATGAATTGCGTGTCGATGAATCATTTTTAAGCGGATTCTTTTATGACCAGGCTGTTGCTATTCTCAGGTCATCAGAAGTGAAACATAGGGAGTCTGAATATGTCTGCAACTGCACTGGTTACAGAATTTCTGCTGGCGGCAGAAGAGGGCAATATCGATGCGCTAAAAGCCTGCCTGGAGAAAGGCGTGGATATTAACG
>OIES01000657.1_pt1 | contig 15634 bp, 18 predicted proteins | sample 1581811 | NCBI WGS metagenome assembly OIES01 (sample SAMN03281021, study PRJEB24777) | human gut metagenome | isolation source: fecal sample PR177 from 1 month old male Malay infant, vaginal delivered... | reverse complement strand
CTTTTGATATCACTGCCGCTGGTTTGCAGGATGTGCCACGGATCAACGCCGTCGGCATAGTGGGCAGCCGCAGCGATAAATTTGGTGCCATCCAGCACCGAACCGCCGCCGACCGCCAGCAGGAAGGTGATTTTATCGTCACGGGCAATTTTGACCGCGTTCATTAACGTCTCGTAAGACGGGTTGGGTTCAATGCCGCCGAATTCGCGCACGTCCAGGCCTTTCAGCGCGTCCTGAACCTGAGCCAGTACGCCGGTCTTTTTGACGCTGCCGCCGCCATAGGTTACCAGTACGCGAGCGTCTTGCGGGCTCTGGCCGCGCAGTTCAGCAATCGCGCCTTTACCAAACAGAATGCGAGTCGGGGTATGCAGATTAAAGTTATTCATTGCTCGTTCCCTTATGTGGGTAAAAAAGAGGGCAGGCGAAGTCTGCCTGATGGAGAACATTGTGGTCGCGAGCGGCCATCCTCTCAATGCTCATTTCTGCCAATGTCTTGCCCATTTCTCCAGAATGCTGGAGAAAAACGTAAAATTTTCGCACAATCAATACGTCATCATTCGTTGAGAAAATAGCCCGTCATGAACCGTGAAGCGATTTGCTTGTTACTAACAGAAAAAATTAAGCAATTGAAAAATAATAAGAACAAGCTCAGTGAACTGCTGCCGGACATCCGTCTGTTGTACGGTACGGAGCCCGGGGTGCGTACGCCGGTGATGTACGATCCCGGCATCATATTTCTCTTTTCCGGTCATAAAATTGGTTATATCAATGAGCGGGTATTCCATTATGACGCCAACCAGTACCTGCTCCTGACCGTACCTTTACCCTTCGAGTGTGAAACCTATGCGACCCCGGAGGTGCCTCTCGCCGGATTGCGTCTCAGTGTGGATATCCTGCAACTGCAGGAACTGTTGATGGACATTGGCGAAGACGAACGTTTTCAACCGTCGATGGCCGCGAGTGGTATCAATTCAGCAACGCTCTCAGAAGAGATCCTCTGCGCAGCGGAACGTCTGCTCGATGTGATGGAGCGACCGCTGGATGCGCGGATTCTGGGGAAACAGATTATCCGCGAGATCCTCTATCACGTGTTGACCGGGCCGCGTGGCGGCGCGCTGCTGGCATTAGTCAGTCGTCAGACCCATTTCAGCCTGATTAGCCGCGTGCTGAAGCGTATTGAAAATAAGTACACCGAAAACCTCAATGTCGAGCAACTGGCGGCGGAAGCCAACATGAGCGTCTCGGCGTTCCATCATAATTTTAAGTCAGTCACCAGCACTTCGCCGTTGCAGTATCTGAAAACGTATCGTCTGCACAAGGCGCGGATGATGATCATTCACGATGGCATGAAAGCCAGCGCGGCGGCAATGCGGGTCGGGTATGAAAGCGCATCGCAGTTCAGCCGTGAATTTAAACGCTATTTCGGCGTGACGCCGGGAGAGGATGCGGCACGTATTCGTGCCATGCAAGGGAGTTAACGTTGATAAGCACTGGCCGGAAGCGCGAGGCGCCATCCGGCTGAGTGTTTATCAGGCGCTGCAGTATTTCTTCTTGATAACTACAACTAACGTACCGATCAAACCGGCAGCCAGCAGGAAAATGGGCAGGATCATCAGGAAGGTCATGACCTGATCTTCGTGGCGCTTCACAAACGGGATCATGCTGAGCGCATAACCGAAGCTGGTGACTACTCCCACCCACAGCAAACCACTTAACCAGTTGAAAAACTGAAAGCGACGGTTGGAAAGCCCGGAAATTCCCGCCATGGTTGGCAGCAGGGTACGCACGAAGGCCAGAAAACGTCCCGCCAGCAGCGCCAGCAGTCCGTGGCGATCGAACATACAGGTCGCGCGCTGGTGATATTTCACCGGCAGTTGCGCCAGCCAGCCTTTGACCGTTCGCGTGTTACCCAGCCAGCGCCCCTGGATATAGCTCAGCCAGCAGCCCAGACTGGCTGCCGTTGTCAGAATGATCAGGGTAGGAACAAAGCTCATTACGCCCTGCGCGACAAGTGCGCCCGCTAATAACAGCAGGCTATCGCCAGGTAAAAATGAGGCCGGTAGCAGGCCGTTTTCTAAAAACAGTGTGGTAAACATCACGAAGTAGACGACGCTAACAACGTGTGGGTCCGCCAGCGCGGCAAAATCATGTTGCCAGAGCGCAGCGATAATATCTTGGATAACAGCCATGGACTTTCCTGTGGAACAGCGTTTAAGCCTTAATGAGACTATTGTACTCCTGAATGGCCCAGAATGACTTGATCCTGGGCGCAACTAATGCAGACAACTTTCCCCAAAATATCTGCACAGAGGTCCATTGACGTCAATTTTACACGAGGCGGGAAAATCCGGCGGCTAAATCTGCAATCAGATCATCAACATTTTCTAAACCAATATGCAGTCGAATCAGCGTCCCACTGAAATCCACTGTTCCTTCCGGGCGAATCTCCGCAATGTGTTCAGGTTGATTAGCCAGAATCAGCGATTCAAAGCCGCCCCACGAATAGGCCATGCTGAAGAGGCTGAAGTGATCAAGATAAGCGGATAGCTCTGTATTACTTAGCTTTTTATTCAGCACGAAGGAGAACAAACCGCTGCTGCCCGTAAAGTCACGTTTCCAGAATTCGTGTCCTTTACTGCCAGGAAGCGCCGGATGGTTTACTCGCGCGACCTGGGGATGGGCAGCCAGCCATTCGGCAACCTTCAGACTGCTTTCCTGATGTTGACGCAAACGCACACCCAGCGTACGCAGTCCACGGCTGGTCATGTAGGCGGTGTCAGCATCCACCATTTGCCCCATCAGATAAGCATTTTCACGTAATTGATCCCAGCAGCGAGCGTTAGACACGGCGGTGCCGGCCATCGCATCGGAGTGTCCTGTCAGGTACTTGGTCCCTGCCTGAATCGAAATATCAACGCCGAAATCGAGTGCTTTAAACAGCACACCCGCCGCCCAGGTGTTGTCGATCATGATGACGGCTTCTGGCGCAACGCGTCGGACAGCCGCGACAATGGCGGGCACATCGTGTACTTCCATGGTCACTGAGCCTGGCGACTCAAGAAAGACGACTTTGGTGTTGGGCTGAATATGTTTAACAATGTCAGCCCCGACCAGCGGATCGAACCAGCCGGTGGTTACGCCCAGTTTGCCGAGAATTTGGGTGCAGAAATCCTGGCTAGGTTCATAGGCCGTGTTAGTCATCAGGACGTGGTCGCCCTGTTCGACAAAGGCCAGAATTGTATTTGCAACGGCTGCGGCACCGCAAGGGAAAAGCGCGCAGCCCGCTCCGCCTTCCAGTTCGCACATCGCTTCCTGCAGCGAGAAATGGGTTAATGTACCGCGACGGCCATAAAACAATTCGCCGTTGGCGCGATGGCGGGTGGCGTGTTTTTTGGCTTCAACCGTTTCAAAGACCAGCGAGGAGGCACGCTGAATGACGCTGTTCACTGAACCCAACGTGTATTTTTTACTGCGTCCCGCGTTGACCAGTTTGGTTTCCAGTTGCTTATCTGCCATGTTGTGTTTCCTGTTTTTATACGTCTGGACGTCTAAACTATCATGACTGGAAAAATGCGCATCCCGGTAAACGGGATAAAGCACAATATTTTTTCAAAATTGCCTTTCGTGATGTTTTACTGCGTAAGCGCAAGGAAAAGAGACCAAAGGTGCGGCACCATGCAAATAGTAATGAGAACGACTATCAATTCAACGTCATTTTGATATTATTATGCTCAGATTTTGTGATTTGCGTCCTGGAGATACAGAGTGGGTAATAATTTGATGCAGACGGATCTTTCCGTCTGGGGTATGTATCAGCACGCCGATATCGTCGTTAAGTGCGTGATGATTGGTCTGATTCTGGCGTCAGTAGTCACCTGGGCTATCTTCTTCAGTAAGAGCGTTGAGTTCTTTTCGCTGAAGCGTCGACTTAAGCGCGAACAGCAACTGCTGGCAGACGCCCGCTCTCTGGATCAGGCAAGCGACATCGCAGCCAACTTTGGCGCCAATAGTTTAAGCACCCAGTTGCTCAACGAAGCGCAAAATGAACTGGAACTGTCTCAGGGTAGTGAAGACAACGAAGGGATTAAGGAACGTACCGGTTTTCGTCTGGAGCGTCGCGTTGCAGCGGCAGGACGTCATATGGGCCGCGGGAATGGCTACCTGGCGACTATCGGGGCGATTTCACCGTTGGTCGGTCTGTTCGGTACGGTCTCCGGCATCATGAGCAGCTTCATCGGTATCGCGCAATCGCAACCCACCACCCTCGCCGTTGTGGCGCCGGGTATCGCAGAAGCGCTGTTGGCGACCGCCATTGGTCTGGTCGCCGCTATTCCTGCCGTGGTTATCTATAATGTCTTCGCCCGCCAGATTGGCGGTCTTAAAGCGATGCTGGGTGATGTGGCGGCACAGGTGCTGTTACTGCAAAGCCGTGACCTGGATCTGGATGCGAGTGCCTCCGCTCATCCGGTGCGTGGCGCGCAGAAATTACGCGTAGGGTAATGTTTCATGGCAATGCGTCTTAATGAAAATCTGGACGATAACGGCGAAATGCATGAGATCAACGTGACGCCGTTTATCGATGTTATGTTGGTTCTGCTGATCATCTTTATGGTGGCCGCGCCGCTGGCGACAGTGGATGTGAAGGTCAACCTGCCAGCGTCTACCAGTACGCCACAACCGCGTCCGGAAAAACCGGTTTATTTATCGGTCAAAGCGGACAACAGCATGTTCATTGGTAACGATCCTGTGACGGACGAAACCATGGTGGCACAGCTGAATGCGCTGACGGATGGTAAGAAAGACACCACCATCTTCTTCCGTGCGGATAAAACCGTCGATTATGAAACCGTGATGAAGGTGATGGATACGCTGCATCAGGCGGGTTATCTGAAGGTTGGTCTGGTTGGCGAAGAGGTCGCGAAAGCGAAATAGCCGGTAAAGCCTGTGGGTTTGATGATGATAAAGACCGGGTAAGCGTCGTCGCGACCCGGTTTTTTATTGCCTCTCGTTTTGCTCCAGATGCTCATTGAGCGCGACCGTGGTGATATTGATGGTGCGGTAATTCCCTTCGGCAAGCTTACGCGTCAGCCTCAGCGTTGCGGTTTCGCGAGCCAGTAAATGCTGCCAGGTGCTCTCCAGACGCGCCATCATCTTGTCACGCAGTTCCGGGTTACGTTTGATGATAGTGCCAATGACCGCGCCATAAATCTCTTCTTTAACCTGAAGCGCATACATTTCGCGACGGTTCTGCCATTTCAGACGTACCAGCGCTGCCGGAATGGATGTCACCTCTTGCGCCACACTTTCAAGCAGGGCATTTTTACTGGCGATAAGCGCGGCAAGATTTTGCTTTAAGATGAATTGATCGCTTTTATGCTCATCTAAAGCCAAATAGACGTTATTATCTTCAACATCTTTAATCATTGTTCGTCGTCCAGAGAATAGAAAAGAGGTGTGTTTTTCTCGCGGGTAATTAAATTAAGCCAAATTTCATTACCGTTCTCATTAATATTTTCGGTTGTTTCGCGCATTATTTTACTTAAGGATTGGGCGTCGATATCTCCTTCGGCCTGTAATGCGTTAATCAGTCTGGCGAAGGTCTCGATTTTTGCCACCCGATACAGGCGTTCCTTAAAGTGGCGGTCATGCTCTTCAAGCAACATATTTTTGGATTGTCCACCCGGCGCCGCGCTAATTAATATATCGGCTTCATAATCGCTGAGTTTTTTCTTTCCCTGAGTGAAATTTTCATTATTTTCTGCGGTGTCCTCAGTCTGGCCTTGAGCCAGATGAAAACGTGCTGGGACAAGATGCTCGGGAAGCATGTTATAATATCCTTTATTATCAATCGTATAGTTAGTTTTATTCGACAGGTCGCGTTGACAATACCATGCGGGAATTTTAGAATCAAAAAAAATGGAGTCATTCTATGAACAGTATTTTTTATTCTGTCATTACCCTGCTATTGCTGACAGCGTGTGTACTTTTTTTAATGCGTGCAGTGAATAAACCGCGTAATAGTGATAATTATGTTTCTGCAGCCCCCTCAACGCCCTTAACCAAAGAAGAGGGGGAGGATCATTTTTCCACACTTATGAACGCTATTACACCGATATGGTACTGGCGCGTCAATCACGAATATATTGATTTCCTTCACGCAACTATAAAACGCATGACAATGGCGCAACTGAATGACACGCCAGGTTTATTTGATGCACAGCGTCGCTGTAGCGATCTCAATTCTGCGGTCTATAAATACTACGATACGATAAAAAAACGCTGTCTCAATGGCGAAAAAGTGCCCCATTCCGATCTCGACGTGCTGAATTTACGCCAGTGTTTTCGGGAATTTAGCGTAGAGGCCTATCCGTCACTGGTTGCGCTGGTGTGGCCTGAGTTTCAGCGTCCCTGGATTAAGCCTGATGATATTTGAGGGGCGACCTGTCGTGGATTGTGATGAACTATCCCGACAGCTAACCCGTGACTGAACAGGCCGGGCTGCATGGGTCGCTACCCGGCACGGTAAAATCTCGAAACAGGAGTATATATTCTTCATTTTTTGCCGATAACGAGATTAAGACGCCGCTTGCGCGCGACGTATCTCTAATGGCAAGGAAACTCTATGCAAATACTTCGAAATTTTACCATCCGGGCAGTCATGCTCACCATCCTCGGTGTTTTTTGTTTAATGTGGGTGAGCGTCGGGCTGTACAGTACCTGGTCTCTTTCCCGCGTCGCTGAGGGCAACGAAGTCGATCGTCACCTTGTGCATCAGATGACGGTGCTCAGTCAGGGTAACGATCAGTATTTCCGCTTTGTGACCCGGCTCAGCCGCGCAATGGAACTGAAAGCCAGTGGCGGCACACCGGATTTTGCTCCCGTTCAGCAGGCGCTCGATAACATGAGCAAAAAGCTGCAAGAGATGAAAACGTTGTCACCGGGCCCGATGGATCCTGAGGTTTCTGCCGCTGTACTGGCGAGCTGGCAGGCGCTGCTCGACAAAGGCGTCATGCCCCAGATGCAACTGGCACAGCAGGGGACGCAGAGCGCCTGGCGCGAGCAGGCGACCAATGTCACGCCCGCGCTGAGCCGGGCATTTGGCGCCAGTGCGGAGCGCTTTAACAAAGCCGCTGGCGTGATGCTGGATCAAACTCGCGTGATGGTTGACGGCAAAACGTCGGTCATCCGCATACTGATCATTAGCGCCGTCATTCTGGGGATCGCCATCCTTTTCTTTACCGATCGTTATCTGGTGGCCATGCTGGTAAAACCGCTGGCAAGGATCCGCCAGCAATTCCGTCAAATTGCTCAGGGCGATCTTAGTCAGCCAATAGATGAAATTGGCCGCAACTGTGTCGGTCAACTGGTGCCTTTATTACGCGCCATGCAGGACAGCCTGCGTGACGCGGTCAGTGCGATTCGTTCCGGTAGCGACAATATCTGGCGCGGCGCCACAGAAATTTCCAGTGGGAATAACGATCTTTCGTCACGAACAGAAGAGCAGGCCGCCGCGCTGGAAGAGACCGCCGCGAGTATGGAGCAACTTACCGCAACGGTAAAACTGAATGCGGAAAATGCGCGTCAGGCCAGCCAGCTCACTGACGCGGCATCGCGCACGGCAGGTAAAGGCGGCTCACTGGTATCTGAGGTGGTTGCGACCATGGACGGGATTTCTGCCAGTTCAAAGCAAATTGCGGAAATCACCACAGTCATTAACAGTATCGCTTTCCAGACCAACATTCTTGCATTGAACGCGGCGGTAGAAGCCGCACGTGCTGGCGAACAAGGGCGCGGATTTGCCGTTGTCGCAGGCGAAGTGCGTAATCTGGCGAGCCGGAGCGCAAACGCCGCGAAAGAAATTGAAACGCTGATTGCTGAATCTGTTCGTCGCGTCGACCACGGCGCCGAACTGGTGAAAGATACGGGAACCACCATGGAAGCGCTTCTGCGTGGTGTGTCGGAGGTGGACACCATCATGAAACAGATCGCCTCGGCGTCGGAAGAGCAGAGTAAAGGGATCTCACAGGTGGGCGTTGCGATTACCCAGATGGATGGCGTGACGCAGCAAAACGCCGCGCTGGTGGAACAGGTCTCTGCGGCGGCGGCTGCGCTGGAAAGGCAAACCGAAGCATTACAACGTTCCGTACAGCAGTTCCGGTTGTCGCAAAACGATACGGCTGCCCTTCCGGTTAACCGTGCCGCGCCTGAGGCTCAACAACGTCCTGCCGCGTCAACGGATGAGTGGGTGGCTTTCTAAGGCGCAATAAAATCGTCAATAAACACGAAGGTCTTTGCTAAATGGCTTATATAGCCATTAAGAAGCGGCCATGAATAGTCAACTGGTATGGAGAAGTAAACGCCATGCGGGCCAACGGCGCCCGCACTGTGGCGGATTTTCGTCTGGATGAAATATCTTGCCGCTTGATGGCAGTTATCGACCCGAAGGTTGATCTGAAGGGGGTATTATCTTGCTTTAATTACTTACACTAGCAGCTATTCCCTTCGTTTTAGTATTCCCGCGCAGTATTATAAACCACATAACCATAAAGAAAGTGTGGTAAATGGCGCATCGATCGCAGTTACGTTTTTGCAGTTGATGCAAAATAAGAGCCAGGTCTTCGCAACGGAATAACAATAAAATGACTGGAGATAACACTCTCATCAATTCTCATGGCGTAAACCGTCGTGATTTCATGAAGCTTTGTGCAGCACTCGCCGCCACCATGGGGTTAAGTAGCAAAGCCGCCGCCGAAATAGCCGAATCAGTATCCCGTCCGCAGCGCCCTCCCGTTGTCTGGATTGGTGCACAGGAGTGTACGGGCTGTACTGAATCCCTGCTTCGCGCAACTCACCCCACGGTAGAAAACCTCGTTCTGGATACTATCTCTCTGGAATATCATGAGGTGCTTTCCGCTGCCTTCGGCCACCAGGTTGAAGAGAACAAACACAACGCGCTTGAAAAGTACAAAGGGCAGTATGTGTTGGTTGTTGATGGTTCCATCCCCCTAAAAGATAACGGTATTTATTGCATGGTTGCCGGCGAGCCGATTGTGGATCATATCCGCAAAGCGGCAGAAGGTGCGGCGGCGATTATCGCTATCGGTTCCTGTTCTGCCTGGGGCGGCGTTGCCGCTGCCGGTGTCAACCCGACAGGTGCGGTTGGTTTGCAGGAAGTGCTGCCGGGTAAAACCGTCATCAACATTCCTGGCTGCCCGCCGAACCCGCATAACTTCCTGGCGACAGTCGCTCACATTATTACTTACGGTAAGCCACCAAAGCTGGATGCGAAAAACCGTCCGACCTTCGCCTATGGCCGCCTGATTCACGAACACTGCGAACGCCGCCCGCACTTCGATGCCGGCCGTTTTGCCAAAGAGTTTGGCGATGCCGGACATCGCGAAGGCTGGTGCCTCTACCATCTCGGCTGTAAAGGACCAGAAACCTGGGGTAACTGCTCCACGCTGCAATTCTGTGACGTCGGTGGCGTGTGGCCGGTGGCGATTGGTCACCCTTGCTACGGGTGTAACGAAGAAGGTATCGGTTTCCATAAAGGGATTCACCAACTCGCGCATGTGGAAAACCAGACACCGCGCTCCGAAAAACCTGATGTGAATATGAAAGAGGGCGGCAGCGTCTCTGCGGGTGCTATCGGGCTACTTGGCGGCGTTGTTGGCCTGGTTGCCGGCGTCAGCGTGATGGCGGTGCGTGAACTGGGGCGTCAGCAAAAGAAAGATAACGCTGACTCACGGGGAGAATAACCGTGAACAGACGTAACTTTATCAAAGCAGCCTCTGGTGGGGCGTTGCTGTTAGGCGCTGCGCCGTCTATCAGCCATGCGGCTGCAGAAAACCGTCCGCCAATCCCCGGTTCTCTGGGGATGTTGTATGACTCGACGCTGTGCGTAGGCTGCCAGGCCTGTGTAACCAAGTGTCAGGATATCAACTTCCCGACGCGTAACCCGGAAGGGGAACAGACCTGGTCGAACAACGATAAGCTCTCGCCGTACACCAATAACATCATTCAGGTGTGGCGTAGTGGTACGGGGGTGAACAAAGATCAGGAAGAGAACGGCTATGCCTACATTAAGAAACAATGTATGCACTGCGTCGATCCCAACTGCGTCTCCGTCTGCCCGGTTTCCGCGCTGAAAAAAGATCCGAAAACCGGCATCGTTCATTACAACAAAGACGTCTGTACCGGCTGCCGTTACTGCATGGTTGCCTGTCCATACAATGTGCCGAAGTATGACTACAACAACCCATTTGGTGCGCTTCATAAATGTGAACTGTGTAACCAGAAAGGCGTTGAACGTCTCGATAAGGGCGGTCTGCCGGGCTGTGTTGAAGTGTGTCCTGCAGGCGCGGTCATTTTTGGTACGCGTGAAGAGCTGATGGCCGAGGCGAAAAAACGTCTGGCGCTGAAACCCGGCAGCGAATACCACTACCCGCGTCAAACCGTGAAAGCAGGTGATACCTATCTGCACACCGTACCAAAGTACTATCCGCATCTTTACGGTGAGCACGAAGGCGGCGGTACTCAGGTGATGGTATTGACTGGCGTTCCTTACGAGAATCTGGATCTGCCGCAACTGGCTGAACTGTCAACCGGCGCGCGTTCCGAACATGTTCAACACACCCTGTATAAAGGCATGATGCTACCACTGGCCGTGCTCGCGGGCTTGACCGTGCTGGTTCGTCGTAACACCAAAAACGACCATCACGACGGAGGAGACGATCATGAGTCATGATCCTAAACCGCTGGGCGGCAAAATCATCAGTAAACCGGTCATCATCTTCGGACCGTTAATCATCCTGTGTATGCTCCTGATCGTGAAGCGTCTGGTGTTTGGATTGGGGTCAGTCTCCGATCTGAACGGCGGCTTCCCGTGGGGGGTCTGGATTGCCTTCGACCTGTTGATCGGTACCGGCTTTGCCTGTGGCGGTTGGGCGCTGGCGTGGGCGGTGTACGTTTTCAATCGGGGACAATACCATCCGCTGGTGCGTCCGGCGCTGCTGGCGAGTCTGTTTGGTTACTCGTTGGGTGGCTTGTCAATCACCATCGACGTAGGTCGTTACTGGAACCTGCCGTACTTCTACATTCCGGGTCACTTCAACGTGAACTCGGTTCTGTTCGAGACGGCGGTCTGTATGACCATCTACATCGGGGTGATGGCACTGGAATTTGCCCCTGCGCTGTTTGAACGTCTGGGCTGGAAGGTGTCGCTAAAACGCCTGAACAAACTGATGTTCTTTATTATCGCACTGGGCGCGCTGCTGCCGACGATGCACCAGTCCTCAATGGGCTCGCTGATGATCTCTGCGGGTTACAAAGTGCATCCGCTGTGGCAAAGCTATGAAATGCTGCCGCTGTTCTCGGTGTTGACCGCCTTTATCATGGGTTTCTCAATCGTTATCTTTGAGGGTTCACTGGTTCAGGCTGGCCTGAAAGGTAACGGGCCCGATGAGAAGAGCCTGTTCATCAAACTGACGAACACGATAAGCGTCCTGCTGGCGATTTTCGTGGTGCTGCGTTTTGGTGAACTGATCTACCGGGACAAGCTGTCGTATGCCTTTGCTGGCGATTTCTATTCAGCCATGTTCTGGCTTGAAGTCGTGCTGATGGTCTTCCCACTGGTGGTGCTGCGCGTTGCGAAACTGCGCAATGACTCACGTATGTTGTACCTGTCTGCGCTCAGCGCGCTGCTGGGGTGTGCAACATGGCGTCTGTCCTATTCGCTGGTGGCGTTTAACCCAGGCGGTGGCTACCACTACTTCCCAACCTGGGAAGAACTGTTGATTTCTATTGGTTTTGTGGCTATTGAGATTTGCGCTTACATCGTACTCATTCGTCTACTGCCGATACTTCCTCCTTTAAAACAAAACGATCACAATCGTCATGAGGCGAGCAAAGCATGAGCCAGAGAATTACTATTGATCCCGTAACCCGTATTGAGGGGCACTTACGCATCGATTGCGAAATCGAAAACGGCGTTGTATCGAAAGCATGGGCTTCCGGCACCATGTGGCGTGGCATGGAAGAGATCGTGAAGAACCGCGATCCGCGTGATGCCTGGATGATTGTGCAGCGTATTTGCGGCGTGTGTACAACAACGCACGCTATCGCCTCGGTTCGTGCAGCGGAAAGCGCGCTTAACATTGATGTGCCGGTAAACGCGCAGTATATCCGTAACATCATTCTGTCGGCGCACACGACCCATGACCATATCGTTCACTTCTATCAGCTTTCTGCGCTGGACTGGGTGGATATCACTTCTGCACTGAAAGCCGATCCGGCGAAAGCCTCAGCCCTGCTGAACGGTGTGTCGAGCTGGCATCTGAACAGCGCAGAAGAGTTCACGAAAGTTCAGAACAAGATCAAAGACCTGGTTGCCAGCGGTCAGTTGGGCATTTTCGCCAATGGTTACTGGGGACACCCGGCGATGAAACTGCCGCCGGAAGTGAACCTGATCGCGGTAGCTCACTACCTGCAGGCGCTGGAGTGCCAGCGCGATGCGAACCGTGTTGTGGCGCTGCTGGGCGGTAAATCACCGCACATTCAGAACCTGGCGGTGGGTGGCGTGGCGAACCCTATCAACCTCGATGGACTGGGCGTACTGAACCTGGAACGTCTGATGTACATCAAGTCCTTCATCGACAAGCTGAGCGACTTTGTTGAGCAGGTTTACAAGGTGGATACCGCGGTTATTGCAGCGTTCTATCCGGAATGGCTGGAGCGGGGTAAAGGAGCGGTGAACTATCTGGCCGCGCCTGAATACCCGACTGACGGTAAAAACGGCAGCTTCCTGTTCCCGGGCGGCTATATCGAAAATGCGGATCTGTCGACTTATCGTCCGATCTCCTCTCACTCCGATGAGTATCTGATCAAAGAGCTTCAGGAGAGCGCGAAGCACGCCTGGTATAAAGACGAAGCTCCGCAAGCACCGTGGGAAGGAACAACCATTCCGGAATATAACGGTTGGTCTGACGACGGCAAATACTCGTGGGTGAAATCCCCGACCTTCTACGGCAAAACCGTCGAAGTCGGTCCGCTGGCGAACATGCTGGTTAAACTGGCGGCCGGACGTGAGCCTACAAAAGCGAAGCTGAATGAAATCATTGCGATTTATCAGAAGCTGACCGGTAAAACGCTGGAAGTGGCGCAACTTCATTCCACGCTGGGGCGTATTATCGGCCGTACCGTTCACTGCTGTGAACTGCAGGTTATTCTGCAGAACCAGTACAGTGCGCTGATCGCCAATATCGGCAAAGGCGACCATACCACGTTCGTGAAACCGAATATTCCGGCGACGGGCGAGTTTAAAGGCGTCGGCTTCCTCGAAGCGCCGCGCGGTATGCTTTCTCACTGGATGGTGATCAAAGACGGCATTATCAGCAACTACCAGGCGGTTGTACCGTCAACCTGGAACTCCGGTCCGCGTAACTTCAATGATGACGTGGGTCCGTACGAACAGTCACTGGTAGGTACGCCGATTGCCGATCCGGAAAAGCCGCTGGAAGTGGTACGTACTATTCACTCCTTCGACCCCTGCATGGCGTGTGCGGTGCACGTTGTCGACGCTGACGGGAACGAAGTTGTCTCTGTGAAGGTTCTGTAATGCGGATTTTAGTCTTAGGGGTCGGCAATATTTTGCTGACCGATGAAGCCATCGGCGTTCGTATCGTTGAAGCGTTAGAACAGCGCTACGAATTGCCGGATTTCGTTGAGATCCTTGATGGCGGCACGGCGGGAATGGAGCTTCTTGGCGACATGGCGAACCGGGATCATCTGATCATCGCGGACGCCATTGTGTCGAGAAAAAATGCACCAGGCACACTCATGATCCTGCGGGATGATGAGGTGCCGGCGCTGTTTACCAACAAAATCTCCCCGCATCAGTTGGGCCTGGCCGACGTCTTGTCGGCCCTGCGCTTTACCGGTGAATTCCCGAAAAAGCTGACGCTGGTTGGCGTGATCCCGGAATCGCTGGAGCCGAATATCGGCTTAACGCCGACGGTCGAAGCCATGATTGAACCTGCGCTTGAGCAGGTTCTGGCTGCGTTGCGTGAATCCGGTGTGGAAGCCATTGCGCGGGAGAGTGCCCATGTCTGAGGAGATTACCGGGTTCCAGACGGCCCCGAAGGCGCAGGTGCAGGCCGCGTTTGAAGAAATTGCGCAACGTTCGATGCACGATCTGTCGTTTCTGCATCCTGACATGCCCGTGTATGTCTCTGACTTTACGCTGTTTGAAGGGCAATGGACGGGGTGTGTGATTACGCCGTGGATGCTGAGTGCGCTGATTTTCCCCGGGCCAGACCAGCTCTGGCCGGTGCGCAAAGTTAGCCAAAAGATCGGGCTGCGTCTGCCGTACGGTGAGATGACCTACACGGTGGGGGAGCTGGACGGCGTATCGCAGTACCTTTCCTGCTCGCTGATGTCGCCGCTCAACCGCAGCCTGTCGGCACAAGAGGGCGTTCGCCTGGCTGATGACTGTGCGCGGATGCTGCTGTCACTGCCCGTCAGCAACCCGGATGCGCCGCAGACTAGTCGTCGCGCCCTGCTGTTTGGGCGTCGGAGCAGCGAGAATGCATGAGCTGTCGCTTTGCCAGAGTGCGGTTGAAATCATTCAACAGCAGGCGGAGCAGCATGGTGTACAGCGCGTCACCGGCGTCTGGCTGGAGATTGGCGCGCTTTCCTGTGTCGAAGAGAGCGCCGTGCGTTTTAGTTTTGACATTGTTTGCCAGGGAACTGTGGCGCAGGGCTGCGAATTGCACATCGACTACAAACCGGCGCAGGCATGGTGCTGGGATTGCAGCCAGGCGGTTGAGATTCTCCGGCACGATGCGCAGTGTCCGCGTTGTCATGGCGACCGTTTGCGGGTTGATACCGGCGACTCGCTAACAGTAAAAAGCATTGAAGTTGAATAACCCATGATGTGATATGGGGCGGAGTCAGATATGTGTATAGGCGTTCCGGGTCAGGTTCTGGCCGTCGGTGAAGATATTCATCAGCTTGCGCAGGTAGAAGTGTGCGGCATTAAGCGTGATGTGAACATTGCGCTGATTTGCGAAGGCCATCCTGCGGAACTGGTCGGACAGTGGGTGTTGGTGCATGTGGGTTTTGCGATGAGCATCATCGATGAAGACGAAGCTAAAGCCACTCTGGACGCGCTGCGCCGTATGGAGTACGTCACCAGCGCCTGATGTTAAATGCCGGACAGAGGATATCCGGCATTTTTCACGTTAAGCCTGACGCTTGTCTTCGGTGTTTGTCCCGAAGTCGCTGGCTTCATGACGCTCATGAAGCTGTTCGTTCAGCGGCCCACTGGTGCGGTTCACGATGCGACCGCGTTTGACAGCCGGGCGTTCCGCGACGGCTTTCGCCCAGCGTTGCACGTTTTTGTAGCTACCCGCATCAAGAAATTCTGCCGCGTCGTACACATTGCCCAGCACTACGTTGCCATACCACGGCCAGACAGCCATATCGGCGATGGTGTACTCCTCGCCGGCCACATAGCGACCGCGGGCGAGCTGTTTGTCCAGCACGTCGAGCTGGCGTTTGGCTTCCATCGTAAAGCGGTCGATCGCGTACTCGATCTTCACTGGCGCATAGTTATAGAAGTGGCCGAAGCCGCCGC
>OIES01000655.1_pt1 | contig 15655 bp, 13 predicted proteins | sample 1581811 | NCBI WGS metagenome assembly OIES01 (sample SAMN03281021, study PRJEB24777) | human gut metagenome | isolation source: fecal sample PR177 from 1 month old male Malay infant, vaginal delivered... | reverse complement strand
TGCCTTTATCATCAACGAGGATAAAGGCCGGGAAATCCTCCACTTCAATTTTCCAGATAGCCTCCATACCCAGCTCCGGATAGGCCACGCACTCGAGGCTCTTGATACTCTGCTGGGCGAGCACTGCCGCCGGGCCGCCGATGCTGCCGAGGTAGAAGCCGCCGTGCTTGTGGCAGGCGTCGGTGACCTGCTGGCTGCGGTTGCCTTTCGCCAGCATGATCTTGCTCGCCCCATGGGACTGCAGCAGATCAACGTAAGAGTCCATGCGGCCTGCAGTGGTCGGCCCCAGAGAGCCGGAGGCGTAACCGTCCGGCGTCTTGGCCGGACCTGCGTAGTAGATCGGGTGATCTTTGACGTACTGCGGCAGCGCCTCGCCGTTGTCGATAAGCTCCTTCAGCTTAGCGTGGGCGATATCGCGGGCGACGATGATAGTCCCGCTCAGCGACAGGCGGGTGGACACCGGATACTGCGACAGCTGCGCCAGGATCTCGCTCATCGGCTGGTTAAGATTTACCTTCACCGCTTCGCCTTCCCCGGCCTGGCGCAGATGCTCAGGGATATATTTCCCCGGGTTGCTCTCCAGCTTCTCGATCCAGATGCCGTCGCGGTTAATCTTGGCTTTGATGTTGCGGTCGGCGGAACAGGAAACCCCCATCCCTACCGGGCAGGAAGCGCCGTGACGCGGCAGACGGATCACGCGGATATCGTGGGCAAAGTATTTGCCGCCGAACTGCGCGCCGAGACCAAGGTTCTGCGCCTCCAGCAGCAGCTCCTGCTCCAGTTGCACGTCGCGGAACGCCTGGCCGTGCTCGTTACCTTCGGTCGGCAGGCCATCGTAGTATTTGGTGGACGCCAGCTTCACGGTCTTCAGCGTCGCTTCCGCCGAGGTACCGCCGATCACGAAGGCGATATGGTACGGTGGACAGGCGGCAGTACCGAGGGTGCGCATCTTCTCGACGAGGTAATTTTTCAGCTTCGCCGGGGTGATCAGCGCTTTGGTTTCCTGGTACAGGTAGGTTTTGTTCGCCGAGCCGCCGCCCTTGGCGATGCAGAGGAATTTGTACTCATCGCCATCGGTAGCATAGAGATCGATCTGCGCCGGCAGGTTGGTGCCAGTGTTAACCTCTTTATACATATCCAGCGGCGCGTTCTGCGAGTAGCGCAGGTTGTCCTGGATATAGGTGTTATACACCCCCTGCGCCAGGGCGGCTTCATCGCCGCCGCCGGTCCACACGCGCTGGCCTTTTTTACCCATGATGATCGCGGTGCCGGTGTCCTGGCAGGTGGGCAGAATACCTTTGGCGGCGATATCCGAGTTGCGCAGGAACTGCAGCGCGACGTATTTATCGTTTTCGCTGGCTTCCGGATCGTTAAGGATATCCGCCACCTGCTGCTGATGCGCAGGGCGAAGCATAAAGGAGGCGTCGTGGAAAGCATGCTGCGCCAGAAGGGTCAGCGCCTGAGGGTCAACTTTTAGCACTTCCTGGCCGGCGAATTCGGCGACGGAGACGTAATCACTGCTGAGGAGATAATACTCGGTGTCATCCTTTTTGAGCGGAAAAGGATCCTGGTAAACAAACGGTTTATTCGACATTGTACTCTCACTTACTGCTTTGGCTGATTATGTTTCAGGCAGGGACTCCATGTGCCTGTAGAAAAGCGAGTCGAACAATCTTACACAATTTTTTAACAAAAACTGAGACAAGGACGACTTTTTCTTTCAGCAGTTGCTTCTCCACCGTTTGCTGGTTTAATAGGGCGATAAAATTTACTTTGTTTGAAACAGGGATTGAGAATGCAAAAGCTGATTAACGCCGTGCAGAACTATGCATGGGGAAGCCACACCGCCTTAACTGAACTGTATGGCATCGCCAACCCGGACAATCTGCCGATGGCAGAGCTGTGGATGGGGGCGCATCCGAAGAGCAGCTCGCAGATCCTGGCGGCCGACGGCCAGCCGCGTTCGCTGCGCGAGGTGATTGACGCGGATAAAGCCGCTCTGCTCGGCGACAAGGTTGCCGCCCGCTTTGGTGAACTGCCGTTCCTGTTTAAGGTACTGTGCGCCGCTCAGCCGCTCTCAATTCAGGTGCATCCCAACAAGCAGGCCTCGGAAGAAGGTTTCGCCCGCGAGAACGCCGCCGGTATCCCGCTCTCCGCCGCCGAGCGTAACTACAAAGATCCGAACCACAAACCGGAGCTGGTTTTTGCCCTGACGCCGTTCCTGGCGATGAATGCATTTCGCGAGTTCAGCGAGATTGTCACCCTGCTGCAGCCGGTGGCTAGCGCGCATCCGGCAATCGGCGCCTTCCTGCAGCAGCCGGACGCGACTCACCTGAGCCAGCTGTTTGCCAGCCTGCTAAATATGCAGGGTGAGGAAAAGGCCAAGGCGCTGCAGGTGCTGCGCGACGTACTGGCCCGTGAACAAGGCGAACCGTGGCAGACAATCCGCCTGATCGCGGAATTCTATCCGGACGACAGCGGCCTCTTCTCCCCGCTGCTGCTGAACGTGGTGAAGCTGAACCCAGGCGAAGCGATGTTCCTGTTTGCTGAAACGCCGCACGCCTATCTGCAGGGGGTGGCGCTGGAGGTGATGGCCAACTCGGATAACGTACTGCGCGCCGGCCTGACGCCGAAATACATTGATATTCCTGAGCTGGTTGCTAACGTCAAGTTCGAGGCTAAACCGGCGGGTGAGCTGCTGACCCAGCCGCAGCGCCACGGCGCGGAACTGGACTTCCCGATCCCGGTGGAAGATTTTGCCTTCTCCCTGCATGACCTCTCCGCCGAGGCCAGCGATCTGGCCCAGGCAAGCGCGGCGATCGTGTTCTGCGTCGACGGCGAAGCCGTACTGCGCAAAGGCGACCAGAGCCTGACCCTCAAGCCGGGCGAGTCGGCCTTCGTGGCCGCCAGTGAATCGCCGGTGCAGGTCAGCGGCCGCGGCCGCGTGGCGCGCGTTTTCAATAAGCTCTAGTAAGCGACTGACCCTTCAGGTCGCGCTTACTGTTGGTGATAACTCAGCCAGGCGGTCTCTCCGCCTGGCTTCATTTATGGATAAATGCTATGAAAAAATCGCTGGTCGCAGCAGGAGTCATCGTGGCGCTGGGCGTGGTATGGACAGGCGGCGCCTGGTTCACTGGTAAACAGCTGGAAGGCCGGATCGCCGATATGGTGCAGCAGGCAAACGCCCAGCTGCGCAGCAGCGCGCCGGAGTCAGGTCTGGAGCTGAGCTATCAGGACTACCAGCGCGGGCTGTTCAGCAGCCATCTGCAGCTGGTGGTGAAGCCGATCGCCGGTCAGGCTAACGGCTGGCTGGCCGCCGGGCAGAGCGTGGTGCTTGACGAAGTGGTCGATCATGGCCCCTTCCCGCTGGCCTCGTTAAAAGCCTTTAATCTGGCGCCGGCAATGGCTTCCGTCCACACCACGCTGGTGAAAAACGACGCCAGCCAGGCGCTGTTCGAGATAGCCAAAGGCGACACCCCCTTTACCGTCGATACGCGCATTGCCTACAGCGGCGACAGCCAGTCGGCTATCGTCCTTAACGCCCTCGACTACGCTAAAGGCGATGAGAAAGTCACCTTCAGCGGCGGTCAGTTCCAGCTCGACGCCGACCGCGACGGCAAAAACATCAGCCTGAAGGGCCAGGCCGGCAGCGGGCAGATCGATGCGCTCAACGAATATAATCAGAAGGTACAGCTGCGCTTCGTCAACCTGACCACCGACGGCGCCACCGAGCTGGCCAGCTTCAACGAACGTATCGGCCAGCAAAAAATGACCCTCGATAAACTGGCCATCAGCGTCGAAGGCAAAGAGCTGGCGCTGATCGACGGCATGGCGCTGGACGGCGGCTCGACGCTGACCCAGGACGGCAAAGGCGTGAACAGCCAGGTGAACTACACCGTCAACAGCCTCAAGCTGCAGGGGCAGGATATGGGCAGCGGCAAACTGACGCTGAAAGTGGATAACGTCGACGGTCAGGCGTGGCACCAGTTCAGTCAGCAGTACAGCGCGCAGTCTCAGGCGCTGCTGGCGAAACCGGAGCTGGCGCAGAATCCGGAGCTGTATCAGCAGGCCCTCACCGAAACGCTGTTCAATGCGCTGCCGATCCTGCTCAAAGGCAACCCGTCGGTGACCATCTCTCCGCTGAGCTGGCGCAATGCCAAAGGCGAAAGCACCCTCAACCTCTCGGTTCTGCTGAAAGATCCGGCCCAGGTGACCGCTCCGCCGCAGACCCTGGCGGACAGCCTGGATCGCGTGGTGCAGTCCCTGGACGGCAAAGTGGTGATCCCGGTGGATATGGCGACGGAGTTTATGACTAAGATCGCCGGTCTGGAAGGCTATCAGCCGGCCGATGCCGCCAAGCTTGCCGATCAGCAGGTCAAAGGCCTGGCGGCGATGGGCCAGATGTTCCGCATTACCACCATGGAAGATAACGCCATCAGCAGCAGTCTGCAGTACGCGAACGGCCAGGTGACGCTGAACGGACAGAAAATGCCGCTGCAAGATTTTGCCGCGATGTTTGGTCTGGAAGCGCCTTCGCTGCCGGACAGCGCGCCGCAGGAAGGCCAGCCGCAGCAGGATGACGCCGCTCCTCAGCAGGACGACGCCGCCCCGCAGCCGTAACTTATCGGTACAGGAGACGGCCAGCGCGCGCCGTCTCCCTCATTTTCGCGTCACCAGCCGCGGGGGCATAATCTGGTTTCGCGTCTCGCCAGTCCCCTCTTCCAGCCGCCGCAGCATCGAATCCGCCAGGCTTTTCCCCATCTCCCGCGCCGGGGTGGTCACCCAGGTAAGAGGCACGTCGTCGAGGGCTGCCTCCGGCACGTCGGCAAACGCCGCCAGCGCCACCCGCTGCTCAAAGTAGCTCTCGACGCCATCTTCCCCGCTCTGTCTTCCAGCCCGTAACAGACCGAACCACGCGCCGGTGGCTACCACGTTGTTGTAGCACAGCACCGCGGTAATGGTCGGATTCTGGCGCAGCAGGCCGGTCATCGCCTCCGCCGCCTGCTTCTGGCTGGACTCGCACTCCAGCACCCATTCGCTGTGAAACGGCAGGCCGTATTTCAGCAAGGTGGCGCAATAGCCGCCGACCCGCTCGGCGCGCGTCAGCGAAGCACTCTGCCCGCCGAGCCAGGCGATCCGCTGATGGCCGCGGCGGATAAGATGCTCCGTCACCAGCTGCGCCGCCTGCATGTTGTCCGGGCGGATCAGGTCGACATCGTCAAGATAGCTGGCGCGGGAAGCAAACACCAGCGGCACCCCCGCCTCCGCCGCACGCTCGCGCAGCTCGCTCCCGCGGTCGATCGCCCCAGCGATAATCACCCCGTCCACCCCCTGCGCCGCCAGCGTATCAAACCGCTGGGCCATCTTCTCGCCGCTGCGGCCTCCCTGGGTGAGAAATACCATTTTCCCCTGCCTCTCCAGGGCATCGGTGAGGCCGGCGGTTAATTCAGCATAAAACGGTTTTGACAGGTCGCTGACGATAAGGCCAATCACCCCGCTCTGCCCACCGCGCAGCGAGGCCGCCTGACGGTTGCGCACAAATCCCAGCTGTTCGATAGCCTGATTAACCCGCTCGCCGGTGGCGCTGGAGATGCGCCCTTTGCCGCTCAGTACCAGTGAAACGGTACTCACGGAGACGCCGGCAGCCAGCGCCACATCATTGATGGTGATCTTTTTTGCGATTGCCATAACCTGCTGGCTGACTCCCTTGCCTGTCGATAAATCGTTTTATCATTGTGCGATCTTTATAAACCTTATTATCGCTTGAATATGTGATTTTTATCGCACTAAAAAGTGGTAAAACGTTTTATCTTGCCGTGGCGTTAGTTCTCCCGACCACTTATGAATCAGGAACCGTGCTATGACGGCGAAAACAGCACCAAAAATCACCTTATGGGAATTTTTCCAGCAGCTGGGAAAAACCTTCATGCTGCCCGTAGCGTTGCTCTCGTTTTGCGGGATCATGCTGGGGATCGGCAGCTCGCTAAGCAGTCACGATGTTTTGACTCTGCTGCCGTGGCTGGATATGCCGCTGCTGCAGGCCATCTTTATCTGGATGAGCAAGGTCGGCTCCTTTGCCTTCAGCTTCCTGCCGGTCATGTTTTGTATCGCCATCCCGCTGGGTCTGGCGCGAGAGAACAAAGGCGTCGCCGCCTTCGCCGGCTTCGTTGGCTACGCGGTCATGAACCTGGCGGTCAACTTCTGGCTGACCGCGAAGGGTATTCTGCCCACCACCGACGCCGCGATCCTGAAGGCCAACAATATCCAGAACATTATCGGCATTCCGTCAATCGATACCGGGATCCTCGGGGCGGTGATCGCCGGAATTATCGTCTGGCTGCTGCATGAACGCTTCCATAACATTCGCCTGCCGGACGCCCTGGCCTTCTTCGGCGGCACCCGCTTCGTGCCGATCGTCACCACCGTGGTGCTGGGGCTGGTTGGGCTGGCGATCCCGCTGGTGTGGCCAGTCTTCGCTATGGGGATCAACGCCCTCGGGAAGATGATCAACAGCGCCGGGGATTTTGGGCCGATGATCTTTGGCACCGGCGAGCGACTGCTGCTGCCGTTTGGCCTGCACCATATTCTGGTGGCGCTGATCCGCTTTACCGAAGCCGGCGGCACCCTCGACGTCTGCGGCCACAGCGTCAGCGGCGCGCTGACCATCTTCCAGGCGCAGCTGAGCTGCCCGACCACCCACGGCTTCGCCGAAAGCGCCACCCGCTTCCTGTCGCAGGGTAAGATGCCAGCCTTCCTCGGCGGTCTGCCGGGCGCCGCGCTGGCGATGTACCACTGCGCCCGTCCGGAAAATCGGCATAAAATTAAAGGCCTGCTGATCTCCGGGGTGATCGCCTGCGTGGTGGGCGGCACCACCGAGCCGCTGGAGTTCCTGTTCCTGTTCGTGGCGCCGGTCCTGTATGTCATCCACGCCCTGCTGACCGGTCTCGGCTTTACCATCATGGCGGTGCTCGGCGTCACCATCGGCAACACCGACGGCAATATTATCGACTTCGTGGTGTTTGGCATCCTGCATGGTCTGGCGACCAAGTGGTATCTGGTGCCGGTGGTGGCGGCAATCTGGTTTGCGGCCTACTATGCCATCTTCCGCTTCGCCATCACCCGCTTCAATCTGAAAACGCCGGGCCGCGACATCGACACTGCCGCCAGCGTGGAGAAAGCCGTCGCCGGTACCATCGGCAAATCCGGGTATAACGTACCGGCGATTCTGGCGGCGCTCGGCGGCGCAGAGAACATTGTTTCGCTGGATAACTGCATTACCCGTCTGCGCCTGTCGGTGCACGATATGAGCAAAGTGGACGCCGCCGCGCTGAAAGCCCATCGCGCCATCGGGGTGGTACAGCTCAACCAGCATAATCTGCAGGTGGTTATTGGCCCGCAGGTACAGTCGGTAAAAGATGAGATGGCCACGCTGATGAATACCGTGCAGGCCTGATCCCACTAGTCCCCCTCCGCTACGGAGGGGGCGCTCGCTAAGGAAGCTCCAATGTTTGATTTTGCCACCCCTATCGATCGCCACGGCACCTGGTGCACGCAATGGGACTATGTCGCCGACCGGTTTGGCGCCGCCGATCTGCTGCCGTTCACTATTTCCGATATGGATTTCGCCACCGCGCCCTGTATTCTCGACGCCGTCAGCCAGCGGCTGGCCCACGGGGTGTTCGGCTACAGCCGCTGGCGCAACGAGGCGTTTCTCGGGGCGATTGCCCACTGGTACGCCAGCCGCTTTAACAGCGACATCGATCCGCAATCTGTGGTCTACGGACCGTCGGTTATCTACATGGTGGCGGAAACCATCCGCCAGTGGTCGAAAGAAGGCGACGGCGTCGTGGTCCACACCCCTGCCTACGATGCGTTCTATAACACCATCACCGCTAACCGGCGGCGGATTGCCCCGGTGCCATTGATCCTGAAGGATAATCGGTGGCGCTGCGATATGGACCGCCTGGAGGCGGCGCTGGCGGAGCCAAAGAATACCCTGCTGCTGCTGTGCAGCCCGCACAACCCAACGGGGAAAGTCTGGCGTCGCGAGGAGCTGGAGACCATGGCGGCCCTGTGTCAAAAACATGGCGTCAGGGTGATTAGCGACGAAATTCATATGGACATGACCTGGGGCGAACACCGCCATATCCCGTGGAGCGAGGTCGCTCAGGGACCATGGGCGCTGTTCACTTCCGGTTCGAAGAGCTTCAATATTCCGGCCTTTACCGGGGCCTACGGCTTTATCCCCGAAGAGAACGAGCGCGACAGCTACCTGCAGGCGCTAAAGGGTCGCGACGGGCTCTCTTCCCCTTCCGTGCCGGCGCTGGTCGCCCATATCGCCGCCTACCGCGACGGGGCTCCCTGGCTCGATGCCCTGCGCGACTACCTGCAGGCGAATATGCGCTATGTCGCCGACACGCTCAACAACGCCTTCCCCGCGCTCTGCTGGCATCCGCCGGAGGCCACCTACCTGGCATGGATCGACCTGCGCCCGCTCAACGTTGACGATCGCGCGCTACAGCAGGCGCTGATCGCCGAACAGAAGGTGGCGATTATGCCGGGTTATACCTATGGTCCTGAGGGCAACGGCTTTCTGCGACTCAACGTCGGCTGCCCGCGCGAGAAGCTGGAACGCGGTGTCGAAGGACTGATTGCCGCCCTGCGCAGCCTCAGCTGATTCGACGCGCAATCTACAGGTCATCGCGCCGGCGAAACGCCAGGTAACCGGCGCCGAGGGTAAAGACAGCGACAATCACCACCAGCAGGATAAACCCGTGGTGGTTGCTTGCCAGCGGGATCCCACCGACGTTCATGCCGAAGAAACCGGCGACGATGTTAATCGGCAGCGCGAGGACGGTGATCACCGTCAGGGTATAGAGGGTGCGATTGCTCTGCTCCAGCTGGCGGGCGCCAATCTCCTCCTGCAGCAGACTGATGCGCTCGATCAGGCCCGACAGATCGTTAAGCACCACGCTAAACTCTTCGGTGAACTGACGAAATGCCTGCACCACCGCGCGATCCATCCACGCCGGCGGCCGGTTAAGCAGCCGGAACATCGCCGCCGGCTCCGGCGCCAGCAGCCGCTGGAAGCGTAAAAGCATCCGCCGTAGCCGCGCCAGATCGGCCCGGTTGCGCTGCACGTGATTGCTCAGAAGACGCTCTTCAATAAGGTCAACATGGCGGCTGGCCTGGCGGACGACCTGCTCCAGCACCTCCTCCTGCTCCTCCAGCAGAAAGGCCAGCAGCTCAGTAGACGTGTTCACCCTGAGCGTCTGCAAGCGCGGCAGCATCCATTCGATAAACCGCAACGGTTTGAAGCGCGCCGTCACCACCAGCCTGGGGCTACAGTAGAGCCACAGCGTGGCGGTTTCCGCGCTGGTATCCTGCGGACGAAACAGCACATCGTTAAGCACAGCGAACAGATTTTCCCCCTGTCGCTCAATGCGGGTGGTGTGCGAGCCGCTGCGGATCTCCTCGAAGAAAAAATCGGCCACCGGAAAGTGGCTGGTTAACCATTTCTCGGCGGTGGCATGATTAAGATTCAGGTGTAACCAGATAAACGCCTTGTCATCGGCGAGCGCCTGATAGCGGGCGCAGACCTCGCCAGAGGCGATCGGCTGCGGGGGGCGCTGTTCATGAAACAAATAGCCATGCACCAGGCCGGAAACTTCACTATCAAAATCGGGCTTTAACATCTTCGCGGTGACGTCTTGACTCATGGCTCCCTCAGGACAGGCACTGGCACCGTTGATGCCCGAATAGTGCCATCTTTCGCTATTTTCCGCGGGCTGGCAAGGTTAATAATCTGGTCATAAAACAGTAACCTGGCTGACATATGACGGCCAGTATCACGCTTCATCCCCTCGCCGCGCAGGCGATGCGATGGAGGCGAACGGAAGGTCTTCTTGCCTTTATGCTCAGGTGGTTATTAAAATAAATTTGATTATCCTCAAAACTTTTTTAGGCAGAAAGCGGTATTAATTTGCGCGCTTAATCATTGCTTTCACCCAGGTTTATTGAGGAGGAGACCATGAAAACCTATGACCGTAATCGTAACGCTATTGCTACCGGCAGCATGGTAATGATCGCCGGTAACGGGACGACGGGCGTGATTAAAGCTATCCATGGCGAGGGGAAAACCGCTGAGCAGCTGCGCCGGGCGGACTGCGTTGAAATCGACGGCTGCGAGGGCCGCTTCTGCCCGTTGGATCTGATCCGTCTCGGCTTCCATTAATTCCTGCCGCCAGGTCGTTAGTATCAGGCCACCTGTGGTGGCCTGCTCTTTTCCCGGGAAATAAAGCGTCTAGCGAAAGCTCCACTGAACACTCATCACAAAGATCGCCGGCACAATAATGCCGCCTTCCACACCGAAATAATCGGTGAAATTATATTGCAGGCCATGATAGAGGTAGGGCGAAAAACCGATGCCGGTGATTTTTTTGGCGGTGCGGTAGGTGCCGGAATCCCCACAGTGGCTGAAGGCATCAAAGAAAAATTCCCCGGTATAGGCATACACCCCTTTCAGTACCCAGCCGGTATCGTTTTTCAGCCAGTCGCGGCGCACGCCGAGGGTCAGGCAACGATCGTCAAAGCTGTTTTTCATCGTTCCGACCAGCACGCTGTATTTTGAATCCTGAGAAAACTTGCGCTCCACCGAGAAAAAGTTGTTATTGAAATGTTCGTTATATTGTCCGTGGTTACCCGTCATATGATAGACATAGGAACCGGTATTCATCGAATAGAGGTTTAATTCCCCGGCCTGCGCCGACGGCATGGCAACCATTAGTAGCGCTGATAACAAAATCCATAATTTATTTACCATTCAGTAACCTATGCCATACCCGTAAAAAGAACCCGGCATGCTAGCACCGCTTAGCTAAACCAAAGGGCAATCAGATAAACCGACGCTCTTCGCGGCGGGAAAATATGACGCTATCTGCACTATAGCAGTCGCCCTCTCGCCTGGTGAGCGCCTGCGGTTATACTGGAGAAACATTCCCGTAATCGTTAAGGACCGCTGTGTTAGCCACTCTCCTCGTTGCGCTGGTCGCTATTATTCATCTCGCCATCCTGGTGCTGGAGATGTTTCTCTGGGAAGCCCCCGCCGGGCGCCGGGCCTTTAACCTCAGCGCCGATTTCGCCCGGCAGACCCGGGTGCTGGCGGCCAACCAGGGCTTGTATAACGGCTTTCTGGCCGCCGGCCTGGCATGGGGGCTGTGGCTGGGGGTGCCGGGGGTGCAGGTGGTTATCTTTTTCCTGGCCTGCGTGCTGGCCGCCGGGATTTTCGGCGCGCTGACCGCCAGCCGCAAAATTCTCTATATTCAGGCGCTGCCCGCGCTGCTGGCGCTGGTTGCCGTGCTGACGCAAGCGTAGGGCCTTGATCCAAAACAGAGAAAGCAGGCGCTAAGGCGGGTACTATTTGCCCCCTTTGGTCGGTCATCGACCGTTAATACCTTCTGAGTTCAGAGGCATTTTTATGACATGGCAATCCTTCAAACAGGCCTGGCTTATCCGGTTCTGGTCTCCTGTCCCGGCGGTCATTGCCGCGGGCATTCTCTCTACCTACTATTTTGGCATCACCGGCACCTTCTGGGCGGTGACCGGCGAATTCACCCGCTGGGGTGGTCAGCTGCTGCAGCTGCTGGGCGTCCACAGCGAACAGTGGGGCTATTACCAGCTGATACATCTCGAAGGGTCGCCGCTGACCCGCATCGATGGCAGGATGATCATCGGCATGTTCGGCGGCTGCCTGGCCGCCGCGCTGTGGGCGAATAACGTCAAACTGCGCTTGCCACGCAGCCGGATCCGCATTGCGCAGGCCGTGGCGGGCGGCATCATCGCCGGGTTCGGCGCACGGCTGGCGATGGGCTGCAACCTGGCGGCCTTCTTCACCGGCATTCCGCAGTTCTCCCTGCACGCCTGGCTGTTTGCCATCGCCACCGCCATCGGCTCCTGGTTTGGCGCCCGCTTCACGCTGCTGCCCCTTTTTCGCATCCCGGTAAAAATACAAAAGGTGTCCACCGCCTCGCCGTTAACCCAAAAACCGCAGCAGGCGCGCCGCCGTTTCCGCCTGGGGATGGTGGTCTTTTTCGCCATGATCGGCTGGGGCCTGCTCACCGCCGCAGACCACCCGGCGCTCGGCCTGGCGATGCTGTTCGGTATTGGCTTTGGTCTGCTTATTGAGCGCGCGCAGATCTGCTTTACCTCCGCCTTTCGCGATATGTGGATCACCGGCCGGACGGTGATGGCGAAGGCGATTATCTTCGGCATGGCGGCGAGCGCCATCGGTATCTTCAGCTATGTGCAATTGGGGATGGCGCCGAAAATTATGTGGGCCGGTCCTAATGCGGCGATTGGCGGGCTACTATTTGGCTTTGGCATCGTGCTGGCCGGCGGCTGTGAGACCGGCTGGATGTACCGGGCGGTGGAGGGCCAGGTTCACTACTGGTGGGTTGGGCTGGGCAACGTCATCGGCTCAACGCTGCTCGCCTGGTGCTGGGACGATATCGCCGCCCCGCTCGCCACCCACTGGCAGAAAGTCAACCTGCTGAACGCCTTCGGTCCCTTTGGCGGACTACTGGCCACCTATCTACTGCTGCTGATCGCCCTGCTGCTGGTGATCGCCTGGGAGAGACATTTTTTCCGCCGCCAGGCGGCGGTCCGGACCGTGAAGGAGAGCGCATGAAAAACATCATCCCTGATTATCGCCTGGATATGGTCGGCGAACCCTGCCCGTATCCGGCGGTCGCTACCCTGGAGGCAATGCCTTCCCTGCAAAAAGGCGAGATCCTAGAAGTGGTCAGCGACTGTCCGCAGTCGATCAATAACATTCCGCTTGATGCAAGGAACCACGGCTACACGGTGCTGGATATTCAACAGGATGGCCCAACCATTCGCTATTTGATTCAGAAGTAGCGCCGTTTTCCCGCCGGCGGCCTTCCCCGCCGGCGCTTGTCTCCTCGTTCCCGCCTCGCCGTTCGCTTACGCATCGCTGACCAGGTAGCCAAACGATTGCAATAGATTGTAACACTTGAAACGGTGTTCCAGTTACGTAATAACCATTAATATAACGCGCCTATATTATTAAAATGCGAATAAGTTATTTAGTGAATGGTTTCTGCCGCTATCGGCCAAAGCCGCACACAGCGACACGATAAGGATCGAAATGGAACTGCTGGTCAGGCTGGGTCATTTTTTTGAGCAAGCGCGTTCTGACGCCGACTATGCCACCTTCGCCAATGAACTGCGTCGGCATCAGGTCTCCTACTACATCTATTTTGTTTCCACCGGCAATATGAATTTCGTAATGGCAAACGACGAGGTGGTCTCGGTAAAAAGCGCCCGCGGGCTGCTGCGCGTTCGCGCTGAGGCCAGCCATTGTCTGACCAGGGCCGCCGTTATCCGCCACTTTGCCCGGGCCATTAACTTTGAACAGTACTGCCGGGATCTCGCCAGCGCCGGGGTGTTTAAGTGGATCGTCGATCTGGAAGAGGAGACCCGGCACTACTGGTCGAAGGATAATACGCTGTTATATAAAGAGTGCCTGATGCCCCCCTGAACCGGTCTCAGGGGGAGGCGGCGAGGGTCAGCCTTTAATCGCGGGTCTGCACCCAAAAGGCGTGGATCAGGCCGGGAATATAGCCCAGCAGGGTCAAAATGATATTGAGAATAAACGCCCAGCCGAAGCCTTTTCCCAGCAGCACACCCAGCGGCGGCAGAATGATAGTGAAAACGATTCTCCAGAATCCCATAACCTCTCCCTTCGTCTAACGTCAATTTTTTACTAAGCTATTCAATAGTTAAGCATAGACGCTTTTCGTCGTTTCGCCAGCAGGCAGCCCCCTCATCTCTGGTAACAAAAATCATTCCCTGCCGTCACGGGCAAAAAAGACCGGGAAAACATTCACTTTTCCCCTCTCCGGCCCGCAGGCCCTGGCAAAGCGCACAGATTGTCAGTTGACCAATCAGGGGGACAGGGCTAAGCCTGGAGGAGTTTCATCACATCGAGTCGTTTTACCAACCGGAGAATATCCATGAGTAAACTTGGGATTAATGGATTTGGTCGTATCGGACGTCTGGTGTTACGTCGTTTATTAGAAGTCGACAGCAGCCTGGAAGTGGTGGCTATCAACGACCTCACTTCGCCAAAGGTGCTGGCCTACCTGTTGAAGCATGATTCAAACTACGGCCCCTTCCCGTGGAGCGTCGACTTTACCGAAGATGCGCTGATCGTCAACGGCAAAACCATTACGGTGTATGCCGAAAAAGAGGCGCAGCATATTCCATGGCAGGCGGCAGGCGCCGAGGTGATTGTGGAGTGTACCGGGTTCTACACCTCGGCCGAGAAATCGCAAGCCCATCTCCAGGCCGGCGCGCGCAAAGTGCTGATTTCCGCCCCCGCCGGCGAGATGAAAACCATCGTCTACAACGTCAACGATGACACCCTGACCCCGGATGACACCATCATCTCCGTGGCCTCCTGCACCACCAACTGCCTGGCGCCGATGGCCAAAGTTCTGCAGGATGCCTTCGGCATCACCGTAGGCACCATGACCACCATCCACGCCTATACCGGCACCCAGTCGCTGGTGGACGGGCCGCGCGGAAAAGATCTGCGCGCCTCCAGGGCGGCGGCGGAAAACGTTATCCCGCACACTACCGGCGCGGCAAAAGCCATTGGCCTGGTGATCCCTGCCCTGAGCGGTAAGCTGAAAGGCCATGCCCAGCGCGTACCGACCAAAACCGGCTCAGTGACGGAGCTGGTATCGGTGCTGGAGAAAAAGGTGACTGCGGATGAGGTCAATCAGGCGATGAGGCAGGCGGCTGAGGGCAATGAATCCTTTGGTTACACCGAAGAGGAGATCGTCTCTTCCGATATCATCGGCAGCCATTTCGGTTCGATCTACGATGCTACCCAGCTGGAGATTGTGGAGGCCGGCGGCGTACAGCTGGTGAAAACCGTCGCCTGGTACGATAACGAATACGGCTTTGTCACCCAACTGATCCGCGTGCTGGAGAAATTTGCCCGCTAAGTGAACGGCGGACAGCCTGCGCTGTCCGCCGGTTCTGTGTGGAGTGCCTCAGGCCTGCAGATAGACCACCTGGGTCTGCAGGTACTCATTCAGGCCGTGGCGGCCATCTGCGCCGCCGATCCCCGACTTACGCCAGCCGGCGTGGAACCCCTGCATCGCCTCAAAGTTCTCACGGTTGATATAGGTTTCGCCAAACTTCAGTCCCTTAATCGCTTTCATCGCCACGTTCAGATCGCGGGTATAGATTGAGGAGGTCAGGCCATAATCGCTGTCATTGGCCATCGCCAGCGCCTCATCGAGGGTCGAAAAGGCCACCACCGGCAGCACCGGACCGAAGGTTTCCTCATGGATAATGTCCATCTCCTGACGTACATCCAGCAGCAGGGTCGGCGGATAAAAATAGCCTTTGCCCTCCAGCGGCTGGCCGCCCAGCGCCACCCGCGCCCCCTGCGCCACCGCCTTCGCCACTTTGCCCGCCACCTGGTCCCGCGCCGCCGCGTTGATCAGCGGCCCCATCGCGATGTCATCCCGCGCCGCCGGGTCGCCAAACTGCACGGCCTTCATCGCCTCGCCGAGGCGGTTGACGAAGCGGTCGTAAATCCCCTGCTGAACATAGACCCGCT
>OIES01000652.1_pt1 | contig 15680 bp, 10 predicted proteins | sample 1581811 | NCBI WGS metagenome assembly OIES01 (sample SAMN03281021, study PRJEB24777) | human gut metagenome | isolation source: fecal sample PR177 from 1 month old male Malay infant, vaginal delivered... | reverse complement strand
CATTCGATGGGTTTTCTTACGCTCAACGATATTGTATTTTTATTCACAATAAATGCATGAATATTGATACTATCACGACCCAAGGTGTGTCAACAATGAAAAACAATTTACCGCCCTTTATCGAGATCTACCGCGCGTTGATCGCCACACCGTCCATCAGCGCGACCGAAGAGGCTCTCGATCAAAGCAATGAGTCTTTAATCAATTTGCTGGCCGGCTGGTTCCGCGATCTCGGCTTCAACGTCGAGGTACAGCCAGTGCCGGATACGCGCCATAAATTCAATCTGCTGGCCAGCACCGGACACGGCGCCGGCGGCCTGCTGCTCGCAGGGCATACCGATACCGTGCCGTTCGATGATGGCCGCTGGACGCGCGACCCGTTCACCCTCACCGAACACGATAACAAGCTCTACGGCCTCGGCACGGCCGATATGAAAGGCTTTTTCGCCTTTATTCTCGACGCCCTGCGCGATGTCGACGTCACCACGCTGAAAAAACCGCTGTATATTCTGGCCACCGCCGACGAAGAGACCAGCATGGCTGGCGCGCGCTATTTTGCCGAAACCACCCAGCTGCGCCCGGACTGCGCCATCATCGGCGAGCCCACCTCCCTGCAGCCAATCCGCGCCCATAAAGGACATATGTCCAACGCGATCCGTATTCAGGGCCAGTCCGGCCACTCCAGCGATCCGGCGCGCGGGGTCAACGCGATCGAGCTGATGCACGACGCCATCGGCCGGATTATGCAGCTGCGCGATCTGCTAAAAGAGCGCTACCACTTCGAGGCGTTCACGGTCCCTTACCCGACCCTCAACCTCGGCGCCATCCATGGCGGCGATGCCTCAAACCGTATCTGCGCCTGCTGTGAACTGCATATGGACATCCGCCCGCTGCCGGGGATGACCCTCAACGACCTTAATGGTCTGCTGGGCGAGGCGCTGGCCCCGGTCAGCGAACGCTGGCCAGGCCGCCTGACGGTCTCGGAGCTGCATCCGCCGATCCCCGGCTATGAGTGCCCACCGGACCATAAGCTGGTGCAGGTGGTTGAGAAACTGCTTGGCGCCCAGACCGACGTGGTGAACTACTGTACCGAAGCGCCGTTTATCCAGACGCTGTGCCCAACGCTGGTTCTCGGCCCGGGCTCGATCAACCAGGCCCATCAGCCTGACGAGTTTCTGGAGACGCGCTTTATCAAGCCGACGCGGGAGCTGATTAGCCAGGTGGTCCACCACTTCTGCTGGCACTAAAATCGCCCTCTTTTTCCGCCCCGTTCTCCCGGGGCGGAACGGTGACGATCGTCACATTTCCATAAGCGATGCTTATCAAGCGCCCCCTGAGTTAAATTTCGCAAATTACGGGTATTTACTCGTTTGCTGAAGCGATTTCGCAGTAATTGACGTGGGGGTATTTACGTGGCTTTATAAAAGACGGGTTGCTTATCCGTTGCTCACGTTCCAGCGCAGCGGATATAACAAAATAAAATGAGATGGGGTGTCTGGGGTAACATGAACGAACAATATTCCGCATTGCGTAGTAATGTCAGTATGCTCGGCAAGGTGCTGGGCGATACCATCAAGGATGCATTGGGAGAAAATATTCTTGATCGTGTCGAAACTATCCGTAAGTTGTCCAAATCTTCACGCGCCGGCAACGAAGCTAACCGCCAGGAGCTGCTGACCACGCTGCAGAATTTGTCTAACGACGAACTGCTGCCGGTAGCCCGTGCCTTCAGCCAGTTCCTGAATCTGGCTAACACCGCTGAGCAGTACCACAGCATTTCGCCGAATGGCGAAGCGGCCAGCAATCCGGAAGTCATTGCGCGTACCCTGAGAAAGCTCAAAGACCAACCCAATCTCAACGAAGAGACCATCAAAAAAGCGGTGGAATCTCTGTCCCTGGAGCTGGTGTTAACCGCCCACCCGACCGAGATCACCCGCCGGACGCTGATCCATAAAATGGTGGAAGTGAACAACTGCCTCAAGCAGCTGGATAACAAAGATATCGCGGACTACGAGCACCACCAGCTGATGCGCCGTCTGCGCCAGCTGATCGCCCAGTCCTGGCATACCGATGAAATTCGTAAGCACCGCCCTTCCCCGGTCGATGAAGCCAAATGGGGCTTCGCGGTGGTGGAAAACAGCCTGTGGGAAGGGGTGCCTAACTACCTGCGCGAGCTGAACGAACAGCTGGAAGCCAACCTCGGCTATCAGCTGCCGGTGGACTTTGTCCCGGTGCGTTTCACTTCGTGGATGGGCGGCGACCGCGACGGCAACCCGAACGTGACCGCCGATATCACCCGCCACGTGCTGCTGCTCAGCCGCTGGAAAGCGACCGATCTGTTCCTTAAAGATGTGCAGGTGCTGATCTCCGAGCTGTCGATGGTGGAGTGTACCGACGAATTGCGCGCCCTGGCCGGCGCCGAGGGCGCTCAGGAACCGTACCGTTATCTGATGAAGAAACTGCGCACTCAGCTGATGGAGACCCAGGCCTGGCTGGAAGCGCGCCTGAAAGGTCAGAAGCTGCCGAAACCGGCGGGACTGATCACGCAGAACGAGCAGCTGTGGGAGCCGCTGTACGCCTGCTATAAATCGCTGCAGGCCTGCGGCATGGGCATTATCGCCAACGGCGAACTGCTCGACACCCTGCGCCGCGTGAAGTCTTTCGGCGTACCGCTGGTGCGTATTGATATCCGTCAGGAAAGCACTCGCCATACCGAAGCGCTGGGCGAAATGACCCGTTACCTCGGGATCGGCGATTACGAAAGCTGGTCAGAAGCCGACAAACAGGCTTTCCTGATCCGCGAACTGAATTCCAAACGTCCGCTGCTGCCGCGCCAGTGGGAGCCGAGCGAAGAGACCCGCGAAGTTCTCGACACCTGCAGAGTGATCGCCGAGGCGCCGCGCGGATCGATCGCCGCCTACGTGATCTCGATGGCCAAAACGCCGTCCGACGTGCTGGCGGTTCACCTGCTGCTGAAAGAGGCCGGGATTGGCTTCGCCCTGCCGGTGGCTCCGCTGTTCGAAACGCTGGACGACCTGAACAACGCCAACGACGTCATGACCCAGTTGCTGAATATCGACTGGTACCGCGGCTTTATCCAGGGCAAACAGATGGTCATGATCGGCTACTCTGATTCCGCGAAAGACGCAGGGGTGATGGCCGCCTCCTGGGCGCAGTACCAGGCGCAGGATGCGTTGATCAAAACCTGTGAGAAAGCCGGGATCGAACTGACGCTGTTCCACGGTCGCGGTGGCTCCATTGGCCGCGGCGGCGCGCCGGCCCACGCCGCGCTCCTCTCGCAGCCGCCGGGAAGCCTGAAAGGCGGCCTGCGCGTTACCGAGCAGGGTGAGATGATCCGCTTTAAGTACGGCCTGCCGGAAGTCACCATCAGCAGCCTGTCGCTCTATACCAGCGCGATCCTCGAAGCCAACCTGCTGCCGCCGCCGGAACCCAAACCGCAGTGGCGCGACATCATGGCCGAGCTGTCCGACGTGTCGTGCAAGATGTATCGCGGCTATGTGCGTGAAAACAAAGATTTCGTACCTTACTTCCGCTCCGCCACTCCGGAGCAGGAGCTGGGCAAACTGCCGCTGGGTTCGCGCCCGGCAAAACGTCGCCCGACCGGCGGCGTCGAGTCGCTGCGCGCCATTCCGTGGATCTTTGCCTGGACCCAGAACCGCCTGATGCTTCCGGCCTGGCTGGGCGCTGGCGCTGCGCTGCAGAAGGTAGTCGAAGGCGGAAAACAGAGTGAACTGGAAGCGATGTGTCGCGACTGGCCGTTCTTCTCCACCCGCCTCGGCATGCTGGAGATGGTTTACTCGAAGGCCGACCTGTGGCTGGCGGAGTATTACGATCAGCGCCTGGTGAAACCGGAGCTGTGGGCGCTGGGTACCGAGCTGCGCAAGCTGCTGGCTGCCGATATCAACGTCGTGCTGGCCATCGCCAACGACTCCCATCTGATGGCTGACCTGCCGTGGATCGCCGAGTCTATCCAGCTGCGTAATATCTATACCGACCCGCTGAACGTCCTGCAGGCGGAACTGCTGCACCGTTCACGCCAGGCTGAAGAAGAGGGCAAAGACCCGGATCCGCGCGTTGAACAAGCGCTGATGGTCACCATCGCCGGCGTCGCCGCCGGTATGCGTAACACCGGCTAATCGATGTCTTCCCCCGGCCACCCGGCCGGGGGATTTCTCACCCGTTCTAGTGGTGCAACATCTCATCAACGATCTGTTCTTTATGCAGCGCATACGGATAATAGGTCGGCCAGTTATCCATCTCTTTCAACAACGCTTCCTGTGATTCATTGCCCATGAAAATATGGAAATGCTGCGATTTACGCGGACCAATGATATGGTCGCTGAACTGGACATATTTTGGCGCGTTGGCATCGCCCTGCTGGCACTCGAACAGATAACGTACGCCCTTCTTACCGGAGGCGTAATGCAGAATTTTGTAGCCTGAATAGCGGTATTTGCAGCTGTTGACGGTCTCGCCGACGTGGAACTCAATCACGTCATCTTCAATGCCAATCTGTTCCACATCGGTGGCGTAGCCCTTCTTATAATAGGCGCGATACTCCTCCACGCTCTTGCCGCCGGGCTTTTTCGCCTTCTGCTCCAGCACCGGATCGAGATCGCCGTTGAGCAGATATGGGTTCACCGACTGCCAGACGCCCTCCCAGTCGCTCAGCGCGCGGTCCTGCACATCTTTATCCGCAAAAATGCCTTCGCTGGCCTGACGCTCCACTTCGGTTAGCGCCGGCCCATGGCTATGGTTGCCGTGGGCGAACGCCTGGGCGCTGGCTAGCGCCATGCCGAGTCCCAAGGCCAGCAGGGGGATCTTTCTGGTCATTACTCTCTCCTGAGTTTGTTATCAATGGCGACAAATTGTTACGATATAACATATCTTAAGTGAGAAGCAATAGCGACAGGCTGGCGCTTTTACCGCTGGAATAATGTCCGGTATGATGAAAAGGTTGATGCGCGGGGCGGAACAATGATGGACAACGATATCAATCAACTTATTGATGCATTGCTAAAAAAGCAGACCAGCCTCGGCCGGGTTTATTTCGCCGGCGAGACGCGCTCGCCTGCTGAACCGGTGGTGCAGGTTGATTTTCCCCGTCTGAATATCCTCCTCGATGGGCAATTGCGCGACCAGGCGCTCGGCGATAACGCCCCGCCCCTGGAGACCCATGACGTGCTCTATATTCCTGGCGATAGCTGGAACTGCCCACAGTGGCAGGCGCCCTGCCTGCTGTTAAGCATCCTGTTCGCTAAGCAGCAGCTGGAGTGCTCGCTGCAGCACTGGAATGGCAAGACGATCGCCGTTGTTGAAAAACTACAGGCGCTGCGTCGCGGGCCGCGCGTCGGTTCCTTTCTGCTGCAGGCGCTCAACGAGATCCGGATGCAGCCGCAGGAGCAGCAAACCGCCCGCAGCATCGTCATCAGCCTGCTCAGCCACTGCCATGATCTTCTCGGCAGCCAGGCGCAAACCTCCTCGCGCAGCCAGGCGCTGTTCGAGGCAATCCGTCAGTACATCGAGGTCCATTACCCGGAGCCGCTGAGCCGGGAATCGGTCGCCCAGGCGTTCTATCTCTCTCCTAACTATCTTTCTCATCTGTTCCAGAAATGTGGGCCAATGGGCTTCAATGAATATCTGAACCACATTCGTCTCGAACAGGCCCGTATGCTGCTGAAGGGCCACGATATGAAAGTGAAAGACATCGCCCACGCCTGCGGCTTCGCCGACAGTAACTACTTCTGCCGCCTGTTCCGCAAAACCACGGAACGCTCGCCGTCTGAATACCGCCGCCAGTACCATAGCCAGCTGACGGAAAAATCATCCCCGGCAAAAAACTAGATTTTTGTGTGTTAAACCTGACTTTTGTGCGCGCTATAGTTTCCTCTCATCCCAGGCTGCGTCGATAAATGTGATCTAAATCATCCTTAATCGCGATGCGTACATTTATCCAGTTTTTGGCAAATTTGTCATCTGGCGATCCTTCAAACGAAAGCCGTATGCTTACCTCAACGACAGCACCGAATTAAGCATTGAGGAAAACACTATGGAACTCTATCTGGATACCGCCAACGTCGCCGAAGTGGAACGCCTGGCCCGCATCTACCCGCTGGCCGGGGTGACCACCAACCCGAGCATTATCGCCGCCGGAAAAACACCGGTCTGGGATGTACTGCCGCGCTTGCAAAAAGCCGTTGGCCCGGAAGGGATTCTGTTTGCGCAGACCATGAGCCGCGATGCGCAGGGCATGGTGGCAGAAGCCAAACGCCTGAGCAACGCCGTACCGCGCATCGTGGTCAAAATCCCGGTCACCGCCGAAGGCCTCGCCGCTATCAAGCTGCTGAAGAAGGAAGGCATCCCAACCCTTGGCACCGCCGTCTACAGCGCCTCACAGGGTCTGCTGGCCGCGCTGGCCGGCGCAAAGTACGTCGCGCCTTACGTTAACCGCGTCGACGCTCAGGGCGGGGACGGCATCCGCATGGTGCAGGAGCTGCAATCCCTGCTGGAAATGCATGCGCCCGAAAGCAAAGTGCTGGCGGCGAGCTTCAAAACGCCCCGTCAGGCGCTGGATTGCCTGCTGGCTGGCTGCGAAGCCATCACCCTTCCACTAGATGTAGCGCAACAAATGCTCGGCACCCCTGCGGTAGAGTCAGCCATAGAGAAGTTTGAACAGGACTGGAATAACGCCTTTGGCACGCTGAACCTGTAACCGGACCCGCGCGCCGCCTGCGGGCGGCATCACGGTCATCGAGGAGGAATCGTAATGGATCGCATTATTCAATCACCAGGCAAATACATTCAGGGCGCAGGCGCCATCAAGCGCCTTGGCGACTACCTGAAACCGCTGGCCGAACGCTGGCTGGTCGTTGGCGATAAATTCGTGCTGGGATTCGCGGAAGAGATGCTACGCAAAAGCCTGGCCGATGCCGGCCTGGCGGCGGAAATCGCGCCGTTTGGCGGTGAATGTTCGCATAATGAAATCAATCGCCTGCGCGATATCGCCGGCAGTGCGAAATGCACCGCCGTGCTGGGGATCGGCGGTGGTAAAACCCTGGATACCGCGAAAGCGCTGGCCCATTTTATGAAGGTGCCGGTGGCGATCGCCCCTACCATCGCCTCCACCGATGCGCCGTGCAGCGCGCTGTCGGTGATTTACAGCGACGAAGGGGAGTTCGACAGCTATCTGATGCTGCCGCATAACCCTAACATGGTCATTGTCGATACGCAGATCGTTGCCGGCGCGCCGGCTCGCCTGCTGGCAGCCGGAATTGGCGATGCGCTGGCCACCTGGTTCGAAGCCCGCGCCTGCTCACGCAGCGGCGCCACCACCATGGCGGGCGGGAAATGCACCCAGGCGGCGCTGGCGCTGGCCGAGCTGTGCTACAACACCTTACTCGAAGAGGGTGAAAAAGCGATGCTGGCCGCCGAACAGCACGTGGTCACTCCGGCGCTGGAGCGGGTGGTGGAAGCCAACACCTATCTGAGCGGCGTCGGTTTTGAAAGCGGTGGCCTGGCGGCAGCCCACGCAATTCATAACGGCATGACGGCCATCCCTGACGCTCACCACTATTATCACGGTGAAAAAGTGGCGTTCGGCACCCTGACGCAGCTGGTGCTGGAAAACGCGCCGGTGGAAGAGATCGAGACCGTCGCCGCGCTATGTCACAGCGTTGGGCTGCCGATCACCCTGGCGCAGCTGGATATCAAAGGCGACATCCCGACCAAAATGCGCCTGGTGGCGGAAGCCGCCTGCGCTGAAGGCGAAACCATTCACAATATGCCGGGCGGGGTTAACTCCGACCAGGTCTACGCCGCGCTGCTGGTCGCCGACCAATATGGCCAGCGCTTCCTGCAGGAATGGGAATAATCCAGAGCAAAACAAAACACCCGGCGTCAGCCGGGTGTTTTTTATGTTTATCTGCCGGACGTGTCGCCCACTGGCGGCGGAAACGGCAAGCACTCAGGCCGGACGCACGCCCAGCGTATGGCAGATGGCGTAGCTCATTTCGGCGCGGTTCAGGGTGTAGAAGTGGAAATCTTTTACCCCTTCCCGACTTAAAATCTTCACCATGTCCATAGCGATGTTAGCCCCCACCAGCTGACGGGTTTCGGCATCGTTATCGAGACCTTCGAACATTTTCGACATCCACACCGGGATACGAACGTTGGTCATATCCGCAAACTTTTTCGCCTGTTTAAAGTTGGATACCGGCAGGATACCCGGAATAATTTCCACGTCGATGCCCGCTGAGACGCAGCGATCGCGAAAACGCAGGTAGCTTTCCACATCGAAGAAGAACTGGGTGATCGCGCGGTTGGCGCCTGCCTCGACTTTGCGTTTCAGGTTGAGTAAATCCGCCTGCGCGCTTTTCGCTTCCGGATGCACTTCCGGATACGCGGCAACAGAGATATCGAAATCCCCCACCTCTTTCAGCAGGCTGACCAGATCGGCGGCATACATCTCCGGTTTACCGCTGCCCGGCGGCAGGTCGCCGCGCAGCGCGACGATATGGCGGATGCCGTTGTTCCAGTAATCCTGGGCGATAGTGCGCAGCTCATCGCGAGTCGCATCGATACAGGTCAGGTGCGGCGCCGCTTCCAGACCGGTTCGCTCTTTAATGCCCTTGATGATGCTGTGGGTGCGATCGCGCTCGCCGGAGTTCGCGCCATAGGTCACCGAGACAAACTTCGGTTTCAGACTGCTCAGGCGATCGATGGATTTCCACAGGGTTTGCTCCATTTCACTGGTGCGCGGCGGAAAGAATTCAAAGGACACATTAATCTGGCCCTGGACTTCCGCCAGGCTCTGATTCAGGGCTTCCCGCTGATTGGCGTGAAAAAAGCTCATACCTTACCTCATCAATCGCATGTAATGGCTGTTGTATTGCGAACTTCTATACGTTTAGACGTCCAGATGTAAAAATGACGGAAAAGCGCGCGGGCGTCAATAGAAAAATCTGCGTAAAGAGTGAGGAAAAGGCGGCCAATATGAAAAAAATTCATCTTCCGGCCAGAATGGATGCCGCGCAGGAAGAATTCGATCCGATGAAATTTGAAGCAGTTCAAAAAACCAGCATCTCCCCATGTTGGCCATAGCGATTGTTATTGCAGCCGCTTATCGCTTGGTTCAGAGTAAGTAGAACGTTCTACTAGAACGTTCTACTTACGCAATAATGCTTATAAAATCTATTCTGGGATATCACCATGAGTCTGTGGTCAGGGTTCATAAAATCATTATCAAAACTGTCGATGATCGGCCGCGCCTTGATGCTGCCGATTTCGCTCCTCCCGGCCGCCGGCTTACTGTTGGCCTTCGGGGATAAATTCCATATGCCCTTGATGATGAACGCCGGCGGTATCATTTTTGATAACCTGCCAATGCTGTTCGCAATTGGTTCAGCCGTGGGGCTGGCATCAGAATCGGGTATCGCTGCGCTGTCGGCAGCCGTCTCCGTCTTCATCACTAATATCACCATTAGCACTGTGCTCGGCATTACGCCGGAGATGGCCTCTCAGGGCGGAAAATATGCCATGGTCGTCGGCATCCCGACGCTGCAGATGGGGGTTTTTGGCGGTCTCATCTGCGGTATTCTCGCGGCGTGGTGCTATAACCGCTTCCATGCGATGCAGTTGCCTGAGTTCCTTGGCTTCTTCTCGGGTAAGCGTTTCGTGGCGATCGCCACAGCATTTCTCTCATTTATCCTCGGCCTGCTGTTGCCTTATGTCTGGCAACATATCCAGGCTGGTATTGACTCACTGTCGATGGTGGTAAACGGCGACAACCAGGCTGCATCGACCTTTATTTTCGGCCTTGTTGAACGGGCGCTGATCCCACTGGGACTGCACCACATATGGTATCCCTCTTTCTGGTACTCTTTCGGCGATTACACCACTCAGGCAGGCCAGGTGATCCACGGCGACCAGACCATCTGGTTTAAAATGCTGGAAGAAGGAGTGAAATCTTTTAGCTCTGATAGCTACCAAAACGCTGGGAAGTTTATGCAGGGGGAATTCCCGCTTATGCTGTTCGCGCTTCCAGCTGCCTGTCTGGCGATGTATCACGAAGCGCATACTAAGAATAAAAAAATCGCGGCCGGTATTCTCTTCTCTGCCGCGCTGACCTGCTTCCTGACCGGCATTACCGAACCCGTAGAATTTACCTTTATCTTCGTGGCGCCGATCCTGTACGTCTTCAACGCCATCATGGCGGGGCTCTCGTACATGACAATGTATCTGCTGCATGCGCATATCGCTAAATCCTTCTCGGCGGGGCTAATTGACTATATCTCCTTCGGTATTCTGCCGTCGCTGAACGGCTATCAAACCCACTTCCTCAATGCGGTTATCGTTGGCGTGCCGATGGGGCTGATTTATTATTTCACCTTCCGGTTCGTTATCCGTCGCTTTGATGTGAAAACACCAGGCCGTACCGATATCACTGTCACCGCCGATGATAAAACCGACGCGGAGCTGGCAACGGAGATCGTCAATCTTCTCGGTGGTTCACAAAATATCGATTCCGTCGGGGCTTGTATCACCCGCTTGCGCCTGGAAGTGGCTGAGCGCGATGCGGTTGATAAAGATGGCCTCAACGGCATCGGCGCACGCGGGGTGGTCTTCGTCGGCGATAACGGCATCCAGATTATTTTTGGCGCCAGGGCGCAATTTATCGCGCAAACCATGTCGGGGATGATTGGCAAATAACAAGAAGGTGTTATGGTGTGGAAGTAGGCTTACCGTGGGTAAGCCTATGTCTGCGATCTGACGGTAATACACGCGTTGTCATGGAGCGATTTTGAAGAAAGTCAGCATTATAGATGTGGCGAAACTGGCCGGCGTCTCCGTTTCGACGGTGTCGCTGGTATTACGCCAGAAAGGGAAGATCTCCGACGCCACCATCGAAAAAGTCAACGCGGCCATCCAGGAACTTGGCTATGTACATAACGTCGCCGCCGCTAACCTTCGCGCCAATACCACCAATTTGATCGGCCTGATCCTGCGCGACTTCAACGACAGTTTTTCCATTAAAGTGATGGCGAATATCGTCCAGGAGCTGGAGAAGCAAGGCTATATGGTGATCCTCGGCCAGCCGCGCGACGATCATGACTATCTGGCCCGCTGCCTGCTGTCGTTTAAACAGCAGGGCGTCGCCGGCGTGATATATCTGGATGCCGATACCACCAGCAATGCGCTGCCTGCGGCGTTACAAGCATGTCCTCTGCCGCTGGTCGCCGTCTCGCAAACGCCGCTCTCCGGCCATCATGACCAGGTGGTCCGCGATAATCGCCAGGCCGCCAGTATCGCCGCCCGCTATTTGATTGAACGCGGCCATCGCTACATCGCCTATATTGGCGGACAGGATAATGACCTGATTCGTCAGCAGCGGCTGCTTGGCTTATACAGTACGCTGGAGAAAAACGGCATGACCGTACGGGAGGAATTTGCTCCTGCCTGCAGCGACAATACGCAGGCTGCCAGTATCGCTACCCGCCAGTTGCTGGAAAAAAATAATGCCATTACCGCCCTGCTGTGCCACTCACCGGATGCAATGATTGGCTGCCTCAGCGGCATTCATCAGGTTGGACGCACGGTGGGAAAAGATGTCTTTCTCACTCAGCAGGTGGCGCTGGTGGGTTTTGAAGACATGATGCACGTGAATTTGACCTCGCCATCCTTCACTTATGTCTCTTCCGCCAGCGAAGAGACAGGACGTCAGGTAGCCTCGCTCATTATCCGCAAAATCAAAGAACCTGCCCTGCCGACCCAGCGCATTACCCTTTCCGGACAGCTGGTGGCTCGAGAGTCAGCCTGAGGCTAGCCAGTCGTCAGGTGCTCATCCAGCAGTGAGAGCCATTGCTGCACGGATTCTGCCCGGTGAGGCGCATAGATCACCCCAAGGCTTAACGGCATGCTGTCGCCTTCAGCGACAGGACAGAACACCACCCCCTGACGCTGGATTGCGGAAAAGGACGCCGGCAGGAGGATCATGCCTTCCCCACGCGCAATTCGCGCCAGCAGCACATCATGTTCGGCAGGCTCTTCCACATAAGCGGGGGTATAGCCAGCCCGGTCGAAAATGCGTCGCGTATAGTCAAAGAAATCGGGGTTACGCTCACGTTTAAACCAGAACAGCGGCCGGTGATTGAGCGCGCTTAGCGTTAACGCTGATGTGGCGGCTTCCGGCCAGGAGGTTGGCACTGCCGCGATAAGCGGCTCCTGATACGGCAATGGGTGCAGGTGCAGCCCTTCAGTATTGAGCGGCAGCGCAACCAGCGCTGCATCGAGTTTGCCTTTGCGCACCTGCTGAGCCAGCGCCGGTGAAGCGTGGCGGGTGATATGCAACGCGCGGGTATGTTCGCTCAGCGCAGATTCAACAGCGGCGAAAATGCCTTGTTCGAAGGCGGTCGTCACGCCCAGACGCAGAGACGGCGGTGAGTGAACGGAGAGCTCACTCAATGCCGCCAGCGTGCGTTCCTGGAGCGCCAGCATGGGCCGAATCATTGCCAGCACCTCTCTGCCCGCGTCGGTAAGGATCAGGCCTTTGCTATGGCGCTGAAACAGCGTCACCCCCAGCTGCGCTTCCAGATGGCGCATATGGCGACTCAGCGGCGGCTGCGAGATAAATAACCGCTGCGCCGCCCGGCTGATGTTATTTTCCTCCGCCACCACCGCAAAGGCGCGCAGCAGGCGGATATCGAGAGAATGCAATCGCGAAGTTGTCATACTGAAAAGGTATCACGAAAAGGGTATTACTCAAGTCCGGCAAACTTCCCTACCCTTCCTCTCAACGCTTCATCACAGAGAGGAAAAAACGATGTCCAGCGAACGTTATATCACCGGTCAGGAAATGCTTCAGCGCGTGGACGGTCACGGCGGGGAAGCCGTCGTCGACAGCCTGCGGGATATCGCCCCCGACTTCGCCCGCTATCTGATTGAGTTCCCCTTCGGCGATATTTACGCCCGGCCAGGGCTTGATTTGCGCAGCCGGGAAATCGCCACCATCGCCGCACTCACCGCGCTGGGTAACGCCGAGCCGCAGCTGAAAGTGCATATTGCCGCGGGATTAAATGTTGGTCTGACGCAAGAGGAAATTACGGAAGTGATCATGCAGATGGCGGTCTACGCCGGATTCCCGGCGGCGCTAAACGGCCTGTTTGCCGCTAAAGCGGTTTTTGCGGCGCACTAACAAAAAAGACCAGGCCTGGCCTGGTCCTTTTCTCGGGATTACAGTAGCTGCGCCAGACGGTTAATATCCGACTGGATCGCCCCGGCGGTCACGTCACGCCCGGCGCCGGGCCCGCGGATCACCAACGGATTATCACGATACCAGCGGCTTTCGATAGCAAACACGTTATCGCACGGCAGCAGCGCCGCCAGCGGGTGCTCTTCGCGTACCGCTTCCACGCCGACGCGAGCTTTGCCGTTGGCATCAAAGCGCGCCACGTAGCGGAGCACCAGCCCCATCTCGCGGGCCGCCTCCAGGCGCTGCAGCATCTGCTCGTTCAGCTCTTCGCCATTCTCAAAGAAGTGATCAACCGAACCCTCTTCACAGTGCGCCGGGACCAGTGATTCCACGCGCACCTGATCCGGTTCGATGTCATAGCCCGCTTCCCGCGCGAGGATCACCAGCTTGCGCATCACATCTTTACCGGACAGATCGACGCGCGGATCCGGCTCGGTCAGCCCCTGCTGCCACGCCTGATCCACCAGGTCGGTGAACGGCACGGTGCCATCGAACTGCAGGAACAGCCAGGAGAGCGTTCCCGAGAAGATACCGCTCAGGCCGAGGATGGTATCGCCGCTGTCGATCAGGTCGCGCACCGTATGGTTCACCGGCAAGCCGGCGCCCACGGTGGCGTTATACAGCCAGTGGCGCCCCGTCTTCTCAAACGCGTCGTGGATCTGGCGATACTTATCGCTGCTGCTGGCCCCCGCCAGCTTGTTGGCGCTGATCACGTGGAAGCCATGGCTGGCGAAATCAAGATACTGGTCGGCCAGCTGTTCGCTGGCGGTGACGTCCAGCACCACTAAATCATCGTACGGGTGCGCGCGCATCCACAGGAACAGCGACTCTTCATCCTGCTCCACCGCTTCATCGTTGAAGAAAGCCAGCGCCCGGCTGGCGTCCAGCCCGTCATAGTTCAGCAGACTGCGTTTACTGTCGACCACGCCGGCGAGAACAAACTCAAAGCCGGTGCGCGCCGAGAGCGTGGTTTGTTCACGGGCGAACAGCTCCAGCCAGCGGGAACCGATGTTTCCTTTGCCGAACAGCATCAGGCCAATACGCTTTTCGGCACGAAACAAGGACTGGTGCAGCCCCTGGATCAGGCTTTCCGTCGGCCCGGCGCGCAGTACGGCCACCAGGCTGATTCCTTCTTCCGACTGCCAGGTGAACTCCACTGGCTGCCCTTTCAGCTGCTGCCAGAAACGGTGGCAGTGCAGGGGGTTACGGGTGACGCCAGCGCCCACCATCGCCACCAGCGCCAGCTTCTGACGCAGACGCAGCTCGCCCGGCAGACCTGCTTCATCGAGCAGCTTCAGCGCGCTGTCGGCCACCTCGGAGGTATAGCAAAACTGCAGCAGCTTGCGGTCGGCATGGACGCCAACGGCTAACGGGCGCAGCTGGGCGCGTTTGAGCAGGGCGTCCAGCTCTTTATGCGCCAGTTTGAAATCGTGACCGGCCGGCACCTGGAACTCCACCAGGCAGACGTCGTCATGGCTGGTGACAATCCGGGCGCCAGTACCGGAGGCCAGTACGCGCTCAATGCGCGTGGAACCCTGTTCCGGCGTATAGCTGCAGCGTAACTGCAGATCGATATCGCTGGCGGAAACCGGCTGTAGCGTGCGGGCATGGAGCACCGGCGCGGCCAGACGCGCCAACTCGCTGGCTTCGTCCAGACGCAGCAGCGGCAGCAGACAGGCGTCTTTCACCTTGCGCGGATCCGCGCTGTACACCCCGGCGACGTCGCTCCAGATAGTGACGCGGGAAGCGCCCGCCAGCGCACCGATCTGGGTGGCGGAGTAGTCAGACCCGTTACGGCCCAGCAGGACGGTTTCACCGGCCTGGTTGCGGGAGATAAAGCCGGTCACCACCAGACGTTTGTTAGGATGCTGCGCCATCAGCTGCTGCAGCAGTGGATAGGATAATCCTTCATCCACCTGCGGCTGCGCGGCACGTTCCGCGCGCAGGAACGCGCGCGCGTCAAGCCAGGCGGCTTCCATTCCCAGCTGGTTGAGAACCACCGCCATCAGGCGCGCGGACCACACTTCCCCATGGCCGACCACTTCCGCATAGACCGCTTCGGAAACCCCGCCGTCCAGCAGACCAGCCAGACGCTCAAGGTCGTGGATAAAGGCGGCTATCAGCGTATCCGCCGCCGCAGGCTCCACCAGACCACCAATCAGTTCGGTGTGATAGCGGCGAAGCGACTGCTGAACCTGATGCGCAGCAAGGCGATCGCTCTGGCTAAGCTTAAGCCAGCTGATCAGCTGGTTGGTGGTGCTGCCAGCGGCGGAGACGACCATCATGTCCCCCGCCTGCGAATACTCCTTCATGATCCCCGCGACGCGCAGGTAACATTTCGCATCCGCTAAACTACTCCCACCAAATTTGTGCAGCTGACGACCCTTCGCCCCTGCCTGCGCAATCACACTCA
>OIES01000642.1_pt1 | contig 15824 bp, 8 predicted proteins | sample 1581811 | NCBI WGS metagenome assembly OIES01 (sample SAMN03281021, study PRJEB24777) | human gut metagenome | isolation source: fecal sample PR177 from 1 month old male Malay infant, vaginal delivered... | reverse complement strand
ACAGTTATCTCCTCATACAACTTTGTATATTATAAGATATTCGCCATGGTCTCAAAAATTCCTGCATAAAATTTGTATATTCTTCGTAAAAGCAAAAGAGGTACCAAACGGTACCTCTTCTTTCATATATTACTGTAAAAGTTTTATCTATCTAATACACAATATATTATTTTAATGCACTAATATCACCGATAATAGCCATTACGCTGTACGCTAAGCGAACAAGTTGTAGACGGTTAGCTTTAATAGCTTCGTCTTTATCCATAACCATTACATCTTCAAAGAATTTGTTGATAGCTGGAACTAAAGTAGCAGGAACAGCTACAACAGCAGTGTAATCATTTGCTTCCCATGCAGCAAGGCTAACTTCGGAAGCTTTAGAAGCAGCTTCGAACAATGCTTTTTCAGCATCTTCTTTTAACAAGTCGCTATTAACGCCTGTATATTCTACATCTTTTACAAGATTGTACATACGAGTATAAGCTTGAACAAGCTCAACGTTTTCATCGATGCGATTTGCTAACAATGCATTTACAAGACCTTCTGCATCAGCAACGGACAATTCATTGTTGGACAACAACAAGTCGATGACATGATGAGGAACTTCACGATCAAGGAAGATATTTTTCAAACGAAGTGTGAAGAACTCTTCTACTTGCCCAAGCAATTCGTCTTGTTTTTCAGCTGGTACATTAAGTAATTCCATAGATGCTTTGAAAATTGGACGCAAGCTGATATTCCACTCACTACCAAGTAATATGTTCAAGATACCAATAGTTTGACGACGCAATGCATATGGATCTTGAGAGCCTGTAGGGATTAAACCACGGCTGAAAGTAGCAACGATGTTATCTACTTTATCGATGATGGACAATACTTTACCAGCTTCAGTTTGAGGCAATACATCACCTGCAAAACGTGGCAAATATTGTTCGAAAATAGCTTCTGCCACCTCTTCGGACTCACCATCAAGTAAAGCGTATTCTTTACCCATTACACCTTGTAATTCAGTGAACTCTGTAACCATACCTGTTGTAAGGTCAGTTTTAGCAAGCTCTGTAGCACGTTCTAATACAAAAGCTGCATCTTCGTGCAAGCCACATTCTTCACCGAATACACGGCCCAATTTAAGCAAACGTTCAGTTTTATCTGCTAAATTACCAAGACCTTCTTGGAATACAATTTTAGTTAAACCATCTTGACGGTCGATAAGAGGTTTCTTGCGGTCTTCGTTAAAGAAGAATTTAGCATCATCTAAACGAGCGCGCAATACGCGTTCATTACCAGCTTGAACTACTTCGATAGAATGGTCGGAGCCGTTACGAACTGTTAAGAACATTGGCAATAATTTGCCCTCTTGGTCAACCAATGGGAAGTAACGTTGATGATCTTTCATTGGTGTAATGATAGCTGCATCTGGAAGTGCTAAGTAGGACTCTTCAAAGCCACCACACAATGCTGTAGGCCATTCAACAAGATAGTTAATTTCTTCTAACAAATCATCATCCCAAACGATGGATGCGTTTTTAGAAGCTGCAATATCATGTAATTGTTTGGAGATCAATTCACGACGTGCGTCTTGATCAACCATAACAAAGTTTTCTTTTAATGTGTCGACATAGGATGCTGCATTTTTGATAGTGATTTCATCAGCACCTAAGAAGCGATGACCACGTGTTACATTACCAGATTTAACAGTAGCAAATTCTACAGGAATTACTTCTTCATCAAGTAATGCTACAAGCCAACGTACAGGACGTACAAATTTAGCATCTAAATTACCCCAATGCATAGATTTAGGGAAGTTAAGACCTGTAATCAATTGAGGTAACATATCTGTGACGATATCTTTTGCTGGTACGCCTGCAGTTTTAGTTTCAGCGTAAATATAGCCGTCTTCTACAACGAGATCAGCTACATCAAGACCTTTACCACGAGCGAAACCGATAGCAGCTTTTGTTGCATTACCATCAGCATCATATGCGATAGATGCAGAAGGACCTTTATGGCGTTCGCTGATTTCAGCAGATGTGTCAGCAAGACCTTTCACGATAAGAGCTAAACGACGTGGTGTGCCGTATGTTGCGATGCTTTCAAAAGGAAGATGGGCATCATTTAATTTTGTTTCAGCCAATTGTTTCAATTGACCTAAGATATTTGGCATAAAGCCGGCAGGAATTTCTTCTGCACCGATTTCAAATAATAAATCCTTTGCCATCTTATTTATCTCCTTTCAAAAGTGGGAAACCTAATTCTTCGCGTTTAGCGAGGTATTGTTGTGCACAAATACGAGCTAATGCACGTACGCGGCCGATGAAAGCAGTACGTTCGCTGATGGAAATAGCACCACGGGAATCAAGCAAGTTGAATGTGTGGGAACATTTCAATACATAGTCGTAAGCTGGTAATACATAGCCGGCTGCACAAACACGTTTTGCTTCTGCTTCGTACATATCAAACAATTTGAAAAGCATATCTGTGTCTGCTAATTCAAAGTTATATACGGATTGTTCAACTTCGTTAGCATGCCAAACGTCACCGTATGTAACATTTTCATTCCATTTAAGGTCATATACGTTTTCTACGCCTTGAATATACATAGCCAAACGTTCTAAACCGTATGTAATTTCTACGGAAACTGGTTTACAATCGATGGAACCGACTTGTTGGAAATATGTGAACTGAGTTACTTCCATACCGTCGAGCCATACTTCCCAACCAAGGCCCCAAGCACCCAATGTTGGAGATTCCCAGTTATCCTCTACGAAACGGATATCGTGATCTTCAGCATGAATACCAAGAGTTGCTAAGGATTGTAAGTACAATTCTTGGATATTATCTGGAGATGGTTTCACGATAACTTGGAATTGATGATGTTGGAACAAACGGTTAGGGTTATCACCATAACGACCGTCTGCTGGACGACGAGAAGGCTCTACATAACATACAGCCCATGGTTCAGGACCAATAGCATGTAAAAATGTAGCAGGGTTCATTGTACCTGCACCCTTTTCGATGTCATATGGATTTTGAACGATACAACCTTGATCGCTCCAGAACTTTTGTAGATTTAAAATAATCTCTTGAAATGTCATTGCTGCCTCCACTTTACACAACCGACATAAAATCAACCATTTCGTTACAAACAAAAAAGTCCCTGTAACGAAAAACGTTACAGGGACGAGTATACCCGCGGTTCCACCCTATTTGGCTTGCGCCCTCTTTTTTCTATGTTGGCCTTTACTAACAGATACCTGCGTTCCTGCCAATGCTCTACAGCGCCTTCAACCAAATGTGAGCTTACACCATCCTCACTCGCTAGAGAGGTTTACTACTCTGCTTCATCGCATATATTATACACAATATTGTAGCAATACAGAGGGATGAATGTCAACACAGATATAAATTAAGAGGTACCAGTAATGCGGTTACTTTACATATAAGGATTTAAGGATTAAAAGAATCACACTACCAGAACCTATTAAACGTTGCCAATTGCTCATATCAGCATAGAAGTTAATCCACATCAAGAATAGAATATAAATTACTAACCATATATAGTCATATAGTGAATAGGATTCAAATGAAAGTCTAAAAGCAGAACTATTGAGTTCATCTTCTTTCACGATTTTATCTATCCATCCTAATAAGATCCATAAACAGAAATAAAATGTAGAGTGTCCTTTGTTGATATATTTTCGATATATTAAAACAAAAAGTTTTCTATGACTAATAAGAGGCCACAAAAGCATTACAATAAATATAGTACAGACTAGTGTTGCCTGTGAAATCGCAACAATACCATCAATAAGTATAGCATTTATTGCATTTAATGTCCATGCAACTATCATAAATAAAGAACACCATAATCTATACCTAATAAGACTTATGAAATTACGTTTCTGTTTATAGACATTCATCTATTTATTCTCTCTTTTCTTAGTTTTATTAAAATCGTTCTTTATCTCTACTGAATTAGAATCATCACCTAATTCAGTGGAAACAGAAGCATTAACACCGAGCTGTGGTGGGGCTATCTCCGTAGTTACCCCCTTACTCAAATCAGTCCAATTTGCTTTTATATGTCCACCTGCTGATGCACCATAGCCCAAAGAAGCTTGCCCTTTCAAACTTAATTGGTCAAAAGACTGATTCATAATAGGTACCTTAAAATTCACAATATTTGCTGAAAGCTTTCCTCCTGCATCGATACCTTCTTTATCAAGGTTTAATTTTGCATTAGCATCTACAGCACCAACGTGTAATGTAGTATCACGCCAAAAAGATTGACCACTTAATTCTTTTAGATGTACAGTTCCTAAATCAGCTTTAACAGAAACCTGTGCATCTACACTAGGAAGTGTTACAGATTTAGATTGTGGTTTTCTTCTAATAGCATTATATCTATGTTTTATTTTAACTACATCTTTACCTATCGAAAAATGCCCTTTAGGGGGTTCTACGTGAGCTGGTTCAATAGCTCCTGTTTTATAACCATTTACAAGATAATCACTAGTTATCCCTGACGAATTATTATAACTATGTGTATATATAGCTTCTCTTGTACTAGCATTCATATTTACATAATTGTCTGAAGGCTTAATTAATACTGTAATATGATCAGGTTCATATTGAAGATCTGTATACTTCACACCAGCAGGCAAAGAATCCATATTAAAGTTATTTTTAAAGATTTCTGCGCCTTTTTCTGATAATGGTAAATTAGTTCTTGCATTTACAATTCGATGTGTTTCAGAATTATAAACACTAGATGCTCCACTTGCTGCCATATCTAAATCACCAGTCGTAATATTTAGACGTTCAAATCCAGATCCATCAAGTTTTCCTATTTTTGCAAAATTATTTTCTGGTATAACAAGATGCCAATTAGGTTGTCCATCCGACCCACGATATAAAGTTACACCATATCTATTGATTCCATATACTAAATTACCAGTACCGACCTCAGTAAAAATGGCACGATTAAATTCATCATAACCACCTAGATCATTCACTTTTATTCCACCAAATTCATACGTATTAGTTTTAATATATTGTTGTTTTTCATTATCCCATACACTAATTTGACCAGTTTGATTGTCTATATCAGGTGGAAGGTTATATAGTTTATAATCCTCTGATTTTAAAACAACCGGTGATGATAGATTACTTGATTCAGTTAAATCTGGACCCGGAGAAATTACATCATCCATAGGTGTACTTTGATCAGAAACTCTATCACTAAATGAAACTGGCTTCGTTGTAACTTGATCAAATGCACTTGGGTTACCAACAAAAGGGCTAAACTCTGAAATTATTTCTCCAGATGTTGTATCTACAGCTATTTTCGACGTACTGACACCTAATCGAACCACTGCACCAGCAAAATTCCATTTTGTTCCATATTGAGCCTCTGCAGCACCAGTAATTGGAGATTTACCAAGCCCATGATTTACTAAAGCCCCTAAACTTGCACTTAACCATTGTGCTACAGCAGGATTAGATTTAGCAATTTTTTGAATTTCACCAATCAAAGCTTCATTTGTTGCACCAGCATAGAAGCCACTGCCTTTAGGGTTTCCCGCTATACGTGCAGATGTTTCAGCGACTACTGCATGTGCTAATGCTTTTGCAGCCTTTCCTTCTTTTGTTTTAGGTTCCCAATAATGAAGTTGTTCAAATGCATCTTTAGCAAATAATCGTGCGAGTTCTTGTCGTTCTTCTACCTTTTTCTTATCAAAAATAGTATCAAGTTTATTTAGGCTATTTTTAGTATCTTTGGAAATCTTATTAATATCAATATTAGATAATTCTGTTGTTATTGTACCATTAGCAATAACAGATTTTGTAGTACTTTCCGCTGATTTTTCCGAATCTGGTAATAATTTTGGTAACAAACCTAAAGTGTTATATACAGCATCTTTACCAGCTTGATTTAAATTTTTAAATCCAGATACAGATGTATAACTTAAGCCTGTATTACTAAATTTATATTTAGCTTTATTTTTAATATCTTCAACTGTTAAGGAATTCGTTGATAATTTATTCTTGTCTGCTTTTGCTTTACTATCAATAACAGCACCTTCTAATTTAGTATTTCCTTTAGTTGTGATATCAAAGCCTTCAGCACCAGCATATAATCCAGCTTGCTCAGTAACACTAGTATAATCACTAGTCATTTTACCTTTTGAATATTCTGCAGATACCCCACCTAATTGTGTACCATTTGTAGAAATGCTAAATCCAACATTTTTCTTTTCACCTCTATAGGTTTCACTATCTTGCAAGCTTTTAATAGTTAAATCACTACCTATTTGAGATTGAATAGAGTCACCATATACTTTTGATCCCACAATATTAGTATCAGCACCAGAGTTTGTAATTACCTTTTTGCCTTGAACAACCGTTCCCGAATGAGTTGTTTTAACTGTGGTACCATTTTCTTTTGCTTTATTATAATTAGCGTCAATACCTAGTAAGCCACCACCATTAACACTAAGGTTAGCCCCGATTGACCAGCCCTTACTATCATATTTATCAGTTATACTAGTTGTATTTGTTCCGGCTTGCAAGGAGAGATTTCTACTTGCATCCAATTCAACAGATTCTCCTCGGATGGTTTCCCCAATAGCTAGTATATCTCCTGAATCAGTCCTAGTTGGTTTTGTAATTAATTTAATTCCATTATCAGATAATATATGACCTCCTGCATATTTACTACTATCTAATCTTGATTCACTTCTACTTTTACTAGAGCCAACACTTACATGAATATTAGCTAATCCATCTTTTTTTGCTCGTTTATTTTCTTTGTATTGCTTTTGATCCCCATTTATGTCCTTTAAGTCATTATAGCCTTTTGCTTTTTCATAACTTGCTTCTTCAGCTAATCTTTTTCTCTCTTTTTCTAATACCTTTCTAGTCTTATCGGTTAATTTATTATTTTGTAGAAGACTATCAATTTCTTTTACTTTTTGTTCTTTAAGCATTCCAGACGCTATTGATTTTTGTGCTTCATCTCGTACAAAATCAGGGGTAAAGTTTTTATACTCTTGAATCTTACTGTACCCTTTTTTAAGTTCCTTACCAGCTTCAAGAGATTCTAAAGTTCCTAAGCGTTTATCATCTCGGCTATTAGCCTTACGTTGTAATCCACGTGCAGTAGTCAGTGCTGATGCGATAGATCCACCTAAACTAACAGTTAAACCCGATTGTTTTTCTTCATGCACCTGTTTCGATGCTATAGTATCATGTTTACCATCAAGAGTAATATCAGAAGCACTAACTTCAATATCATCTTTACCAATTATATCAGTACTAGTGAGATGTGCTTTATTATTAGCATCAATACTAATTTTTCCATTCACAGAACCAATTAATGTATTTACATTAGTTTTAGAATTTCCTTCTAATGTATCAGTCACTTTTTTACTACCAATAGTAAATCCTATACCAGCTCCCATTAAGCCAGATTTTTTACTATATTGATATACCTCATCACGTTGAGTTTCTTCGCCTGAATCTGTACGCACATCATTACCCGCAGATACTGATACATCTTTTGTTCCTAAAATATTAGAACCTGTTACCGAAACGTTACGATTAGCTTTCACATTAATCGTATCGCCACCAATTGTAGAAGATAAAACACCTGTGTGCTCGTGATCTGTACGTATGATATTAGTTGTACGAGATAGTAAACTCTTTTCTTTGTATTTTAGACCATATTCATCACGGCTATAACTTTCCCCATTAGTGATAGTAACATCATTTCCAGCTTCAACTGATGTTAAGCCATGTTCACTATTAACAATACCATTGCGGATATTTACATCATTTCCTGCTCGTAAAGTAACATTGTTATCACTTAAAATAGCTGTACCTAATTCTGTGCGACGGTCAGTACGATTATAATTATCACTATTAACAGTCATATCCTTTTTTGAAGATAAGGCCTCAGTTGTTAAATTAATATTCTGACCAGCCTCAATCGTTGCTTTAGAATTATCTTCAGCATAAATAATAGCACCTTTAAGGTTAACATCTCGTTTAGCAGATAAAACTAAATCGCCTCTTTCTCCTACACCTATAGTACCTTGGCGGCCAACAATATCATGATGTTGTAATCTATCGACATGAGCACCTACATTAATATCACGACCGGCATTAATAGTAACCTGTTTATCACCATGAATATTACCTGTATTAATTACATCTTGAGATGCTTTAATAGTAACATTACGTCCATCTATACGGCCTGTATTTTGTACAGCATTAGCTCCTAATACAATTGTATCCGCAGCCATAATGCCTTGATTTAAAATATCTGCATTAGTATTGCTAACAATGGCTTTACCACTTATGATTCCACCCATTGCATCAACAGATTTTGCAGGCTGTTTCGCTAAATATACTTTAGGATATAGAACTTGTTGCGCTTTACCCTCTACTACAACCGTTTTAGTTTCTAACCACACCATATCTGTCGTTATAGCTTCCATTTGTTCTTTAGATAAGGCAATTCCTGGAGCTAATTTAAAAGCTTTACCAAAGGCTATACCAGCCTCTAATAATGCTTTATATTCAGCCTCATTATCTGTATACCCTTCTAAGTATTGTTTGCCCGTAGCTGATACAATTTGCTCATTAATAAGCTGCTGCTCATAGAATCCATCACCTAAACGTTTTAATCTTCGTTCTGGATCATTTGCTAAGGCATCAATCATATATTGAGAGGATAGGAAATTCTTTCTATTGGTAAAAGCAGAATCAGTCTCTATCAAAGCATTAGCTGTAATATCTGGATGAATTTGATATAGTGCCTCTGTTGGTAAGGATAACCCATCTATAGTATGACTTTCTTTACCTTTGCCACCACCTAAACCATAGGGATCTAAACTATCATTTACCTTAGCAATAGTAGCTTTAGACAATGTATCTTCAGCATGCTCTTGAACTGTACCAATTGGCTTTAGATTGGTTTCAGTAATAGTTGGAGTCATATAGACTTCAGATCTCCACTTTCTACGTTTCTTTTTACGCCCTATGTGATGGCTTTTATCAACTTTTGTGGTATAACTTTCTTGTGTAGTACCCGTTATGAATGTCTTATCACTTATTGAATCTGATATATTTTGTATGGCCCCTTTAGCATGAACAGTGCCCCCAGAAATAACTTTACTATTATCATTATGGAGAATACCTGTTGTTACAACGTCACCGCCACTACTAATAACACCCGGATCATCATTAGTAACCTCTTTATGAGTATGCTCTGTTTCGGTACGGATAATAGTAAATTCATTAACACGGTTTTCACGCTTATCCATTTCTTTATTATAAGCTTCATCTTCAGCAGTCTTAACAGGTTTTACATGAGGTGTACCATAGCCACTTTTATAATCAGCATAAGGGAATTCTGACTTATCAAAGACTTGGCCTTCTAATTTATGATGTGGATGAGTAACTTTTAATTTATCAGGATTTTTAGTAATACCATCTGAAACACGCTTAACACCTAATGCAACATTTTTATTATTTACTACAGGTGTATCTAGTTCAATAGACTTTACGGCTTTAATAGTTGATCCCGTATTATTGATACCTTCTTTAGCTGTTAGGTCCATAGTGCCACCACTATAGATGAATCCCTTACCCGTATTATTTATGGTATCTGAAGTTATATCAACGTGATTACGCCCTGCAATGACACCAGACTTATGCGTATCTAATTCTTTTTTAATAGCAGTAACATTCTTCTGTGCTTCATCATAAGCATTCGTTAACTCTTTAATGCGTTGACGATGTACTTCTAACTCTGTTTTAGTTTTATATTTTGTGATATCAGCGTTCCATTCAGCATCTAGATCATTTTTAGCCTTTTCTAAAGCCTTACCAGCCTTATGGTAGCGTTGTTCTATTTCAGAATTTGTATGGTTTTTAACTGTATTTGCATCAATAGCTACAGTATCACCGTAAATACGTCCACCTTCATTGTTATCTACGGATTTAGCTTTTATGTCCGTAGTTTTTCCTGAGTTAATAAGACCACTATTATTTACTGCTTCTTTACTATTTACCGTCGTAGATACATCACCTTGAACCACACCATTATTGTGTATCGCAATACTTTGACCTGATAAAGTAGTGTTGCCATTACTTGTAACACCACCATCAACTATGATTTTGCCATCACTAGTAATACTAGATGCTTGTGTAGAGCTGACTACACCTTTAACATTTACACCAAGACCAGTATTGGTACCTTTCATGGTAATAGAATTTGCATACATACCACCAATAGCAGAAATATCTAATCCAATATTGCTAGAATCCCCGATTTTTTGAGTGTCTAATGTATTAGCATCTATTGTATTCTTGCCAGTACGAGTTTCAATTGTATTAGCCCATACTCCAGCATTTACATTGGTTGCTTCTGTTAAAATTTGTAGAGAATTAGCATCTTTAGCATTAAGACCATTACCGTTAATAGAAATACGCCCTTGCTCTACACGATAGGAGTTTAAATTTCCCTTTGAATCATATTCTGTTTTACCTGTAGTTAATACTGCCCGATCTGTATTGATAAAGCCACCGCCATCTACAGTAATACCATTTGGATTGGCTACAACCACTGAAGCTTTACGACCTGCTACCTCAATAAACCCTTTCATCTCAGTTGGATTATGTGATGTAACTTCGTTAACTATAACATTGGCTGAACCGCGCATCATATTAGGATTACCAGGTATATATCCACCTAATTTTGTATTAGCCATTTGGTTGGAGTTATTTAGTATTACACCATTTTGCGGTACATTAAAGTTAGTGTAATCATTTCTAGATACTCCACCAGCACTAGGGCCTGCAACATTTACTAATGTAATACCATTACCAGCTTGTCCAACCGTAGCTTGTCTTTCATGTGGTGCATTTGTGTCAACTTCGATAGGGTTTGCTGCATAGGCAAATGGTACTACTAATGGGTCTACAATCATTAAACCCATAGTAAGCCATACGGCAATTTTATATTGTAATCGTTTTTCTTTCATAATTACTCTCTCTATTAATACATATACTCAAACTAATTAGAATCGTATACCAGCTTGGAAACCTGTAGTTACAGAGTCTGTTCTATAACCACTCGGTTTGTATAATGGCACACCAACAAATACATCATAGAATAATCCAGATTTGAACTGCCCTTTCATCCCTAAACTAGTACCAGCGATAAATTTACCAGTTAATACATCAGTACTTGGACCATATACAGCGCCAAAATCTACGTTAGCATAAATACTTGATCTCCATTTAGGAATGTAACTAGCAACTTCATTACGCATATACCAACCGCTTTCAGACATTAATGTATTCTCACCATCAAAACCTTGCACGGTATATCGATTACCAAGGCTAATCATATCTCTAGAGAATAAACGTTTATCCCCTAATGTCCATTGTCCATGGAATGATGTAGTAATACTTGCTGGTCTATGCCCCCATGTACGAGGTATTTGATAATCCACATCTACTAAAAGTTGTGTAAACCGAGTACTTGGTGCTCCATTACCATATTCAGGTTGTGAACCAAACCAACCAACACCTTGTTTAATAGCTGCTCTAGAATATAACGTATTTTGTTTGATATATCTTCGTTCTGATATACCGAGTTCTACAGAGGCCGTATTTGCACGTTGTACAGCTACCTCTACATCATTAATATAATTTTTGGCATTACGCTTGCTAATAATAATATCCCAACTACGTTTAGTCGTTCTATCTCGATGGAATACATGATTCCAGGATCCTCTAATTGTCTTGGCATGGCTAGAACTAATAAATGGAGTAGCCATGGAATTAATCGTTTGGTGATATTTCATATCACTATAGGAGATACTAAAAGTATCCATTCCTCTAGGTATAGAATATGAAATAGTATGATTTCTAGTACCTTTATGCTCACCGTCTTGAGCTGCGTCTCGATTTATACTTAAATTTAAAGAATCGTTGGCATTAAAGACACGATCAATACCAATGGCCGCCGTCCACTGAAGTTTTCCCGTTTCTTTTAATCCAGAATCATCTATGGACACCATCCCATGGATAGGTGGCTTTTTAGTCGTTTCAAGTACAATATTTGTAGCCAATGGTTTAGAACCAGGTTCAAGCTCAACAGACACATTTTGAGAGCCTAGACTTTTCATTTGCTCTATACCTTGCTCTATATTACGAATATTTAAGATATCCCCTTCCCGAATAGGAAATGCATTTTCCCATGGCAATGGCTGTACGTAAGGTTTATATAATACAGACTCTACTCGACCTAGTTGTAAATTGAATTGTAAATTACCTGAAGCTAAGGATTGAGCGGGAATACCAATTCTAGAAGTAACATAACCATGCTCAATTAGTGCATTATTTAGTCTATTCGATAAAATATTTATATCTTCAAGGGTAAGTCTACGATTCATAAATGGTTTGATTGTTTTTTGCAGAAAACTAAATTCTTTAGGTACATCTAATTGAAGTTTCTTTTTTTGAGCTTCATAATACAAAGGACCTTTAATCAATCGTGTACTTACTGCAGAACTATTATCTACAAACGTAGTCTGATCCATAGTTGAATTTGTCATATCATCATATGTTAATTGTGCAGATTGACTGATAGGCTCTTCAACAATACGTATTTGAGATACAAAAAAAGATGGTCCTACATGTGCTGGCTGTTGTGCCGGTACTGTATAACCACCTTGTGATGATAAAGATCCAGATGTAATATCTAATCCACCTGTTTGTACTGTAATTCGTCCCTCTCCAAGCCGCGCCTCTCTCGCTAATTGCTGTTCTCTTGCTCTATCTAGTTGTGCTTGTGTATCAATTGGTTTAGCACCATAAATATGTATTGGTAGAATACAAGCTAAACTAAGACAGAAAAACAAATCTCTCTTTTTCATATACATCCTCTAAAAATAAATAATAAACTCATTTGTTATATTTTATTATGTTTTTTTTTCGGAAGTCAATAGAGAGTTTAAATTAAAAACACCTACCAAAGATAATCAATTCATCTTCGATAGGTGGTTTATTTTATTCACCCTTAGCAATACAATCTAAGAGTTCAATATAGCTTTCTTTGTTTAATGCTGGTGTAAAGTTGTCTAATACATCTTTAGCGCCTGCTGCGTCATCGTATAGTAAATCTACAATTGTCATAGCCAAGGCTTGTGCTGTTTTAATGTACGCTACATCAGGCACAGAGATTTCATATTCTGCACTGTGTAATACACCACTAATACAACCAACCCAAGGGTGGATAACAGGCATCAAGTGCGATACGTCACCCATATCTGTACTAGCCGTAATATGTGGGCCTTGATATACATTGGCTTCACCAAAGATAGGATTAGAATTTTCTCGTAATAATGCATTCATACGTTCATCATTACGCATAGGTAAATAACCAGGTAGGTCATTGATAACACATGTAGCTCCTACTGCATCACCACCAGCTTTTAAGGCCCGATTCACACGATGATTACCATCTACAATAGCATCGATATTAGAAGCACGCACATAACTTTCAACTTGTACATAATCAGGTACACAGTTAACCAATGTACCACCTTGATTAATAATTGGATGGAATCTAAAATAATCGCTTTCTTTGAAAGTTTCACGAATGGAATTAACCCCCATAACGCCCATCAAAGCAGCATTAAGAGCATTGATACCTTCATGAGGAGCTTGAGCCGCATGAGCTACCTTACCATGATACTCAATAAGTTTAGATACGAAGCCATTGGAGGTGCTGCCTAATCCCATCTCACCAGCTGGTGTTTTGGCAGTCTCCACATGCATTTGCATAGCCATATCTATATCATCAAAAGCACCTTCATAGATGAGCTGTTGCTTACCGCCCATATACTTAAGCTTACCTTGTTCACGCAATTTATTGCGGTAATCAATTTCAATCATTTCCTCTGCAGGAACAGCAAACAATACGACATCCCCACCGAGTTGATCCATCACAGCTTGTAAGCCTATAGCAACAGCAAACATATTGGTAATTTGTACATTATGACCACAGCAATGGGCAGCGCCTGTTAAATCATCGGCACGAGGATGGCGAGGACACAGAATGGCATCTAATTCCCCAACCATTGCAACCGTATATTTATTATCTCGGCCTTTCATACGACCTTTTACACCTGTCAGTGCATGTCCCGTAGTATAAGAAATGCTAAGTTCATCAAACATATCTTGAACCTTTTTAGATGTTTTCACCTCTTTAAAACCCAATTCAGGTTCAGCCATAATAGATTCAGCCAATTCTCGTAACCGCGGTTGTGCATCAACAATAGCTTTACAAACACGTTGTTTTACTTCTTCCTTTGTCATACGGCTCATAATATCTCCTTTATAAAATCGACCGTATAAAATACGGTCGATCATGTGATTCTAATGTATAGATATCCTATGAAATATAAATCTATAATTACATCTTAACATAATTTAGACATCTAATATTATGATTTAGTATTAAATTAAACCTTCTAAGTGAAGTACTAATTGGGCTAATGCTGTTGCACAAATGAAAGTACCTGCTGTTACAGCTAGTGCAACAGGGATAATTCGCCAAGATAAACGACGGAATGCACCAAGGTCTTTCCCTAAGGATAAACCTGCATAAGCAAGTACAGGTGTTGTAGTAGCAAGGAATGTTACTTGGCTAGTTTTAGCAATAATCCATTCTTGGCCAGGCATACCTGGTAAGGATGCAACAACACCCACTAAGGAAACCCAGAATACCATAGGCAATTTATTAGCGTATGGCAAGTAAGAGATCAAAGCACCAATTGTAGCAAGGACTGCTAAGATAGCTACGCCAACTAAGCTATCACCAAATAGATGTTTACCATCCATTACATTACCTACTGCAGTAATGATAGCAGCAATACAAATAACGATGACAAATTGTGTTAATTTTTCGCTTTTACTCATGATTTGCTGCCTCCTCTGCTAAATCTTGTTCGCGGGTACGACCAGTAAAGAAGTTGTAAGCTTTTTCCATTACCGGTAAGGAAATAAATAGGCCGAAGTATACGCCTAATACTGTAGTCAACAAGTTTGCTGCCCCAGCAAGAGCCATAATTTGTTGTTCAAACTCAGGGTACACCGCAACGATAGGCGCTGTAGCAGCTGCCATCATACTAGCACTACCTACGCCAGCACCCATGGCAAGTGCTAAAGGATGGAACCAACCAGATTGTGCTAACATACCTGCTAATACAGAAGACCACATAGCGCCAATAAGAACACCACAGATATACATGCCCATAACACCACGGCCCTCAGGAGAGCTAAAGCCAAATTTATCGATAATAATCGCTACGTTTGGTTCACGGTCTACGGAGTAACAAGCACCTACTGCTTCTCGACGCATACCAACTAATAATGCTACAGGTAAACCAAATACAATAGTACCAAAAAAATGGCCAAGCTCTTGTAATAACAATGCCCAGCCAGCACTTGTAAGAATACCAAGATTTGGACCGATACCTAAACCTACTTTTACCATCAAGATCATAACGGCAATACCGATATAATCTGCAGATTTTTCCATCTGTTTAATAGTAAGAATTTTAAACTTAGGAATAGAAATTAATAAACCTAGAATCAATGTGTACAATAATGGCAATAATACAACAGGACCTAGTTTTTTTATGCCTATAAATTCAGCGACTACAGTTAATACGAGCGCTAGAAAATTTATTTTGAGATTTCCCAAAAGCTGCAGAATGACCGCCTATAAAAACATATAATAT